>Ga0315284_10009727_pt1 | contig 13695 bp, 15 predicted proteins | sample YL17G09_16_MG_FD_203696 | JGI IMG/M metagenome (GOLD analysis project Ga0315284, IMG submission 203696) | Sediment microbial communities from Yellowstone Lake, YNP, Wyoming, USA - YL17G09_16 | ecosystem: Environmental > Aquatic > Freshwater > Lake > Sediment | place: USA: Wyoming | collected...
GGGGCATCTCAAAGAGCATCCAGACCTAGCGGAGATCGCCAGGCAACAATTCGAGGAGAGCAAAAACAAGAACATCAACAGTGGGAACCTGTTTTCCATAGGAGATAGGGGGAAGTTCGCCGGTAAAAACCTTCCGGATGAAGTGTTGGGGTGTAAGATCTGTGACTTTACTGCCAAGTCAGAAAGGGGATTAAGGGTTCATATGAGGAGGAGCCATAAATTTCGAGCAGATTTCTAGGTCACTCTGGGGGGTTAGGTTTTAATCCAACCCTCCAGACCATCGGAACTTAGAGAAGAATCTCTGAGTTGCCCATTGGATAGCATGTCTTTATTTTTTTAGCAATCAAGGTTCTACATCGTACCTTGGTTTTGTCCTAGCATAGCGGGGTGGGCGTGTGGAGCTTGTTCAGGCTTGTCTAGCCAGTATGCTCCGGCCGCAACAGGAGTTGCTGCAGCGGTCCCCAGCGCCAGCTTTTGTTTGACTTTGAAGCTGGGACTGGCCGCTGTCGCACGATAGCTTTTTACCCAGGGGACTTTCGCCCAGGTATCTTGAATCCCTCTCCCGATGGATCGGAGGCTGACCGCGTGTTTTTCCATTATGGTATCTATGAGCACTTTCATGACTACTCCAATAAAAAGGTCTTCTTTTGCCAGGTTACGATGGCTACCAGTTCTTCATAGTATCCGGTTACGGTTCCTTCAGCGTCAACGTCCTTATGACTTATCTTCTCGCGCACCTCCCTGGTGATGGTGCACGTGGGATCGTTTAGAATATCATCATACGTCTTGAGATCTTTCGGGCTATTAAGATCAAACTTGGCTGTTTTGGAGATGGTATTATACATTGTATGCTCTCCAGCCCTTCGCTACGGCGGGTTCCGGTGGGACGCTATTTTTCATCAACCTAATTCGGTCCTCTAAAAGGCTGATCTCCAACCCAACGGCGAGCACCTGATGGGCAGTCCCCTCATGAACCAGTCGGTAGAGCGCAACACACTCTCCTACCCATCTCCGCCAGTGGTTGTGTTCCCTTATAAAAGACTGCAACTTATGACGGTCGGGCACCAGTTTCTCAATAATGGCCTCCCTTAATAGCCCCACCTCGTCATCGAGTTCCTGAAGGGTAGCGTAGGCCTTGCGCATCATGTCGGCCGTGGTTTCTGGCGTAGTCTCTGTCACATTGCCTCCGCTCGCCTTGGGGCGGATTTCAACGGCAGCGGGCTCATGTTAACCCCGATATTTGTACTGTTCTCACCCTGCCCAGTAAGGTTCCCCTGGGAGCCGGTCTGGAGCATCTTCATGCGCTGCTCGATCGCTAATCCTATGGCAGGCATCTTGGCCTTCAACTCGGTCATCGTTGAGATGGATGTCGCAGGATCCACTTTAAGGAGCTTGTTCGCCCAGGACTCTATCTTCGCAGCAAAGGGATCTTGCTGTGGCTCTGCTACTGCTGAGGGGGACTGCCCCGGAGCTAACCCTGCCGCTTCCGGTCCCTGGCCCGGCATACCCTGTTCTGCACCCGGCATACCCTGTTCTGCACCCGGCATACCCTGTTCTTGTCCAGGCATACCTTGCTCCTGGCCGGGCATCATGCCCGGTACGCCACCCATGAGCTCCTGCATCTTCTTCTGGTAGTTCGCCTGGATGATCTGGGCCTCACCCTGGCTACGTGCAGACCCCTTGGTCTGAAGATCCATGAGGTAGTTCTTGACCTGAGTCTCAAGGATGAGCTTCTGGCTCTCCTGCTCCCAGTCATATCCAAGTTCTGAGAGCATGGTCTGGTCAGACACCTTCCCCTGCGCGTTCAGCCCGATGAGCTGCTGGTTGCGCTGGACATCGTCGGCCATCCTGAAGTCAGTGAACTTCACCCCGGATATGTTTGGGTAGGACATCCAGATCCTGATCTTGTCCTTCACCCATCGGACGAAATCGATGAGCTGGCTGCGGTTCTGAATGAAGTCGTTCTCCATCATCCTCAGCTGGATGGAGGACCCGGTGTAGGTCGTGCCCTGCCCGAAGAGCATTTCGGCACTCATGCCGAGACCGCCAACTACCGTCTGATTTAGGTAGTTCAGCTCCGGTGATAGCAGTAGCATCTTCCCGTCCCCGCCTATCCTCATAGTGCCAAGCGGAACTGGTACCACGCCCTTGTAATTCGGGTCGCGGCGGTGCCTCTTAATGATGTTCTCGACCTGCACCCGCCAGGCGGCCAGGTCGGTGTGGATGTAGGGATCCTGCTGCGCATTCGGGAGCGGGAAGAGGATGTCCAGCGGGACGATATGCTCCATTGCGATCGCTTCTTGCGCGCGGCGGAGGGTGTAAAAGTAATACATATCCTTCAGGACATGGATGATAGCTGGTTTTCCCCACCCCTGATCTTGCTCTGCCAGTGTTGGAGACTTCAGGTGGAAGATGTTATCCGGATGCAGCCTGATCATTCGACGCTTGCTTAACGCCTCGATAACGATCAGTGGGGTATCCTCCAGGATGTCCTTATCACCACGGATGATCATATTGCGAAGCTTCGGCGGCACTGTGTACATGTAGATGTAGCGGCCCGTGTACTCGTTGAACTTGATGTGCATGTTCTCGGAGTTCCACCGGATTATCCGGATGCCCTTGCGATCCTTGTAGGGGACGTCTTTGACATCCAATGCGCCATTATAGCTACAATGTTCACACTTCCCAGAGAAGTGGAAATCGGATCCCCTAAAGCTCCACTTCCACTGATTGATCGGCTGCCTGTCACCGCACTGGGGGCAGATTAAAAATCTGGTAAAGGGGAGATGGATCGATACAAAAGCGTTCCCATACACATGGTAGTCAAGGTTGATCTCTATCAGGCGTTCTTTTATCTTCAATTCATCTATGAGGACCGTTTGCCACAGAGTCCTCGTGGACTCCTGGGCGTCTTCGAAGATGAGGTCGGTCACCGGATACCGGCTGACCTTCTTCATCGTGGCACCGATCAGCGGTGAATTATAGAAATAGAAGGTGCACCACCGGAACAACTCTTTGATCGTCGGTGGCATGTATTGCTGCGCCAGATCAAAGAACTGATTCGGGTAGCGCTGCCCCCTAAAGTCACTCATCTGCAAACTGGGATTCATGCTCCCGTTTGGAGTGGTGTTGAGATCATTGTCACCCATAGTCATTATCTATACTCCAATGGGTACCTGTAATCGAGGTCCACCTGTAGATCAGTTAAAAACTCACATGGTTTACAGGGCACAGTTACATTCCTACTGAATCCCACCGCTGGGATATCTATTTGCACCAGGGCACCCTGAAGAAGTGCCAGACTAAACCTCCCATCGCTTCCGGTTAATGTGGTGATGGGGTCCAGGGTAATCTGTGGCGCTTTGTGGATCGCCTGTGGGTATTTAACCAGCGTGGCTGTAACTTCTGCGTCTGCTACTCGTACCCCTTGCAGAGTGGTAACAATCCCTTCAAGGACACACAACCTGCCTGTATAGGATATCGGCTGCTTGTAGGGGGTCTTGGAAGTTTCGTCTCCCGAGCTGCTTACCGTAGAGATCGCGTACCAATCCTCGCAGGACCCATCCGGATCTACGCATTCCATGAGCACATCTGGGTTGGGGTTCGCAGGGACTGTTGCAATGAGCTCATCTTCCGACTTCTCGGTAATAGTCCTTGGTGTTATCCCCATGGACGCGAGCACGGTACCGCCCACGATGACAATGGCTCCTGGTGCGGTTCTGATATCAGACCGGAGATAGAAATATGCGGGGTTGCTCACCGATAGGTACGCATTTCCCCCCTGTAAGACTGCATTGATCCTATCCACGACCGGGGTAACTCCGTCAAATACGGCAGTCTGAGTTGCGCCCCCATTCATCTTAAGTTGCATTGTGAGTCCGTTCACAGAGGATGGAGACAGCACCGCGCCTCGAAACCCAATCATGCTTCGATACACTTTGTAGCTGACCACGTCAGCTCCGGGGAATGGTGCCCATCTTAAAGTGTTCATTCCTGGTCCTCTATCAACAGTTATCCCGAGGGGGGTTGTCTCCTGGCTCGGAATTACAATCGCAGTTGCACTCACAACCAATCACATTAAAACCCACAACTGGGGGTGAACTATAGTATACGTCAAAGTACCGGAGTTGCGCTCCGCACTGACTCGGCCCCGGGCTCGGGCCCTCTTGACCCAAGAAAATCGGAATTACATGAATGGGGAGGATTCTCAACTAAATGTAACCTCCGCTGTGTTACTTTGGACCTCATATGCCACTCTGTACCCAGTCTGCGGCATAAAAGAAGTCACCCTCTCCTGCGCCATCGTGCTCAACGCATCCATTAGAGAACGATACTTAGCGTTCTCTACTATCATAGTTCCTAATACAGCGTCGCTTCCATCCATAATAGTAATGGTTAAGATGCCCACTTCATCCAGAGCGTATGCAAACTTTATAATAGGCTGATTTGTTAAGTCCATATTACCCTACTGTTATAAATGCTTGCTGCGTTACTCTCGTACTTCCGTCCACCACGATGCTCATAATGATATAGTAGTTGGCATCCGAGCTGATCACAATTGGATTGATAAAACGGAACATCCCGTCAGCGGTCGGCGTCGAGGAGGATTGAGACCATTTTACGACCCCGAGAGAGTCTTTTACTATGATGTTACAGCTACTTGTTGTCGCTATGCGAGCGCCATCTTTTTCTGCCCAGACGAGGACTTCCTGAAGAGCGCTACCAGGATTAAACGTCGTGGTCATGCGGTTTACATACTGATGCACGGCAGCATTCTGCACGTCTGTCTTGGTTGCCAGGTTAGAAATGTCAGGCCCAAAGGTGGAAGGATCTTGGGTCAATGTCCTGTGTACATAACTCCAAACCTCTGCCGCATCAACCGATCCCCCACTAGTGATGTGAGCAATAGCGTCCAGGATAGCCGTTTCCGCTTGAGAGATTGCCGTCAGGGTGGCGGGATCGAGCGGTATCCGATCGGTGTGGGTATTGATATGCGCCACAGTACTGCCTATGGTACTGATAAGGTACGTCTGACTGGCATTGTCCGATAAGATTGCGCCCTCGGCGGCCAGCACATCAGACTTCCTGGCAAGAAGTGCCAGGTCAGCTACGGACAGCGTACTGCGAGTACTGATCTTGGCGTCCAGGTTAACCAGACGTGGGTCATCGATCCTCAAGGGGTTGGTTGGGATTAGAAGAAGCGTACCCTGCCTGGCTGGATCTACTGGTATGAGATCCGTCTTCGCCTTAATCTGGCCCACCTCAGCATCCACAACTGCGATATCATCGCGGATCTGGCCGGCAGCGGTTTCCAATGTGCCCTGAGATGCGGGGTCAGACGGGAGGTTATCCGTCTTCGCCTTGATCAGAAGCACCTTTGCGGTAATGTTGTTGAGTTTGCTCTTGCAGTCCAAAAGACTGTTCAAAATATCGTTTGTGGAGTTTAACAAGGTTGCTTCTTGAGCAACACCTTCTAGCGCGGACAACACCGCTGCTTCTGTGGCCCTAGTAGATACCGCCACGTCAAGCATATCTGAGATTCGCTTGCCAATGCTTCCGGGGACGTTTGCCTGACTACAGAGGTAGTCCCAGATCGCTTTTACGGAAGTGTTATTAAGGTAGAAGTCCGTAAGAGTTCTGGTACCATAACTCCAAACGTCCGCTGCTTTAAGGGTGCTGCGGGAGGATACCGCCACATCCAGATAGTCGAGCCGGGGATCGCTGGTCTGCATCAATCCTGCGAAGTCGATCTTGTTATATACCTGTGTCAGGTTTCTACCATCGGGACCTTTGATTGAGTCCCTTACCAGGTTCAACTCAGCGATAATATCATCAAGCGCGGGCTTTTCTGCCAGCTGCATAAGCACGTCGTTGATATCGGATACCGTTGCGATGTTGGTCGGAATGAGGTCAGTTCTCGTCTTAATCTGACCCAAGGTAACGTTTTGCGCGGAGATCGCATTAAGGATCGTTCCCTCCCCATTGCGGATTGCCTGGAGGCCGTAGCTGGGGTTGGTGATCTCTGAACCAGTGGCTGTGACCTTCACATCCAAAGAGGCAATCGCCGCCTGGATAGCGTTAAGATCCGACTCGAACTCAGTGATCTCGGTTAGAGCTGGGATGTAACGGGTAACTCCGAGTTCTACGACCGTCACCTCTACTAGGGCGGGGAACTCATTCGAGGTGGCCGTCAAGTTGTATACGTAATAATATGCGCCAATCTTGGCCCCATCCAGAGTCATGACTACACCATTCACGATATCAACACCGGTGTCCAACCTACGAATCCGGATGGTCGGGACACTGTCGGGAGTCGTTGGTGCGCCTGAGGTATCATAGATCCTAAGATGGAACTGATAAGCCTTGGACCCCGAACTGGGTTTCACCAAGCGCTCAGGTACTACAAACCTGGCAGTCGTATTATTCTGCAGGGAGTTGATCAAAGGCACCAGACCATCGACCTTGTCGTTTGTTCCATCGATCGCATTCAGGATAGTCGTCAGGTCCGCTGAGTTCTGAATGGCCATAGCTGTCAGAAGGTTCTCATTCACCTGGACAGCCGTAATGATCTCAGTCTTCGCGTTATCAATTATCGGGACCAGGGCATCGAGTTTCGCCCCGTTCAGAAGGACGTTCCCGTTGATTGTGGAACTCTCATACTCGATCAGCTCTTTAATAGCCCGCAGACCCCAGATGGGATCTTTGACTTCATTAGTTATTTCACGGCTATACCGCCAGATTGCCTGGAGCCAATCGCCGAACGTGTCGGGGATCCTATGATCTACTACGAAGGCATCCCAAACAGCCGCGGATATCCCAGCAGGATCGAAGGCCTCCAGAAGGAGTGAGATCGCCTCTCCGAAACTACCCGAGATCGTATGTGTCAGAAGCATCTCATCCCAGACGGCATCAGCTATGGAGGCGGGTGTTGTGACGGGACCTACTTTATAGCACTCAGTCGTTCTGGTATACAAATAATCTTCTGTTGTTAGCGTGCCATCCGTATAAACAATGTAGTTAGCGTGATAATAACCTGCAGCGGCCGGGATCCAGTTTCCAGTGTAGAGGCCTTCCCCAATATGGGTAAGGTTGATACCTGCTACAAAGGCCCCTCCGGTCGTACGGATGTATACCCGGACTCCTTTGGTGACTTGCCCGTCAAAAAGCATCAGTTCTAGAGGGGTCGAAACCCCGATATCAGCAGAAATCATGTATAATCCCGCTTAATTAACCTCATCAGAGTGTAAGGTACGAACCCTCAGACCCGCATGATTGGTGTACACTACATTCCCAATGTCTACTATATTATCAGGCAAAAAGACTTCTCTCCCTAAAATAGTTTCAGATTTGAAATTTGGGCTCGTGCAAAGGTTCGCCAACACAGTAAAAATCATCTCAGAACAGTACCATTTGTAAGGCCCATTATCTAACCTCTCTTCAAAATCGTACTGGTATCGGGAGGGGTTTTTTAGGATGTCTTCAAGGCGATCTTTGGCTGCTTGATAGTCTTTCATCTGCGGTTCTACGATAGCGATGTAGTCCACCTCTCGAAGAAGAGATAGGGGATGTTCGTTTTGCATACCAATACTTCTCATATGCACACACCTAGTGGTTCTATCGGTTCCCGGTATGATGAACCCTGCATGAGTAAACTTTGCGTCCGTTATCGTCCTGATAAGCTTACTTCCCAGGGACTCGTAATCAGAGCACACAAAGCAATAGATCTTACCCTTTTCCAACTTATCTACGATTGTAAAGAAAGCTTCCATCGGGAATGTTGGGTAACCAAAACACCTCAAGGTGTAACTCGACAGATATTTCTTTACAAACCACTCCCAGAATGCCGTCTTAGACAAACGGTCCAGGAGCAGCTCCCCTACTTTATCTAACATCCTAACCCTCAAACATCGCTATGAGCTCATCTATCTTTGTTTGCAACGCAACTTCTGTATCCGCATTTATGAAGGTCGTCCAGTTACTCGGAAAACACACCCGCCACCTCTTGGGGTTTTTCGTGGCGAAGTATTCAAAGTTTCTGTACGTGCTCATCTTCCCATCCTAACTCTTCTCTCTAAGTTTTTTAGATACGCATCGAATGCCTTCTTGCTTTTCACTATTCTTATCATACGCTTCATATGCAGCAAATGGCGGATTTGTTGTGGATCCATTGTGTTCTCCTAAGCTTTAAATATCTCAAACCTCACTAATACCTGCATAGCTAACCCCACCTCATGGACGACCATGACCCTGAGTTTGTTTGACTTGTATACCGGGTCATAGGCTAGGAACTTCGGAGTCCTGCCATCGAAGTTAACGAATTCCCTCTCCCTAAACATACCGATATTACAACCCCCTTGCAGGAAGGGGACGCTCCCCCCGTAGTTGGCGGGGACATCAGGTGCTATGATGAGCCAGCCCCAAGCTTCCTTGTTCTCATTACCCACGACTTTTAAGGCACCACCAACGACCTCCATGTCGTGTATGGGATGCCAGTCCATGACGGTCTTGGTGCAGTTGGCGGTAAGCCTGGTCTGGTAGTCCACATCAGATTCTTCAGCGCCCTTGGTGAGCGCGGTTCCACTCGCGTCATAAAACTTAACGGTTACGTCACCGAGATCAGTACCGCCGGCTGGAGAATGGCCGTCAAACGCCTTGCTGAACATGCTACCTGCGGTAGAGGTCTTCCAGTAGATATGGCGGGGTTCAAAGTGCCAGCCGGTCTTGGTTACTTTCACCCGGCTTAGCGCAGAGCCATCAGTGTCTTTTGGTTCATCTATCTCCACAAGTTGCGAAGTTTGTGGCATGGGCGTTGGGACATGTGCATCTACTATTCCGTCAAGAAGGGTTTCGTCATCTGTCGAAAGCTCGGCTTTAAAATAGAGGTTTACCGTTTCCTCACCTACAACGGTAATGTAGGCTAATGCTGTGACGATTGCGCTGGCTGCGACCTCGTCCGCCAGACGCTGCGCAACCACCACCTTAGTATAGGTATACAGATATTCCACGTTAATCCCCCAAACGGATTAGAATTAATGATCTTCCAGTAATAGTTAAGGTGTTAGCAGATCTGGCCACCCTGGCTTCTATTAACTCAGATCCCGTCACCTGAATAACTGCCACAGTAGAATGTTCTGTGTTAAACGTTGCTACTGAACTTTCGATAGTTCTCAGGGAGTCGGTCCAGATACTTCCGGCTTTATAGATAGATGTTCTTACAATAGTGTTATTTCCTGTAATAACGATTGAACCGTTATACCATATGGCGTATGTGCCAGCCACAGGTGTTACAGACATGGGCGTAGTGCCTCCAATCAGGATATCACCAGTACCTGATGGGGCGGCTAAGGAGAAAGATTCTGCAGAGGAGATCGTATAATTAAGAATCCCCGAAGCCGTTCCAGTGAACGACCTAACTGCTACCCAGACCCCATTTGTAGTTAACTTTGTATACAGCGTAACTGTAGCTACTGACCCAGCTGGAATGGGGATAAACGTAGTAGTATCATTATAGGTTAAGAGAACCTGTTGAGAACTTTGATTCCAAATCTCAAACTTCCAGCCAGCAGTAAGAAGAGTAGTAGCAGGTAATCTAACCTTATAGCCTGTAGCGGTTCCCGCGAGGACATGAAGAAAGTTAGACGCGACTGTTAGTATCAGAGTCCCGTTAAGGGAGGTAGTTGTGGGCAACAGTGACGGTGAATACGTCAGCATTGTTAGGTTTTGTTCTACCAGAATGTTGTCTATAGTATGACTCATCATTCACCATATTAGTTCGAGTTCTGATATTAGAGCGACTCCCCTGTGTAGACCGCAGTCCAGTACACTGGCCCTGTTAATGCCTGCGCGGCCTGGGTGTTGATAACAAAGCTCCCTGCCGCGATGTTAGTTACAATCCACGAACGCCCGTCGGTTCCGGTGACAGTCACGTTATAGCTGGTACCGGGGAAAGCCGTGCCGAACGTTACAGTCGCAACTCTAGGATTCGCTGCTGCAAACGCTGTATTAGCCAGCTGCCCGGATTTGTACAGAGGCAGTGTTGCCGCATGGGTATGGTTAGCACGGGCGGCTTTTTCGAGGTTACCCGCTCCCTGTGTGGAGTTATAGCGAATAGGTTGGACATCCGCATCAACGCCCCATACCGTATTTTGATCTACGACTTCTCTCTCATCTGTTAGCGATGTGACTGCGGAGGGGCTGGTCGTGTAAAGAGCCATCGCCATGGTCCCACTCGGCAGCGATGCGCTTTGCTTCACAGCCCCGTCCAGGTCCACATAGAGCCAGGCGGCGGTCTGACTAGCTGTAAGAGGGATTGATCCTGCCGATATAAGGGTGGTAACACCATTAAATCTTGCCACGCCTGAGGCATAGTTCACCGTAAGCCCTGTGCCGGGATACGTTACGAGAAGTGGATCCCCGTGGATGGTCTTTTCAACCAGGAAATACGACCAGCTTCCGGCAGCGGATCCCACGGAAACGCAAGTCAGAAACGCGCGCTTATTGGCTTCCAGAAGAAACAGCGCCCCGCTGGCATTGTCCTGCACGGTAACGTTCTGGGTGGAGTCGTTGTGCAGCTGATAGCGCTGACCGATCTGAGCGAACGTGGTACAGTCTGGCATCTTTACGATCTGCCCAGAGGTCGTCCCCTGAAACACCAGCATCGTCTCCGACGCAACGGTGAGTGAGAGTGTCCCTGAGGCTACTGTCGTGATCAATACGTTGGTGTTCCAGCTCTTGTTGGTCAGCAGACCTTCGACGACCTGGCTGTCTATATAATGTGCCATTACCTTCTCCTAATCGTTTGATTGATATTCAGCAATCCAGTACACACTTCCTGTTAGTGCCTGGCTTGCGTTAGAGTTAATCGTAAAGCCTGCTGCGGTCTTATCTTCCGAAGACCACGTTCTCTTGTCTGCGCCAGAGAGTACCACCGTATAATTGTTATCGGTAAACGCTGTGACAAAAGTTACAGCGGCAGTCCTCGGGGTCCCCGTGAAGCTGCCGCTTGCAACAATGCCGCATTTAGGTGGGGAGAAGCCTCCACCTGTGAGGTCCTTGAAGGTTACAACCCTATCTCCCTTGGCACCCGCACCCGTATTCAGGGTGTCGGCCTCGAGGTAATCAGGGTCATAGTCAATCGCGGCTTCAGTACTGCCGCCAGATGTTTTTTTCCACACAAGCGTCCCAGCCCTGATCACGGAGGTCAGGGTGGTAGCCGTTTGGATCTCTTCTACGGAGAACTGGTCACTGAGAGCATAGTCGGTAGATGGGTGCACCAAAGTGAACCCTAGCTCGGGAATACTTACATCTGTTCCTGTCGTAGAAACATAAAGACCCACCTACCACCTCATACTCTTTAGTAGCGATACGCGAACTCCAGTACCACAAGCGGTCTGTTGACGTCGGTACCGTCGCAGTATACCTGAATAACATCACCAACGTCGAAGTTAACGTTGAGTGTGTTGTCTTGAGTGCCAGCGCTTCCTGTAAGCCCCTTGCTGTACAAGTTGGTAGCAACACCGTTTCTACGTACTCGTGCGGTCCAGGTTTCGGCGGCTGCGGTGTTAATCGAGATCCCTACCAGGGTGGCATTCTGAATGAGCTTGGTGCTGGCTTCGTTCGAGGTGAACAGGCCATTACGCAGATACTCATTCGTGACCTTGTCGTTGTCCCTGCCGCTGAACGTAATGTACTGGCGGTTGACGGACAAGAACTTGTTACGAGTGTTGGTTTTGTCATAGGTGGCAAGCTGACCGTTGATAACCGAGAACGGAATCTGGGTGGACGACCCCAAATTGGTTGTCGGGGCTACGCTCTTTTGTGTCAGGTACAGGTTAGGATCGGTAGCTGCGCTGCCTGTGAAGGTCCAAACACCACTTACAGTCTCGAAAGCTTCCAGAAGGGCAATGGTTTGCTCAGTGCCTGCAAGGCCGGCTTTCCAGCGAGTTGCAAGCTCATCCCAGAACAGGGAGGCGTCCGCGCCTGTTGACCCGCGTTCAACGTAGACGTGGGCGCTACCACCTGACAGCGCTCCTTCACGCAGGGTGATATCTGCGTTGGTGACGTTCATATTACTGACAGTTGTGTCAGTAATCGTACCTGTGAAGGTGATGTTTCCGTCGACAACCAGGTTGGTGTAGACATGCACGTCGACCGAACTCATAGAACCAATAGCAGGTGCTCCGAGCTTCAGAAGGTCTGCGCTCACGTCAAACTTGACCACGTCTTGAACAAACGACCCATCAGTCCTGGAGATGATAATGTCGTTAACATTGTTGGATCTCAGGTCGAGGTTCTTCTGGGTGTAGCCAAGACTGCCGTTGACATTCATAATGCCATCGCTGTCGTTGGTATAGACGTTGTCTAGGTCGAACTGACCAAAGAACAAACTGATAGAGTCGAAGGCTTGCTGAACAGTGGTGCCACTTATATATGTCCAGAAGGTGTTGTCCACACCAATCAAGGCCGCCCCACCAGGAGCTCCAAGCTCGGACTCGGTGAAGTAGCGTGCATCATGCTGATGGAGCTGGGTGGCTGCGGAGCAGTCGCTTCCGTCTACCAGCCGCTGGTTGTCCACAGTGTTGACGATCTCATAGATGTTCGCATATGCAGCATAAACATCATTACCGTCAAATGAGGACCCTACTACTGCGGTCCACGTTCCGTCTAAATTTACCTGCGCATCCAGACCTCCGCTGGCAGCCGTAAGAACAATCGCCGCCTTGAGGTCGTCGCTGTTTTGTAAATCCTCGACATCGAATTGATCACTGATTACAAAGTTTGTCGTCGTTGCGGGCACTACATAGCCCAGATCTGTCAACGCGACAGCAGTCGCCCCAGAACTCACTCTTAAATAACTCATACTATAACCTCCAAGCTATTTCTAATAGTACCCGCGGAAATGGAATATTATTACCCTCTGCTTTAAATAATAAAACACTTCCATCTGTTACGTCCACATCAATACTGTCCGACTTCGCATAGGAGGACGCTGACAGCGGAAGAACAACTAGCGGAAGTGTATTACCTTTCTCGAATATTTTGACATCCCATGTAGAGTCTGTCTCGCAATTGGCAGTGATGCCTACAATGGTTGCTGGCCTAATGAGCCCGTCGCCCACGCTCATGGCGGGCTGGCCATCTTCGAGATGCAGATACTCGTTAGTGACGGTTCGACGGTGTGTACCTGCGCGAAGATAAACTTTGGGAATCGACAACAGCTTCCCCCGAACGGCATCCCACATATACTGGATGCCATTGACTGTGAGGATTCTTACCGTAGTATTAGGCACCTAATCCTCCTTGGATCAAATATTCTTTGATCTCCTGGAGCCGCTCCATTTGGATTTTCTCCGCATCGGTTATGCCCGGACCTGTCTGTGGATTATCCCACAATTGCCGCACCCTGTCGCGTAGATCGTACTCGAACGTCAAATCATCAAGATGCTTTTGCACACCCGGGAACATATTATTGGGAAGATAGACCATTCCGGCCGTCTTGGCGCACACTGCGACGTAGATCAAAATCTCGGGCTCAAACTCAGTCTTGGGCTGTATCACATTTATGATACCCATTGCGAGGGCCGCCTCGTCTGGCTCTAGAGGCTGTAGCATCACAAATGTGATATCGTTTAGATTGAACGCATGACCCACTTTTTCGAAGACATGCCAATGCTCAAGTGGGGCCATCGTTGTGGA
>Ga0315284_10009728_pt1 | contig 13694 bp, 9 predicted proteins | sample YL17G09_16_MG_FD_203696 | JGI IMG/M metagenome (GOLD analysis project Ga0315284, IMG submission 203696) | Sediment microbial communities from Yellowstone Lake, YNP, Wyoming, USA - YL17G09_16 | ecosystem: Environmental > Aquatic > Freshwater > Lake > Sediment | place: USA: Wyoming | collected...
GGAAATTTACAAACACAACCAACAATTGATCCTTTAACCCGCGGTGATGCTGATCCGATAATACAAAAACCATCCGTGCGTTTAAATTCTACTGTTTGGTTTCCTGTAACTGTTACACGAAATTCTGAACCCGTAATGACTGAGAGAGTAACTGTTCATGAACTTGTTTCACTTGTACTTAATGATGGCACAACAGTTCTCTCTCCCTACTCTTCTAGGCACATTAACACGATTTTTCCAAGTTATGCAATACACCTAGAACCAGGTAATGTTAATCATCCTCATGATGACGAATTAAAAGTTTCATCAAAAACGTTTGTTCCATATGAGATTTTAACGGGAATATCACAAGAACGTCCTGAAATAATTATGCTTACAAATTTTTTGCCATTATTTGATAATGAAATAAACGTTTCAAGTCCTTCATTTATTCAACAAATTGAAAACGGTGGAATTTATTCTTCAATGACAGATACCGGTCGCTACGTTGATACTCATCTTCAAGCAAGAAATCTAAGACGCACGAACGTTGTTTTCGTGTTGCGAAACCTAAAAAAGAACTATAGACACATTCGAGAAGAGTTTACTAGGCGAAAACAAGAATTTGAAAAAAACATCAATTCGTTACATACAACGACGAATTTTTTACTTGATTTAGTTCGACAGAATGACAAACTTAAATCTCAGTTAGATATTCGAGATAAAGTTCACATTGTTAATGTTTATGAAACGCTAAAAAGTCATCAATTAAATTATGCAAAAATTAATTTACAAACAGATGTATTACATGAAATTCCAAAAAGATATTTGAAATCAAATCATACGTTTCTAGACGTATTAGTTGATCTTGGGTTCAAGTCAAATAGTATTAAAAATGATTTTTCATCAACAAAAATTTGGATGCAAACTTTATATGAATTAAAAGAAATTCTTCAGTTTCATTCGCTAGACTTAATTGATGCTACAAAAACAACACAGAAAAAAGACAAAAATCCCATAAGCATATCTAAACATACAGTTAAAAAATTCGGAATCAAACAAAACCTTCGTGCGCTTCCGTCTATCAAAGAGCTAAGTTCGTTAAATTCATCTTTAATGGTAGATGGGATAACGTCAATTAGCAAAGGTTGGAGAAATTTATACCAAAACAACTCATTTAAAACTAGAGAAGCCAACGTCGCTGCACTAGTAAATCTTATTTCAAAAGAATTCAGATACTCGTCAGCACTAGCATCCCCAGAAATGAAACATTTGTTACACAATTATTATTCATATGATATTAATTCTTCCGACAATACAGAAATGTTTAATGAAATAATCGGTAAATTTGGACAAAATATTACTGAATTTTCGTCTATTTCTAGAAAATCGCTTGTTGATGTTTCTCAATTACAACCCTCTTCAAACGTTGCCGTTCTTACATTTGAATCAAAGTATATTGACGGTAGCACCGGTACGTTGACTCCCGGCGGCGTTTTTTTTATTGATCAAATATTACAAACAGATGGAAAATCCTTTGATGTAAAAAAACTTTCGGATTTGTCATTGTTTTTTGAACAAACGCATTCATCACTAAATAACATTGTGTCAGGAATGAATTTATTTGGTGTCCGTTCAACAAATAAACAAGATCGTTCTCGATCACAATATTCTTCAATTTTATCAAGTCCCGTTGATTTTATAAAATCGATGCTTGTAGAATTAGTTGATGAAAAAACCGGTCAAACACTTCCCAAAATATCGAACGATAATTTAGGATCTGTGTATTCATATGCAACTACAAATTCAACTATTAAGTCTGCGTTATTTTTATACACACTTACAAAAATTTCTCGATCTTATCACAAGTTAATTCCTCTTTTTGATGATTTTAATGTTGAAGACAACACTATATTAACTGAAAAATTAATTGATTCAATTATTTTCAAATTGAAAAAAGATGTCTCATCAACAAATTCATCTGTACCCAATTCTTCCACACGGGGAAGATCGATAAATTCAAAATTGCTCGCCGATTCAATAAAATCATCATTTAAAACCGGTACTGAAATTACTAAATTCATTGAATCAATGATGCTAAAAATCATGTTTTCGTTTACTGTAAATCAAGAAGCAATAAACGAAAATCACACCAGGTATAGTGGGCTTTTAGATACAACAACAATGATGATTGTTTTTGATATTTTGTTGCAATTTGTTGCAAAGTATTCAAATCAATCAATTGTTTCTGTTACAACAATTGGTTCACGAAATTCACAAGGTATTACAAGGTTTAATATTTTTCAATCAAATACAAATCATAAAATATCAATTGGTGACCTAACTACGAAAATTGAAAAAGAATCAGCGATAACGTATAAAATTATTTGTTCACTACTAACAACAACAAATAATTTAGCAAATTTATTTAAAAATTACGTAAACTATCTGTCAAGTGAATTGTCAATTGCTTATCTTCGTGAGGTTTCAAAAACAATTGCTAATCCAAAATTACTTCAAATTTTAATAAGCGAACAACAAATAATGTTGATGTCATCAACGGTTCGAGATCTCATTGACCAATTATCAAAAAGTTCTTCATCAAGTATCAATGGTGATGTCGACGGCGACGGCGACTTCGATTCTGATGATGAAATTAAGGTTTTGGATGATTCAATTGTAACGCCAAAATTACGTAATTTAGTTTACGGAGTTTTTGGATCAAAGGAGTTTTCATCTAAACTTGGAATCAATAAGAAGATTTTAACGGTTGGAATTCCAAATGGTTTTACTAAGAATTTAAAACAGAAAATTTCTATTGATCGTCTTAAGAAGACGTCTTTTGCTGATAAACAATCAGACTTTGTAAACGTAGTTGTATACAAAATTGATTTACAAAACAGTGACATTACATATAAACCCAAGAAATTTATGTTCGAATTGTCCAGGTTTATCGTTAGAAACGATAATCAATTTTTGAATACGCCTGAAAATATGACTATTGACGACGCAATCCGTGCGGTCCCAACCAGGGATTTTGGAAAAAGTCAATCAATTTCAACTGACGTAACATACTGGACAACAAATAATGGATCCCTACCAGAGGGAAAGGTTCTTGCATTTTCAGATGAATCATATTCATTTCTAACACGCGAAGAAAAATCAAATGTAATTCGTAATCATGTACTAAGTTATATGCTTGAAGTTTACTTAAAGTTATTAACAGGCATAAGTGTTGCAGATTATCATTTTGATATCGTAGAAAACTCTAAACCTTTTGATACTGAATTCGTTAAATTAATTGCTGAACAACATATTGCTCATATTTCAAACATATTAACCACGCCTTCATCTAAAACCGAATTAGACAACGTACAAACAACTGGTGTGTTATTTTCATCAACATCAACAAGATCACAAAAGAATGGGAAAACTGGCGAAACGCAAGTAACAACATTACAAGACAAAACAACAACATCAAAAACTGATACGATCACATCAAAACAAATTGACGTAAAGGGACAGTCAACAAAAACTCTTTCTGAAAATGTTTCAAAAATTCCAAGTCAAAATATTTCAACACTAACTCACAGCCTTCGAACGATTAGTAATATATCACAAATGACAATGCCACTCTCTGATTCGTTATTAGTTTCAAAAAGAATTTTGTCACCAAAACAATTTGATCGTGTTTTTAATATTGCAATTGATCCCGATGTTTTTGAAATAGATTATGATAAAACCGTAAAAACACCACATGGTAAAGTCGCCCTTGAGCAGATGATTCAACGTGGTGAAATTATTCCTTCATCTAATAATTATTTTTCACAACATAACATGGCAAATAAAACAACGAATGAAAATTCAACATATAGATTTAGAGACCGCGATAAAAATCAAGGCGACGCTACATTTGAAAAATATTTTATTGCGATTGAATCGTATGATGAGGATGGCATTTAAATTATGACAATGTCTTTACCTTCAAAAGAAATTTATTCAGTTGATATACCCGAAGTAGAAAATTTCACAGGTGAATTTCAGTATAATTTTTTCGTTCCAGATGAATCTACATTAGAATCTGGTGGAACAAGCGCTAAATTTTTAACACGTAAATCTGATCAAATTGATTCGAGCTTTATTCAGTATGCTACTACTCGAGCACCGAGATTTATCATATTTAGATGGAAGCTTCCTAGACTTGCAACTGTTGGAAATTTAGTTTCAGAACAAAATCGTAGTGAATTAAATTTTTCATCAAATTCTCAGAAAGGTTCTTTAATTTCAAGTAACGTTGCAAAAATTGTTACAGAAGATCAATTTGCATCAAATAACTTTATAGCCGTGAATTTTCATGATGGCGAGATCGATAACAAAATCCATTATTTCGTATCCAGTTCTTATGAAATGCAAACGCTTGGCGAAAAAAATGATGAAAATTTAAGCCTTTATAAGTCTGCGCATAAGTTTTCTGCAAATACACCTAAAAGTATTAAACCTCATTTCTTATATAGATCAATGACGTCGCCGTCTCTTGGACATGGCACAAGATATTTTACGAAACAAGGTAAACGTATTTTTAACGATTATTATCAAAAATTAAAAGAAGTTTCAATTAAATCACAAATCAACAGTAAATTGTTTTATGACGTTACAAATAGAATGATTAAAGATCCTCATTCACAATTTGCATCAGACGTACAAAGTATTAATAAGTTTGCAAAAAAAGTGCAACAGAACTCATTGAAACGCTCTTTACATGTGACGGACGATGACTTTAAAACCTTTGTTCCGTTTATTGATATCAGGATTCAAAAATCTTCAAATCATTATGGCAATTCAAGCGGTGAAATCGTTGGTTATATCATTGACAAATCAGAGATTAGCGTTAGTGGTCAAACTAGAGCTCATCCATCAATTATTGTTGAAAATTCAAAAGTTAACACCACTGCTGATTTCAAAGTAAAGTATGGATCAATGTATTCGTATACGATTCGAACAATTATGTTGTTTACAATCCCAGCCGTCGATAATGATTCTGGCGATGTTGCAATGATAAAAGTTTTGGTGAGTTCAAAACCATCAAACAATGTTTATGTTAATACGTCAGAATCAATATCACCACCCCCTCCTAGTGACGTTAATTTTACATGGGACTATGATAGAGAAAATCCGACGACACAACTTCATGATTTTACAACGGGCGAAAAATATCCGGGAACAGGAAGAAAAGGAGGATTGATGGTTCATTGGATGTTTCCTACAAATTCACAAAGAGACATAAAGAAGTTTCAGGTTTTTCGTAGAAAATCAACAGATCATCCTTTTGAATTAATTAAAATGTATGACTTCAATGATTCTGAAGTTCAACATCAACAACTTGAGCGAGTAGACCGTTCGTTAGTTGAAATAACATCATCACCAGTTACGTTTTTTTATGATGATGAATTTTTAGTTGAACAAGAACAAAATAATTCTAAAAATCGATCACCTGATAAAACAAATTCTTCACAATTTATATACGCGATTGCATCTATAGATGCTCATGGAATGACGTCTAATTTTTCAGCACAGTATGAAATTTGGTTTGATATATTTAAAAACAAATTACAGAAAAAACTAATCAGTCACTCCGGTGCCCCAAAACCTTATCCCAATTTGTATCTTGAAGCCGATACGTTTGTTGACACGATGCACGTTGGAGGACCTCATAGTAAACGATTGAAGGTTTATTTTAATCCCGAATTTTATTATTTAACTGATGATAAAAACCGAACAGAGAACGTATTCGCAACGAATCAAACAAATGGAAAGTATGTGTTACAATTTATAAATACAGACAATCAAAAAAGCGCCAACGTTGAAATTACAATTGATGATCAATTAACGCAAACAAAGAAAACAAATAATTCAGAGATTGATTTTGGCAAAAAAAGTAAAACATTATGAATGCTGAATAAAATTTAAGGTTTAAAGAAAATGTTTTACTATTAGTTAGAGTGTAACTGGTGTGATATTTAGAAGAACGAGCGAAAACTAGATAAATGATATGTTTGTGTACTTAATTAAAAACAAGATTAATGAAAAATGTTATGTTGGCATAACGACCCGCCGCGTTGAACAACGTTTAGGCGAACACGTTTATCATGCGAAACAAAAACTTCATAACATGAGTATTCATTCAGCTATTAGAAAACATGGAATTGATTCATTTGATGTGTCAGTGTTACAAGAGTGTAATAATATTGACGAATTAAATAAAGCTGAAAAATTTTGGATTTTAAAATTAGATTCATTTAAAAGTGGATATAATTCAACGCACGGTGGCGAAGGTTTGTTGGGTCACAAACACTCAGAAGAAACAAAACAAAAAATGTCAGAATCACGCAAGGGTGAAAAATCTTGGGCATTTGGGAAAAAACTTTCTGAAGAAACAAAACAGAAGATATCAATTTCACAAAAAAAGCTTGATTTAAGTAATCGAGTGTATGCTCGTGGTTGGCATCATACTGATTTAGCAAAACAAAAAATTGGTGAATCAACATCAATTAGGAAACGAAAACAAGTAACACAATTTTCTAAAACTGGTCAAGAATTACAAACGTTTATTTCGTTGCAAGAAGCGGCGAAAAATGTATGTGGCGATGCAAACGTTAGAAGTAGTTCAAATAAGATTTCAGAAGTGTTATGTGGTCATCGGCGAACACATAAAGGGTTTGTTTGGAAGTACACTATAATTAACTTGGAAGGTAATTAGCATGGGATATCTGGATGGAACGTCGAACAATATAATTTTAGACGCCGTGTTAACGGATGTGGGAAGGCAATTTCTCGCTCGTAATGACGGTTCATTTTCATTGCATAAGTTTGCGCTCGGTGATGACGAAGTGAATTATAATATCATCACGAAGTACGGTCGCACCGTCGGAAAAGAAAAAATTGAAAAGAATACGCCAATTTTTGAAGCGTTAACAAATCAACAACATTCTCAAAAATTTAAGTTGGTAAGTATTTCAAATCCAAATCTTCTTAGACTTCCTTCGTTGTCACTTGGTGGCGACGCAAATGTCGACAGTCTAAACAACACTGTAACATTAGGTAGAAATCAACAGAAAACATCAACAATCACAATTGAACAAACGATTCTAAACGAATCAACAATCGATGTTGAATTACGTGATCAAACGTTTATTATCGAAGTTCCAAATCTCTTTATGCAAATTCTAAGACAGACACCAGAAAATATCGATGGGCAACAACGAGCCTCATATATTTTGACACGTTCACCAACTGAAAATTCTTTCGGTGGTAGTTCTGTACAATTTACGTTATCAGTTAAGAGCCTAACAGATGCACTATTTACCGTTTATGGAACGACAGCAAACAAGACAATGATTAAGTCATATGTTAAAGTAACTGGACTTCAAAGTGGCGCATCAAAAACAATTGCTGTTGTGGTTAATAAGAACTTGTAAAAGATATGTCTATTGGGTTCATATATTTGATTCAAAACAAGGTCAATGACAAGTGTTATGTTGGAAGAACAGTCAGATCTCTGGCCGTACGTTTGGCTTCACATGTTAAAGCAGCCACACGCAATGAAACTAACATGTTAATTGTTAAAGCAATTCAAAAACATGGTGATAAATCATTTGAAATTTCTATGCTCGAAGAGTGTGAACGTGAAACGTTTTGGATTAAAGAATTAAAGACACACGTTTCAATGGGTGGTTATAATCTAACGTTGGGTGGTGACGGCGGAATACCTGGATATAAATTTTCTGATGAAACCAAAGAAAAGTTACGTTTGACAAGTACTGGTAAGACACATACACAGGATGTAAAAGATAAAATTTCAAAAAGTCGTTCAAAATCAGTGTTACAATATGACTTAAATGGTGAGTTAGTTGCTAGTTATCATTCATTGAAAGAAGCCTGCATCACGACAAAAATTAACATGACGGCAATTCAACGTAGTTTATATAATGGACAACCTAAACATGGGTTTAGTTGGAAATATAATTTAAATGAAGAGAAAAAGGTAGGGTAGAAAAATCGCCACATACAAAGAAATTTTACCGAGCGATGTAAAAACTGCGAGGTCATATCTCAATCAATTAATCGACGTTCTTCAAGAAGATGTTAGTGCATCAGTTTCTAGAAGAAAATTTCAATCATTTGTCACGGGCGGAGTCGGTCCCGGCGTAACATCATCATTGTTTCAAACAATTTATGATCAAGATTTTACGCTTCAAACAGCAAATCCAATTTTTGATATGACGATTGGTTTATTTCCTGACGGAGATACAGTTGCGTCCTCGCAGACGGGTACTGACGCCGCAGGAAAAGAATTGTTTCCATCTTCATCATTAATGATGCGTGAAAAAATGGACGTTTATAGACAGTTCGCATCTACGCTTCTTGGAGATTCATCGCTTCCTTTTACTGCTGAATTTGATTCTTCAAACGTCAGTGATCAAATTGACTCTGCTATGTTTATTGCGTTCAAACGATTGTTTGCAAGAGATCAAATTAAACGTGAAACTTTTGCAATGAAATTTTTTCAAACAGCTGCTTACGTACAGGCCGAACATTATACAGTACCACCTAATTTACACGTTACATCAATTTCAGGCTCTTCAATTTATACTGACATCGGCGCAGGAACAAACAAGCTTGTTTCGTTTGGTGGGCAGGTTGGTAATATTGTCGACGCCTCAAATACCAGTAGAACTGTTGGTTTGATGTTTTATGATCGTGGAATTGCAGTTTTTGACCTTGCAAAGATTACAAGCGCAAGTCAATTTGTGTCAGGCGTTATTGATGCGATGCATCCACTTGGTAGATTAACGTTGGGTTCTGGTGGAACTGAAACCGCTTATGTATCAAAATTCATTCCTGACTTTATTGTTAGCGCATCAATTGATAACATCGTGGATCATCTCGCAGCAACGAGATTTCAATCTGGGTCTGCCTCAGCAATTACGTTTCAAAACGTTACGAATATTAACAGTACGTTGATTTTCTGCCGGGCTGCCGCAGACGAATTCAATTATTCATCGAATCCGACGTTCATCGATTCTGAAAACAGAATTCAAGTAATCGACGTAGGCCAAGAAGACGTCCAACAAACGTTTACGTTTGTGACTTCAGTGGGACTATACGATTCTTCTGATAATTTACTAGCCGTGGCTAAGCTTTCTCGTCCCGTTGAAAAGAGTCCTGAGAGGGATTTGACCCTCAGAGTACGCATGGATTTCCTTACAAAGAGACGCTTTCGTCTTGTTTAGTTTGTTTTGTGTCAAATCACTCAACAAACGTATACGTAATTACTTGTTTAATTAATGACAAGAAATACATTGGGTTTACGAAAAAACTAATAGAAGAACGATTGAAAGGTCATTTCTCATCTGCGCGTAATAATAGTAAATTTGCACTTCATGAAGCAATTCGAAAATATGGCAAAGAAAACTTTGTTATTAATTTGTTTAGTCAACAACCCTCTAGAATTCTTGCTGGGAAATTAGAACAAAGACTAATTATAGAATTGTGTACTCATGTTGATCTTGGAAAAGGTTACAATATGACGTCCGGAGGTGAAGGAATTGTTGGTATTTCTCTTGATGGAATCAAAAGAATGGGCGATGCTCATAAACGTGAAAATTTAAAAGAATCAACAATTGAAAAAATGCGTAACGCAAAACTAGGCAGAGAATTATCTAGCGTTACGAAGTCTCGTATGTCTGAATCACATACAGGAAAAAAATTCACAGAAGAGCATAAACAAAAAATTGGTAATGCAAATAAACTTGAAAATTGTAGTTTAGAAAAACGTAAAAAATTAAGTGAAGCAAAAAGTCGAAAAGTTGTTCAAATTGATAAAAATGGAATTATAATTAAAGAGTTTCAATCAATTAAAATTGCTTCACAAGTAACGGGTATTCATGCAACAAACATAAGTGCATGTTGTTTGGGAAATAGAAAATTTGCTAGAGGATTTTCGTGGAAATATTGTGTTTAATAAGATGAATAAAGCTTATACATTAAAAATTGGTGCTAAATCATATCAATTAAATTTTATTGATTCTAAAAAAATGGATAGTTTGCTTGAATCGTTAGGTGTTAATAAAGAATTGATTTTAAATAAAGTTGGTGTAACTGATTATTATTTACAACAAATTTTTATTAGGTCAGACGTACATCCAGATTTAATTTCAGAATGTGTTCTTCACGAATTATTACATGCCATGCTTGACGACGCAGGAATCAATTCAATTCCAGTGATACAGGGCGTTGATTTGAGTGAAACAGTGGTGACGATTACGTCACCACGTTTGTTGGCTGCATTACGTGATAATGAAACTACGTTGAAATTGCTTCACGTGTTGTAATTTGAGAATTTCATGACTTTCGTAAACGTCTATCTAATTACAAATTTATCAGTCATAAGTTTATTGCCAGTCTCTTTCTGAAGTTGTATAGTTAGAAGCAACGATATATGTCAATTTACAAAGTAAGCCCAGAAGACATATCTTCTTTTACAGTTGTTACGAATCCAACTAGACATTATACGTCTAGTTCTTTACACGGATCCACGGGATCTGTTTATGTTTTTGCAAGACGTTCTTCAATTGAAAAAGAAGTCGCACCTCTTTCATCGTTTATCGAGGCGACCCATGATGACGTTGATTTGTCTTCAACATTGAAATCCCTTCAATCGGTTGGTTTATATTCTCGTGTTTCCCCAGAGGTAGACGCACCATATATTACTAAAATGAAGACGTCATTTGCAGGAATGATGCAGGATTATCTTGAGAAGGTGAATGAAAAAAATACATCCGTTAGAAAACAAAAAGCGCTTGAAATCATTCGTTTCACACCTTCATTTAATTTCACGTCAAATACATTAAGAAAATTGGTGGTCAAAGATCAATTATCGTCATATTACAAGACGTCATATCCTTCAGCGCATTGGGCATATACGAATTATAATTGTCTTAGTTTTTATACATCGTCACTGGTTCCAACGTCTTCATGTTTATTATTTCCAAACGTTGAAGGAGGACAAATACATGAAGGATTTGTGTCAGGCACGTATACGCCCAGCGGCGCCATCAGTTTCGATTTTTATGTTAATCCACGATATCTTCCTGATCAAATAGATGGTTCATTTAAAGCTGGGACAATATATCATTTATCGTCTACTTACGCTCTTTCGCTTGTCAGTGGTTCAGCAAAAGATGAAAATGGAAAACCTCTAGGATTTAGACTTAAATTACAATTAAGTCATAGTGCTGACATCAAGCCAAGCATCGCAACAAATGGAGCGTATCCAAACGACTTAGTTTTCTTATCTAGCGACAATGCGTTGAAATATAACAATTGGCACCATGTCGTTGTAAGGTGGGGAACAAATTTAGTCAACAAGGGAACTGGTTCATTTAATATCGACGGTGTTGATAGAGGGACGTTTGTTGTTCCTTCAGGCACAATTACTCCAAGATTGTTCGACTCAGCCGCAAAATCAAATCCAGACGCTCTCGTTATTGGAAATTATTATGAAGGTAAAAACGAAGGTATCCATTCATTGGCATATTTTTTCGCTAATGATCCTGCTACGCGTGATGGCCTAACACAGATGATTGATGACGTTGGTGGAATTGATGAACCAACAACGTACGCGTTTAATCATCCACTAAATGCCGACCTTCACGATTTATCAATTAAACGTTACTACATGTCAGATCTTGATATTTCAACATCTGCATCTATGGGTCCAAAATCAATTAATGATGGCTGGACCGCATTTTATCTTCCCCCTTTCTTTGTTGAAGAATCGCCATTTAGACAATTTGTTGGTTTGCATGGTGGAATTCTTCAAACACCATTTTTTGAAGTTGATGGTTCAACAAACGATCCGTTTAACGTTGCTTTATCTTTTGGCGTCGGCGGTCATTACATTAATACTGAAAACTTTGTTAGGGATTTCGCATCAAACGTATTTCCACGACTTCATCACATGACCGGCACCGCGCTGACTAACACAACTACCGCACGCTCAGCAAATGAGTTTTTATATGATCAACCATTCGTTCGTCGTAGAAATACATTTATTATGCCTTGCGACGACGGTTTATTCGTTCCAAGTTATGAATTGCTGTCTTCAGAAAGCGCAAAGGCCTCCGCTCGTGACGATTTAGGGATAGAAGAATTATCGTTCATTCATTTAGACGAGATGATTATGACTGCATCAATTCTATTTGGTTCAGATTTTAATGGCGATCAGTCGTTCGTCAATGAACAAATAGGTTTCACACCAGAGCAGCCTGGTCTCGCAGCTGGTAGTGCATTTCAACAACACGTTTCAAATGTTGCGTTATTGGTTGCCTGTGGTAGTTACGATCCCGGAATTCAATCATTTGCACCACTTACGATATATCAACGAACGCTCGACCCTTCTTCAAACCAGGTTACGTTTTTTGACATTAGCAATCTGTATTATGGCAAGCGAATTTTGCCGGGTTCGTTAGAATTGACCGATTCAGATTTTAGTGGCTCTGGCGGTGCCATCTCAATTACGCTTAAAGACAATGGAAGGGGAACGTTGTATAGGGCAGATTGTTATTCAAGCGCTTCTACGTGGAACTCAGTTGGAACTGTATTTTATGATGAAGGAATCATTGCAATTAAGAGTCCTCATTTGTATTTTTTTGGAAAAGAGGGATTTGAAATAACGTTCAAAGGCGAACAGAATGTTCACGTTATGTCGATTGATGTTCTGGCGCCAGCAAATCAATTAAACTCTTCTTCAAATCCCAATTTCATGGTTGTTCCACCTACACAATATCCAAATGATCCTGAAAAAGAGTTTGTGTATATTTCGGGCATTAATTTTCACGATGACAATATGAACGTAATTATGAAAACGCAATTAGCACAACCTGTCATAAAACGTCCCGGCGATCGTATCATGATTAAGGTACGTCATGATTTTTAGGTGATGCTAAACCTCATGGTAAAAAAACGCAAAAAGAGAAAAAGTAGATATCACACTGGATTGCACATTTCGTCAAAGGGCGGCGAATGCAAATATCGTAGTGGGTGGGAACTTTCTTACATGCAATATCTTGATACATCATTAGATGTTACGTCATTCGAATATGAAAAGGTAAAAATACCATACGTAAGCAATACAAAAACAAAGAAAATTCGCAATTACTTTCCAGATTTTTTAATTCAATTCGTTGATGGAACTAAACACCTCGTGGAGATCAAACCCGCTCGCAGGGTTACTCAAGCAAAAGTTCAAAAAAAATTCAAAGCGGCAGAGCTTTGGTGCATTGAACAAGGCATTAAGTTTGTTGTCATGACAGAGGTTGAATTGAAGGCTTTATCACTGATTTAGTGTACCCAGGTTCACTCACGTGACCAGTTTAATATCCATTGGTTGGAAACTATATTGTTTTTTGATGATTTTACTTGTGTAACACGGTGAACTATAATGATGTATGACGATCATCGCGGAATTTGACGTAAGCACATCAATCGTCAAATCTGCATCACATCTCATCCACGGTGGGCAATCGATTTTTTACATTCCAGAAATCGATACGTATGTTCAATTTGATGGTGTTTATTGGCACGGCTTAGACCGTCCACTTGAAGAGATTGCTAAATATAAAACAAAGAGAGATGTTCAAATTTATAAAAAATGG
>Ga0315284_10009729_pt1 | contig 13694 bp, 20 predicted proteins | sample YL17G09_16_MG_FD_203696 | JGI IMG/M metagenome (GOLD analysis project Ga0315284, IMG submission 203696) | Sediment microbial communities from Yellowstone Lake, YNP, Wyoming, USA - YL17G09_16 | ecosystem: Environmental > Aquatic > Freshwater > Lake > Sediment | place: USA: Wyoming | collected...
TCCACGTCCATAGGCCGCCCCACTGGGGCCGCTGGCCGCGACGGACGAGGCTCCAGCCCGAGTCCTGGAGCCGGGGCCCGACGCTCAGCAGGAACCGGCCGTCGGACCAGAGCACCGACAGGTGGAATGAACCGTCCTCGGCTCGAAAGGCGCGGACAGTCGGCCTACCCATGGACCACCTCCATCTCCTGCGGGATGCCGGCGGCGTCCCCCACGATGTCGAGCCAGGCCTGCGCGGTCGCGCGCCATGCCTCCCAGGCGCCCTTGTCGAAGGCGGACCCGCCGAACCGGGCAGCGAGGAGCTGGACCCGATCGAGATCGGGATGGTTCAAGGGGTCGACCGAGGTCTCCATCTGCCCGTACGGGACGCCGCGCAAGAAGCCATAGGCGAGGAGGCTCACGCGAGCCTCACACCCGACGACGCCCTGGCGGTGGCGGCGGAGCGACCAGAACTCAGCGTTGGCCCGAGGCCAGGTCTCGGGCGCGTGCTGGGCGCACCAGCGTCGGCGGCGCTTCTGCTTCTTCTCCTCGGCTCGGATGAGGCGCGCCTCGGCGGCGAGGCTCTGGATCTTGATCTTCAGGTGCAGGGTCGACATGGTGGAAATCCTCGAAAACGGGTGAGTTTCGAACGTGAACGACACGCGCGAAACGACCCGGAGGATCCCGGCTGCGAGCCCTACATTAGCGAGGAGTGGCGCATGGAGGGAGTCTACGCACTCACCCCTCTTCCGTCAACTTCATCCAGGCGTCCGTCAGTACCGGCTCGGCTTGACGCCGAGGAGGATGAGCGCAGACTCGTCGAGCCGGTAGATGGCGCCCGGACTCAGGTGCTCGGCGAGGAACCGCAGGTGCTTCCCTTTCCCCCGATGCTCATCGGACTTGTTCTGCAGTTCGGCGAGCGCGTTCACCGACTTGCCCCGACCGGTGTCGGGATCGCTCATCTCCTCCTTTGCGAGCGACTTGCTCTGGTGATCGTAAAAGACGGCCTTCGCCTCATGGTGCTCGGCGCGCGCCATCGCCAGCGCCTTCACTTCGTCAGCCGTCACATCAACCGGCAGTCCCACGATGATCTCGGGCATGATGTTCTCCACGGTGGTTTACAGAGAAAAGCGCCCGAAACGGGAGTTGAACCCGTACCTTCAACCGCTAAAGGGAGACGCTCTGACCGTTGAGCCATTCGGGCCCTGTTAGGATACAGGGACTCCTGTTGTACTCTCCGACAATCCCTCTGTCGAGTTACGATGTGACGATGGCTGGTGATCCGTACCAGACCCTCGGCCTCGCGGTCACCGCGACCGAGGAGGAGATCAAGACCGCCTGGCGACAGGCGGCGCGGGACACCCATCCCGATCGGAACCTCCACGATCCGACGGCCGGCGCGCGGTTCGTCGCGGCCCGTGAGGCCTACGAACTCCTGGCGGATCCGTACCGTCGCGCCCAGTTCGATCACACCCGAACGCTGCAGGCCCAGTATGGGCCGTCGGCCGCCGCGCCCTCCAAGCCGACCCGGGAACGCGAGCGTCCACCCGACTGGTGGAATGATCTGTTCGGACACCCTCGTCCGGCGGCGGCGCCCGTGCGGACCCGACCAGCGGCCCCGCACAACCCCTACTACCGCCAGGAGCAGCAGGCGCTCGAGTCCGAGTTCGGCGCAGGCTTCGAATGGGACCGCACGGGCGTCTATACCGGGACAGCCAGACGCAAGAAGAACCCGTTTCGAAGCCTATGGCGCAACGGGGGGAAGATCGGATGAGCGACTTCGACGACGACGATCTGCCGGACCACTACGCGACGCTCGGGGTGGCGCGGGGGGCGGACTTCGAGACGATCCGGACCGCCTGGCGCGTGCTCGCCCGGAAGTGGCACCCCGATCGGAACCCGGGGGACGCGGGTGCCGAGGCGACGTTCAAGGAGTGCTCGGCGGCCTGGAACGTGTTGTCGGACACCGAGCGTCGACGCGCCTACGATACCGAGCGCGACGAGATCGAGTTCGAGCGCACCGCCCACGCCCGGACAGCGCGATGCACGAGCTGCGGAGAGCCGGCGGTCCGCGGGATGCCGCTCTGTCTTCGATGCGCGATCGCCGCGCGGCTCCGTCAGAAGAAGGCAAAGGCTCCTCATCAGGCGCCGCCTCCGGCCTCCCCTCCTCCCCCGAAGCCGAAGAAGAAGAAGAGGACTCCTCCGAAGACGACGCCCGAGCAACAGCGCTACGAAGAGGAGGTCGAGCGCCTCACCGATCCCGACTTCTACGATGACGTGATCGGGAGCCGACATGCCGATCACTACGCGGCGGGAACGGGGAACCTCGACGGGGACTCGCTGCTCGAGGTCCTGATGTCCGACGCTTCGATTCGATCTGCGTTCGAGGGCAACAAGAAGCCGGCGGGCTCGGTGTCGCGCGAGGGTTCGACCATCGTGTTCTCGGACGGTCAGGGGAGCAAGATCCGCCTTCACATTGATCCAGAAGCCTTGACGGATCTCGGGAAGAACCTACGAACAGCCGAGCGCGTGCTCAGGTCGATCCGGCGCCTGTTCAGTTGAGCGGACCCCCTTGACACCAAACGCCACCAGAAGTACACAAAGGCTATCAACTTCCTACAACTGGCACGCGTTTCATGTCCACCCGTATCGGATGGTCCACCCCTGAGTTCGCCTCCCTCATCGGGGTGAACCAGAACACCGTGTTCCGCTGGCACAACCGGGGGACGCTCCTTGCCGCGACCTACCCGAGCGGGCGGCGCTACTACACGGTCGAGCACCTGTGGGTGGCGCTCGGCCGCTCGGCGCCTCCCGAGCCCCTCGACGCGGACTACCAGGCGTTCGTCATCGCCCAGCTCGGGCCGGTGATGGCGCGTGGGATCGACGCGCGCGTCGCGCTCGAGGCGATCGATCGCGACTGGAGGTCCCGGCAAGTGGTCGGGACGCCTCCCTCCGTTCCGAATGAGGCCCCTCCAGATCCCTGATCTCCGCCAGAGCGGGGGCCCGAAACTAACAACTATAAACCAGTACCTAAGGACTAAAATCAATGGCTATGGTCATCTCCGATCTCGACCACCGCTTCGATCCCGAACCTGGGGAGTCGATCGTGTTCCTCACGCTCGTCAAGCTGAACCACGGCTACGCCGTCAAAGCGATCACGAACGAGAACCGCGACATCGGTCGGTGGGTGAGTGAGTGCCCGCTCGCCGTCTCGACGACGGCGATGTTGTGGCTCACTCAGCGCCCCTGGGACGTACGGTTGTCGAAGGACAGCCTCGACATGCAGAAGGTCCTCGACGAGGTCCCCTCGATCGCCCAGCGCAACCGGATCCATCCCCAGGACGCCATCGAGGCGCTCCGTCGAAACTTCCCTGAGAAGCCGACCGAGAGCGCCATCACCGGAGCTCGCGTCGAGCTCCGTCCGCGGACGACTCCGCGTCCTGCGTTGACGGGTCCGGTCGCGCCGGCCCCCCGTCGAGCGACTGCGCCGCCCCAGCTCGAGGAGCAGCTCTCGGACGAGGAGATCGCCCAGCGTCGGTTCGTCGCTGGTCTCGACAAGGCGCTACGCCGCGCCAACACCGCGATGGCGGCTGGGCGCGATCCGGCCGCTTCGCTCAAGCGACTGATCGGCGAGCTCGGACTCGATCCGGCGTTCCTCCCTGCTGAGGTCGATCACCTCACCCCGGAGCAGGTCGAGGGGATCAAGGGTGGCCTCGTCCACCAGATCCGGGCGCTCCGCTCGAACGTCGACCCGATCGCCGTCCGTGATGGCACCTTCAAGATGCTCGGGATCGACCTCGAGGACCTCGACGTCCTCAGCGAGGAAGACGAGGCCGAGGACGAAGATCTGATGACGGAGGATCCCGAGGAGGGCGAGGCGATCCCCGAGCCCGTGCAGCCGACGCGCCTGCGCGCGCTCGGCAAGGACGAGATCCCCCCGGGGCTCACCCCCGAGCAGGAGGCCGAGCTCGCGGCCCTCTCCGATCCGGGCGCCACCGAGAAGATGGCGCGGACTCACGCTCGCTGGCAGCGTGAGCACGATCGCGTCAACAAGGCGGTCGCTGCCAAGGCTCGCGCAGAAGCTCGTGCTCCGGCTCCCCCCGAGAACGGGCACGGCAACAACGGGCACACCTCTTCCGCCGCACCGGTCCCCGAGAAGGTCAAAGGCCGGCGCAAGGCGCCCCTCCTGCCGGCTCAGGCGCCCGTCGCCTCCGTCAAGTCGGACACCGAAGGGCCCCAGGAACCCGCGGGAGAGAGCGCCCCGGAAGCATAGACCGACCCGACCGACACGACCGACACGACCGACACGACCCACCAAGCCCGATCCGTCACGGCGGATCGGCAGGAGCCTGCCATGCCTATCTGGAAAGGGGCGATCACCGCCCGTCGCTTCGCCATCGTCAGCGGAAACTTCGAGCGTGACCAGGAGGGGTGGCGAGATCTCCTTCGTGCCCGCGTCGAGGAGCACAGCTTCCGTCACCCCCAACGCCCGGTACCCGGAGAGGAGGTGTGGGGGTTCGTGCTCCCTGACAACCTGCTCGAGACCGACTTCTCGGATCGGAACCGGTGGCTCGTCGAGCCGTACGTGTTCCTCGGGCTCCGCTTCGATCGGACCTTCCTGCCGAAGGAGAAGATCCTCGCCGAGGCGAAGCGGCGGGCCGCGGCCTGGTGCCGCGACAACAGCGTCGAGCGGTGTCCGAACGCGATCCGACGCGCGATCAAGGAGCAGGTCGAGGAGGAGCTGCGTTCGGAGGCACGCACGAAGTCGACGATCGTGGACATCGCCTGGAACCTCGACCAGGGGTACGTGCTCGTCGGCTCGACGACGACGAAGGTGATGGACGCGGTGAGGAAGCGCTTCCTCCGCGCCTTTGGGGTCAAGCTCGTTCCGATGGGCCCCCTGCGTGAGGGTGAGAGTCCCAAGATCCTGGGCTATGCGGCCGCCGAGGAGGTTCCTGCGGACACGACGCTGCAGCTCCTCTCCTGGATCCACTTCGTCTCCGAGGCGAAGGGGGGGCTCGGGATGGAAGATCCGGACGACGGACGTGCGATCTCGGTGACCGATCGGGTCTCGTTCGTGAGCGACCACAGCACGGTTCAGATCAAGGGTGAGCTCGCCGGCAGCCGGCATGAGGCGGGCACGGCGGTGAAGGACGGTCGGCTCGCCTGTGAGGTCAAGGTCGAGCTCCAGACGGACGGCCAGGCGACGGCGGTGTCGGTGCTCACCGGCGAGTTCCCGGACTGCAAGAGCCTGAAGTTCCTGAACAGCGGCGATGACGAGGGGGGCGGCGAAGGAGACGCGCGTCTCGCGCGGCTTTGGATGTACGAGGCGTTCTACGACGAGCTCGTGGCCTGGGGTACGCGGTTCTGTGCGGTACGAACCGATCGGGACCACTGGAGCGCCTACCTCGCGGCGCGCACGGCCTGGGCCGAGCAGGTCGCGATCGCGGCCGACGAGGAGCGGGAGAGCGCGTGACCGGTGATCTGCTCCTCGACGTGAAGATCCCGGGAGAGCCTCCGACGAAGGAGCGCGCGCGCACCTTCGTCGGTGGCGACCAGAAGTCGCACACGGTGACTCCCGGGAAGACACGCGCTTGGGAGCAGATGGCGACGGCCTACTTCCGGATCGCGCGGCCCGCCCGGCCGATCGTCGACGGGGCGCCGATCGCACTTCGAATCACCGCGGTCGCCTCGCGTCCCGCTCGGCTCCGGGAGGGCGTGTGGGCTGACCGTCCCGGTCGGCTTCCGTGTGTCGCCGCGCCGGACGCCGACAACATCGCGAAGATCGTGATGGACGCCCTCGCTCCTTCGCGGACCTCGCGGAAGAAGGCCTGGATCTGCATCCTTCGTGATGACGCGGTCATCGTGGACGCCCAGATCCGCAAGCTCTATGCCGCGATCGGCGAGAAGCCTCACATCCGGATCCAGGTGTTCACCTGGACGCCCGATGCCGACATCGACGAGCGGTATGTCGTCGAGGAGGCGCCGATCGACGTGGGAGAGCCTGTCGAACCCGTAACTCTCACGGGTGAGCTGACGCTCGCCGAGGCGCGGAGGACCCTCGAGGCCGCGGGCGCCAAGGGCTCCACCTGTCCCTGCTGCGACCAGTTCGTGAAGCGGTACTCGCGGCCCCTGAACGCGACCATGGCGCGAAGCCTCCTCTGGCTCGTGAAGACCGCGGGACCTGACTGCGCCTGGATCGACGTGGGGGCGACGGCGCCCGCCTGGTTGCTTCGGACGAAGGAACTCGCGACCACCCGGCACTGGGAGCTGATCGAAGAGCGTCCACGCGAACAAGATCCCGAGGTCGTCCGGGGCCGGAAGCGGACGAGCGGGTTCTGGCGCCCCACCTCGAAGGGTGTGGCGTTCGCCCGAAACGAGCTCCGCGTCCCCTCCCACGTCGTCCTGTACAACAACCAGGTCGAGGGTTGGTCGAAGGACGAGATCGGGATCACGGATGCGCTCGGCGAGCACTTCAACTACGCCGAGCTCATGGCCGATCGCTAGGGCAGGATCTGCGAGAACACGACGAGCCCCGTAGAGCCCATCGCTCCCGCGGCCCCTGCGCCTCCCGGTCCGCCGGCCTGACCCGTTCCGGCCGGAGCCCCGCCGAGACCTCCCGCTCCTCCTGGACCCCCCAGCCCACCCGCGACGCTCGTGGTGACGCCGTTGTCCGTGAGCGACTGGTAGAAGGCGAAGATGGGACCGCCGCACCCGCCGCCGCCTCCCGCCTGTCCACCACCGCCACCCGCGCCATCGTCGTTGCCTGCAGCTCCATTTCCACCGTTGCCTGCGTTGCTTCCAGGACTCCCGTTGGTCCCGTTGCTGATCAGTTGCGACGCGGGGCCGAACACGATCTCGGGAGCGATCAGGATGATCTGGCCTCCCCCCAGACCCCCGGCTCCCGCGCTCGAACCCCGCATGCCCGCCGCGGCGGAGCCGGTCGCCGGGAGACCGCCGAACGCGCCATCCCCCCCTCGCCGACCCCCGAGCCCTCCCCACATCATCGTGGTGATGACGCCCGGGTAGACGCGGAGGAAGGCGAGCAGCCCCGCGTTGAAGTTGTCGAACGACAGGCCTGGAGCCCCCGTGGCCCCCGGCAGGCCGGGGCCGCCCATGGTCCCACCGTTGCCGCCCGTTCCGTCGCCGGGGCCGCTGTAGAAGTACCCCGTCTTGCCGACACCCGTCTGTCCCGGGTTGGCGAAGCCGGCTTGATTTCCGCCCCCGCCGCCGCCACCCCCACCCGCGCCCGCCGAGCTTCCCATAAAGGGAGCACCGTCGCCCTGGATGATGATCCCTGTGGCGTCGATCGTCCCGTCGATCGTGATCCGCTTCTTGGCCCGGATGATCAGCGGGTTGAACGGCGCGCTCGTCTTGAATGTGTCGCCCGCCGACAGGGTCAGCTCGTCGTAGTCATGGAGGCCTGCGTTGTACGCGAGATCGTCCCCCGCTCCGCCTCCGGCGGTGACTACCGTTCCGAGCGCGCCCGTGCCCGTGAAGGCGTCGATGGCAGTTCCAGCTCCGACCGGCGACCAGGCTGTGGCGCCATCCGTGTTGACCCAGGTGCCCGTAGGCCCGCTCGCGATCGAGCCGACGGGCGCCACCATCGTCCCGTTCGGATCGACGCCGGTGTAGGACACCTTGAGCAGGTTGGTGCCCGTGGGGATATCGCGGAACACGACAGATCCCTCGAAGGCTTCGAGGACGACGTCGTTGTCGAACAGGTTCGCCATGATCTGATCTCCGAGAGAGTGAGGGCTAGGGTACCAGGGCTTCGACGAGGAAGGTGTCGAGCCGCAGGATGTTGGCAGGGTTGACGCCGCTGAACCCGACGAAGAACGCGAAGGGAACCACGCCTGCGAGGGGGAGCGGCGTGGCGCCCCCGAGCGGGCCGCCACCCGAACCCGATCCGACGTTCGAGTTGTTCGACGCGGCCCCGCTGCCCGCGATGTAGATCCCCCAGGTCGGTGAAGGGACCAGGGGGTCTCGGATGGTGATCACCGCTTGACCGGTGAAGTTGTGTCCGACCGTCGGAACGGCCGTCGAACCCGTCGGGAGGTAGTTGGAGGGGTTCAGGGGGTCCCCGAAGATCAGGCCTGAGGCGAGCGTCGAGACGCCGTCCGAGTTGACGATCGCTCCGCTCCAGGTGACGCGCAGCGCGCGACCGGCGCCGTCGAGGATCCCGGCCGGCAGGTTGACGAGCGTCTGGGGAACCGGTCCCGGAGGGCTCTGGCTGGAGAGGACGGGACCGATCATCGAGAACACGGAGGGCTGGGTTCCGCCGGTGCCGATCGGCGACCACGCGAAGGCGCCGTCGGTGTTCGTGAACGTGCCGGCGGGACCCGACGCGATGGAGCCCTTCGGCGCGCTCACGATCCCGTTCGGATCGACGGGTGCGTAGAAGACCTTCAGTCGATCGATGCCCAGGGTGACGTCGCGAAAGACGACAGAACCCTCGTTGGCCTCGAGGATGATGTCGTTGTCGAAGAGGTTCATGCGAGGACTCCAGGAAGGTGCGTCTAGCTTATCCCGGAAGCGCGAGATGCGGAGAGCGGGACACCCGAACACCCGTTGTTGACCTGGACGCCGGAACACGATAATGTCGTGTGGTTTGGTGGAGTCTACGATGTCCTGGAGTCCGGAGGACGAGGAAGCCTTGCTGCTGCTCGAGCGCGCCGCGATGGAGTATAGCCGTCCCTGGTTCTTGAACACGCGCCCGGGAGAGGATGATCCGGGGACGATAGGGTGGGATCTCTGGCACAACGGAGGGCCGGGCGGCCAGCTCTTGCAGATCCCCTCGGCGCTCCCCGAGGTCGCCTTGTGGATCGAGGCCTCAGCCAACGCACTCCCGGAGGCGATCGCGGAGATCCGTCGGCTCCGCGGTCTCCTGGCGCGCGAGGGGATCGCGTGAACGCAAAGACCCTCCAGATCATCGAGCGTCTGAAGGCTGGAGAGCGCGTCGAGAACCGCGAAGGCGGGAACTCGATGACGCCGCGCATCGCCAGCCGTCAACCGGTGACGATCGAGTCGGTCGATCTGGAGAAGCTCGAGAAGGGCGACATCGTCTACGTCAAGGTCCGTGGCCGGGTGTACACCCACCAGGTCCTGGCGCTTCGGAGCGATGAGGTCCAGATCGGCAACAACCATGGCGGCGTCAACGGGTGGACGAAGCGCGAGAACGTGTTCGGGATCATCACGGCGATCGACGGGGTCCCGGTCGGCGGAGCGAGCGCGAAGGTCCAGATCCGGTGACCGATCACCTTTGTCATGCGGAGGGCTGCTCTCGGAAGATCCCTCCAGCGATGTTTGCCTGCCAGCGGCATTGGACGATGGTCCCCTCCTGGCTCAAGAAGCTGTTGTGGGCGGTGTACGTGCCGGGCCAGGAGGAGACGAAGCAGGTGAGCCGGATCTACCTCCTCGTCCAGGCCCGCTGCCGGGTCGCCATCGCACTCGCTGAGCAGGCTGACGTCGGAACCCAGGCGCTCCTGCCGCTCCCCGTCTCGACCGAGGACCGGACCGCCCTGCCGATGGCGCTCATCCGTTCGCTGGCGGCCTCCTCCGAACGCCGCTCTCTGCATGACGCGATCTCGGGAAGGTCGGACGCTGATACGCTCCAGATCCTCGACGCCGGGCTTCCCGCCCTCGTCGCCGCTCACGTCCGCCGCCGGGAGTCCGCACATGCCTGATCGCTGCTCTCGCACCACGAAGTTCCAGATCGCCGATCGCTCCGAGCGCATCAGGTGCTCCAAGCGCCCTCACGCACGCGGGCTTCATGTGGGACTGTCCCCCGAAGGAAGCAAGGACGCGCGGATCTTGTTCTTCGCTGATGGGCGCCTCGCGACGGCCACCGAGATCCATCTCGAGCTCGACCCTCTGGCGATGGAGCCTGTCGCCCAGACCTCGCCCGATCCCGCTCCGCCTCTCCAGGCCTCGCCGTTGCGGCCGGTCTCGCGAACCGAGCAAGCTCGCGCCTCAGGGTACTCGGGAGACACCTGTCACAAGTGCGGGAGCCTGAAGGTGATCCGGACCGGCACCTGTGGAACCTGTCAGGACTGCGGTGAGTCCACGTCTTGTGGTTGAGCTAGGGTGCCGGGGCCGCGACGGGATCAGGCGGGACCGACGGAAGGATGGGTCCCTCGATCTTCAAAGGGGGCTCGAGCACTTCGGCCGCCTGGATCGCCTCCAGCGCATGCTGGACCGCCTGGACCTGCTCGGGTGTCGGGCCCGCAGGCTCCGTCGGGGCACAGGTCGGACACGGCGGGCACTCGACGGGTGGCGGACACGGCTTTCCCTCATCCTGGGCGAGGGCCGCATGAACGGTGGAGCCGAGCGCGAAGCCGAGCGTCAGCGCGAGCAGGAGGACAGGAGGCGTACGCGTCTTCATGGAGACTCCTTCTTCGGAGGAACACACACCATCAGCGCTTCCTTGCAGGCGTCCTTCGCTTCGGTGAGGAGCTCGAGGCGCGCACGCGCGTCGGCCAGATCGATTGCGCACTGTTGGGCCTGGGGTGTGGTAATGGTCACGTAGCCCGCGGCCGCCAGCGCAATCACGCCGAGCGTAGCGAGTCCGGCGCCCATCGCGCGCGGATCGAAGGCGGCGGGAACGACGTTGGGTCTTCCGGTCATGGCAGTTTCTCCCAGGACGGACCCACCCTATCACCTTCTGACCTTTCTAGGGAACCGTGTTGCGTTACCGTAGGACCTACGATAACTCCATAAACGAACCACAGGAGACCTCATGGGCCAGGACGAACACGACCCCTCCGTGACCCGCGGCGACAACGACGAGCATCTTCCGCCGCCGGTCGGTCGGAGCACCACGAAGTGGACAGTCACCTACGAGTCCTCGACGGACGCGGGGTACCTCGCGGTCCAGTCGGGCGGCAGCGAGCGGCTCGCCGAGACCCTGCCCGGCCTCCTGCAGACCCTCCTTCAGGGTCTCGCGGCCACCCGTGGATCTCCAGGACCGGGACCGCAGGGTCCGGTTATTTTGGGGGACGACGACAATGTGGTCGAGTTCCCCGGTGCGCGCCCCTGGTACTCGCCGGCGTTCGCGCGCCGACTCGCGCGGCTCACGACAGACCCCGAGAAGTTCAAGGCGATGCTCGGTGAGTTCGTCGTGCGCTTCGATCGCACCTTCGAGCGCGGTCAGGCCAAGAAAGACATCGTCCCCATGCTCATCTCGTTCTTCGAGGCCTATGAGGGCCCGGACACCCACTACCTCCAGACGGTCCTCGCCACTCTCTCCACCCTCCCGGCGAACGAGCGGCTGGCGAACGTCCGCTCCTGGCTCGAGGCCGAGGGCGCGAGTGACGCCTTGATCGACGCGGCGCTCCGGGCGGCCTCGACCTATGAGAAGAGCGATCGGCCGGGCGACAGTCCTCCCGAACGCGATGACGACGACGATGATGATGGATCGGATCCAGCGTGAGCCGCGAGGGCCGCGAGAGTTTCAGGGATCCCCAGATCCTCACGCCGGAAGGGCGAGAAGCCGAGCGCCGTCGCAGGGCTCGCGATCCTTCGGTACAGGAAGCCTGTCCCGACGCTGAGCAGCGTGAGCTCAGCGTGCATCGCGGACTGAACGATCTCCAGATCCAGACCGCGCGCCGTCTCGGCCGGATCGCCGAAGCCGGGATCCTCGTCGAAGATCTGCGTTGCCCCTGGTGTGGCTCGACGGTGAAGTGGAGCTGCCTCGACGGCGGCGGATCCGCCGACTGCGAGCTCGGAACGATGGTCTCCCGTCGACCGGGCGGTCTCGGGCGACCGCTCTGCTTCTGGCCGGGCGCTGATCTGCAGCGGGATCTGCGGGGCCAGGTCGTCGTGGTCTGGGATCGCGTCCTCGGCGATGGCGCCCGGATGCATCCTCGTCCGCTTCCCTGGCCACCGGCCGAGCGTTAAACCTATCGACGAGGACGAATCGCGATGCCGAAGAGAGAGCAGGTCGGGGAAGCGTGTGAGTCCTGCGGGCGGGTCCACGACTGGTGTCCGGCCTGCCTGGGGAACGGACCTGATCGCTACGGGCAGCAGTCGAAGCACACTTGTCCGCCGGCGAGCCACCTCATCGACGGTCGGCTTGTCGGTCCGAACGGGGATCGGATCCTGCTTGTTCCAGAAACGCCGCCGCCTGGAAGCGAGTAGTCGATCCCTACGACTCCTCGACCATCCGTTCGTACATCGCGTTGACGGCCTCAGGGTCGATCTCGGGGTTCTCGTCGAGGAGGACCGTGATCCGGTGCCAGGCGCGCGCATAGGCGCCGTCTCCCTCGCCCTCCTCCTGGTACAGCTTCGCCCCGAGCCGGGCGATGGCCTCTTCGACGGTCTCGCCCATCGCCGCGAGCCCGTCGAGCTCGGCGACCGCGCGCTGGCCCGGCCGCTCATGGCGGATCCCACGCGAACCCTTCCCGCGAGCTACCCCGAGGACCGTGAGTCCGAGCAACGCCACTCCGGTCCACACCCGTCCGTCGTTCGTCATGGGTCCTCCGGTGCCAGGAGAGCGATGTAGCGCGCCAGGGCCTCGGTGCCCGCGTAGGCGATCCGAACTTCGTCTCGGGACTCCACGCGCCACCAGCCGCCCGGCTCCAGGACCCCACGTCGATGCGGCGGGGGACCGATGATGATCAGAGGATCGGTCCTGCGGCGCAAGGGACTACGATGGCCCGCCAGAACGTGTAGCAGATCGGGACGCGGTGCGTACGCGTGGATCCCGTGGTCGTCGGCGAGCGCGAACCAGCCTACGGGGCCATCCTCGTTCTCCCACTGGTCCGAGTCGAGAACATCGGCATCGCCAACCCAGGTCGGTGGTTCCGCTGGAACGTCGGGGAGAACTGCGCCTCCTCGGCTGCGACGCACGACGCCACGACTACCCTGGATTGCAGATCCTCCGAGGAGGATCGCGAGTGCGCCGAGCGCCCACACGCGACCGTCGTTGCTCATAATCCCCCCTCCCAGACCCCGACGATCGCCAGATCGGCCGATCGGAACCTCAGCTCGCACTCGTCCGGGACGAGCTCGGGCTCGACCCCCTTGCGGGCGGCGAGCCTCAACAGGCCGACGTTCTCGGGTCGGACCCGACGGAACCGGACGGCCGGCTCGGTGAACCCGACCGTGCTCCCGCAGACGAGCTCGTCCTCGTTGATCCAGCCTTCGTAGCGCCAGTCGGTGACGGCCTCGGCGAGGATCTGTTCGTACCGCCGTAGCGCGTCATACAGCGTGAAGCCGGACTCGGCGACCCGGGCGTCCCGGGCTGCGCCGACGAGAGCGGCCTCGACCGCCTTCGCGGCCGGATGGTCTTCGTCCCCGTCATACAAGAAGTCGAGCGCGCGATCGAAGGCGTCGAGCGCGGGGGCTGAGGCCTCCTTCATCTGCGCGAGCGCTTCTTCAGCACCGATCTGTCCGTGGACGGCGCGGGCCATCGTGACGATCGCCTTCTGGATCCGTCGCGCCTGGTCGAACTGGACCGCGACGCTCACCCGATCGGGCGCCTGGTTCCGAAGGCCGCCCCCGAGCCCGGCTGAAGGGGCCTTGAGCTGGCTTCGGGCCAAGAGGCGCCCCTCCTCGAGGACGGCCGGCAGGTTCGTGGTGACGTGGTACAGGCCGTCGCACCGCGCTGGATCTTCTTCCTCTCCGACGAGGCTCGTCCCCTGGACGAACGGCCAGGGCGACGTCGTAAAGCCTGCGGGGATCTTCCCGACTGCCCGGAACTTCGGTCGACGGTT
>Ga0315284_10009730_pt1 | contig 13694 bp, 13 predicted proteins | sample YL17G09_16_MG_FD_203696 | JGI IMG/M metagenome (GOLD analysis project Ga0315284, IMG submission 203696) | Sediment microbial communities from Yellowstone Lake, YNP, Wyoming, USA - YL17G09_16 | ecosystem: Environmental > Aquatic > Freshwater > Lake > Sediment | place: USA: Wyoming | collected...
GGGAGCTGAAGCCTTACATCCATCGCGTCTTCGGTCTGATGAACATAACCTACCAGAACATCTATGGCTACGTGCCGATGACCGATGCCGAGATGGACGCGCTGGCCAAGCAGTACCTGCCGGTCATCGACCTGCGCTTTGTGAAGATGGCGCTCAAGGGCGAGGACGTCGTCGGGTTCGTTATCGGAATCCCGAGTATGAACGAAGGTCTGCGCAAGTCCAAAGGCCACCTGTTCCCGTTCGGCATCCTGCAAATCATGGCCGCGATGAAGAAGACAAGGCAGCTTGACGCGCTACTCGGCTCGATACGCGAAGACTGCCGGGGGCGGGGGCTCGACGTACTGCTGGGCGCGGCGTTGATGCGGACGGCAATCGCGGCCGGGTTCAAGACGATAGACAGCCACCACGAGTTGGAGACCAACCTCAAGATGCGGGCCGAGGTCGAGCGAATCGGCGGCCAGATAGCCAAGCGCTTCCGCATCTACCAGAAAGCCTTGTAGCAGCTTCAGTCCGTGCTGAGCCACGGGCAGTCCCGCAGTCCACCCACCCCTTTCGATGCGGGCGTTGTGCGCGGGCGCGTAATCGGCTAGACTTACTGTCCCAGTGACCGAAGCCTCGAATCGAAGATACGCGCTGGTGGCCACGACCATGGCTGCGTTTCTGACGCCGTTCATGGGCTCGGCCGTGAACGTAGCGCTGCCGCGCATCGGCGGCGAGTTCAACATGAACGCGATTGCCCTGGGCTGGGTCGCCACTTCCTACATCCTCGCCGCGGCGATTGGGCTGGTGCCGCTGGGCCGACTGGCAGACATGCGCGGCCGGAAGCGCGTGTTCACGTGGGGCGTCGTGGTGTTCACTCTGGGGTCAATCGCGTCGGCTTTGTCGGGCTCGACCGGGAGCCTGATTGTCGCGCGGGTGGTGCAGGGACTGGGCGGCGCGATGATGTTCGGAACCGGCACCGCGATTCTGACTTCGGTGTTCCCGCCGCAGATGCGGGGGCGGGCGCTCGGCATAAATATCGCGACAGTCTACCTCGGGTTGTCGCTCGGGCCGACGCTGGGCGGCGTCATGACCCACGCTCTGGGCTGGCGTTCGATATTCTGGGCCTGCGTCCCGCTCGGCGTGGCCGTGGCGGCGCTTGTAGTATGGAAACTGAAGGGCGAGTGGTTTGAGGCGCGGGGAGAGCGGTTTGACATCGTCGGCACGGTGCTGTACGGTGTTGCGTTGTTCTGCCTGATGTACGGTTTCACGCTGCTCCCGGCAGTGTCCGGCGGAATGCTGGTCGGGGTCGGGCTCGCCGGGCTGGCCGGGTTCGTAATGCTCGAGCGCCGAATCAAGAGTCCGGTGCTCGACATCAGCCTGTTCAGCGGGAACCGGGTGTTCGCGCTCTCTAATGTCGCCGCGCTGGTAAACTACAGCGCGACGTCGGCAGTCGGTTTCCTGCTCAGCCTGTACCTGCAGTATGCACGCGGGCTGGATGCGCGCGGGGCCGGTCTGGTACTGGTGGCCGGGCCGGTGGTGCAGGCCGCAATCTCGCCGCTCGCGGGGCGGCTCTCGGACAAGGTCGAGCCGCGCATCGTCGCCTCAATCGGCATGGGCTTGACGGTGGTCGGACTGGTGTCGTTCGTATTCCTGAGCAGCCGAACGCCGCTCGGACTGATTGTGGCGGGGCTGGTCCTGCTCGGGGCGGGGTTCGGACTGTTCTCGTCGCCGAACACCAATGCCATCATGGGCTGCGTCGAGCGCCGGTGCTATGGCATCGCGGCCGGCACGGTCGCGACCATGCGGATGGTCGGCCAGATGTTCTCGATGGGCATCGCGATGCTCCTGCTGGCTCTGTTCGTCGGCCGGGTGCAGATTACGCCGGCACAGAACGCCGGGCTGCTCGCCAGTATGAGGGTCGCGTTCGGCATCTTCGCGCTGCTCTGTTTCGGAGGCGTCTTTGCGTCGCTGGCACGCGGGAAGCTGCACGGGCCAACAAAGGGGAAAGTGGAAATGGCAAATGGGGCGGAGAAATGAGCGGGATGGCAAGGCTGGCCGTGGTCGGTGGCGTGGTGCTCGTCCTTCTATTGTTCGTGCTGGTGAACGTCGCACGCGGGCAGGGTAGAGTGAAAGAGGCGAAAGCTGGGACCGACCAGGCGGGTTCAATCGTCCACGGCGGTTTGAAGCGGACTTACCTGCTGCACATTCCGAAGAGCTTTGACAAGGAACGGCCATGGCCCCTCGTGTTTGTCCTGCACGGCGGCGGCGGGGACGGCTCCAAGGTCGCGAAGTTGACCGGGTTCAGCGCCAAGGCGGACTCGGCCGGGTTCGTCGTCTGCTATCCGGACGCCGTCAATCACCATTGGAACGACGGCAGGCAGGTGCGCCGGTTCAAGTCGCAACGCGACGACGTTGACGACATCGGGTTCATCGCCATCCTGATAGACCGGCTTGCGAAAGACCTGAACATTGACCGGCAGCGGGTGCACGCGACCGGCATCTCCAATGGCGGGATGATGAGCTATCGGCTGGGCTGCGAACTGGCCGACCGAATTGCGGCCATCGCCCCGGTGGCCGCGGCAATGCCGGAGCCGCTGAGTCAGGCCGTGGGGACAGTCCCTGGATCTCCTGCGGAAATCCCAGGGGACAGTCCCCGCCGGCCAGCGCGTCCGGTGCCGGTGCTGGCAATCAATGGGACCCGTGACCCACTCGTGCCCTATGAAGGCGGCGGGGTCGGCTTGTACCACAAACGCGGCGAGGTGCTGTCGGTGGCGAAGACGATTGAGTTCTGGGTAGCGGCGGACAGTTGTGGACCAAAGCCCGAGACGACCGAAATCCCGGACGTTGACCCGCACGACGGCATCAAGGTGGTTCGCGAACGGTATTCCGGGGGTCGGGATTCGAGCGAGGTGATTCTCTACCGCGTCGAAGGCGGGGGGCACACCTGGCCGTCCGGTGCGCGCCGGGTCGCGCGATTCGGCAAGACCGCGCGTGACATTGACGCGACCGAGGTCATATGGGAGTTCTTCCGTAGGCACGTGCGGCACTAGAGAGCGGGCGATGTAAGATGTCAGATGAGAGATGTGAGAAGTCAGAAGTGAGGAGTCGGAGACCGGATGTGAGATGTAAGATGAGAGATGAGAGATGTGAGAAGTCAGAAGTGGCGGATGGACGGAGCGGGCGAAGTCAGATGTCAGAAGCTAGATGTCAGAAGTCAAAAGTGAGGAGCCGGAAACCGGATGTGAGATGTCAGATGTTGGATGAGAGATGTCGGAAGTCGGAAGTGGCGGATGGACGGAGCGGACGAAGTCAGATGTCAGAAGCTAGATGTGAGAAGCTAGAAGTGGCGGACGGAATCCGGCTGGGTGCGACTTGCGCCGGGGCCAGCCGGCGATAGGATACGACATGCGATTCCGATACGACCCGGCAAGAACCTTCGGTCAGAACGCGGTCGGGGTGTTCATCGCCTATGTCGTGATTGACGGGCTGTGCGCGGCGCTGGGCATGGGCGTGCCGCTCTTCTGCATCCTGCTTGGGTTTTCGGTCGGCTGGTTCAATGCCGTGAGGGCGTGGCACTTTGTCCCGGGGCATACCGGCGCGATGAGGCGGGCCCTGCGTTATGCTCTGCTCACCTCGCTTGTCACCTTCGTCATCATGGTTGCGGTCTGGGGTCGGCTGGTTCCGTTGGTGTTTCACCCGGTCATCGACCCCGGCAACATGGGCCTGCCGCTGATTCTCTATGAGCCGAAGGCGAGCCTCATCGGCTGGTTGGTGTTGATGATTCTCATCTCGCCGTTCCTGCAGTTCCTGATGACCGCTCTTGGGTCGTACCTGACATTCCTGTTTCTGTTCCAGCGGTGGCCCGATGGACCGCCGCCCAGCGTCCCTTGAAGGGACGCTGGGAAGTCCGAATCCCGAAGCTCGAATACCGAATCAAGTCCGAATGACCAAAGCCCGGAGGCTCCGACCCGGCATTGGAGCATTCTCCGCCATTAGGACATTGATTCGTCATTCGGACTTCGGACTTCGGATTTGCCGACCGGAGGTCGGCTCTACACCAGCGTCAATTCGGTCTCGGCGTCGAAGAAGTGGATGCGGTCCGGCGTGAGATCGAGAGTCACGGAATCTCCCGGCCGCGGCGCGTTGTGCGGCGGCACGCGCGCGACGAGCGTGTCGCTGCCCGCTTTCAGATAGAGGATGGTCTCGTTGCCCATCTGCTCGACAACTTCGACACCCATCCTGAGTTCCGGCTTTGGGGACAGTCCCCGTGCGGGGACAGTCCCCCCCGGATTTCGGTCATGTCCCGTCGCCGCGAGCGTTATGTCCTCGGGCCGGACACCGAGCGTCACGGGCCTGCCCTTTGCCGGCGCGAGTCTGCCGGCGAGCGTCGGGGAGAGATCGAGGCCGAATGAGTTGTGTGAGAACCGGAGCGGGGCCTTGTCCTCGATGCGGCCGGAAAGGAAGTTCATCGGCGGGGACCCGATGAAGCCGGCCACGAACCGGTTGACCGGCTGGTTGTAGAGCGTCATCGAGTCGGCTACCTGCAGCAGCTTCCCGTCCTTCATCACGCCGATGCGCTGGCCCAGGGTCATGGCCTCGACCTGGTCATGGGTGACGTAGAAGACCGTGGTTTCAAGCTGGCGGTGGATGCGGGCGAGTTCGGTGCGCATGCCCACCCGCAGCTTGGCGTCGAGGTTGGATAGCGGCTCGTCGAAGAGGAAGACCTTGGGGTGGCGGACGATGGCGCGGCCCACGGCCACGCGCTGGCGCTGCCCCCCGGACAGGGCCGCGGGCTTGCGCGCCAGCAGTTCGGTGATGCCGAGGATGCGGGCCGCTTCTTCGACCCGCGTTCGAATCTCGTCCTTCGGGAGCTTGCGCAGCTTGAGCGCGAACGCCATGTTCTCCATCACCGACATGTGCGGGTAGAGCGCGTAGTTCTGGAAGACCATCGCGATGTCGCGGTCCCGGGGTTCGACGTTGTTGACCATCCGGTCGCCGATGTAGATTTCGCCCGAGGTCGGCTCCTCGAGCCCGGCGACGAGGCGCAGGGTCGTCGACTTGCCGCACCCGGACGGGCCGACCAGCACGAAGAACTCCTTGTCCGCGACCTCGAACGTGACGTGGTCAACCGCGACCACGCTCTTGTCGTAGAGCTTGGTGAGTTCCTTGAAGGAAACGCGGCTCAAAGGGAGGGGGCTAGGGGCCAGGGGTTGGGGGCGTGGGCCAGAGAATCGAAAGGATGCGGATAAGGGTCTCGCGCAGGTCGCGCCGCGGCACGACCGCATCGACCGTGCCGTGTTTCAGGGAGAACTCCGCGGTCTGGAAGCCTTCGGGCAGCTTCTCGCCGATGGTGCCCTCGATGGTGCGCCGTCCGGCGAACCCGATGAGCGCGCCGGGTTCGGAAATGATGACGTCGCCGAGCATGGCGAACGATGCGGTGACGCCGCCGGTGCACGGGTCAACCGGCAGCGCGATGTAGGGGACTCGTTCCTTGCGCAGCAGCCCGAGTTCGGCTGAGGTCTTGGCCATCTGCATCAATGAGAACGCGCCCTCGTGCATGCGCGCGCCGCCGGACGTGGCGATAATCAAGAGCGGCCTCCGCTCGGTGCGCGCCAGCCGGATTGCCCGGGCGATTTTCTCGCCCACCACCGACCCCATGCTGCCGCCGATGAAACCGAAATCCATGACGGCAAGCATGACCGGGCAGCCGCCGATGGCGCCCCGGCCATAGACCAGTCCTTCGGTCCGGCCGGTCTTCTCCTTAGCCTCCGCTAGCTTCTTTGGGTAGTCGGGAAACTCAAGCGGGTCGGCCGAGGTGAGGCCGGTGTCGAGTTCCTCGAGCCGGCCGTCGTCGAGCAGAATCTGGATGTACTTGTCCGGGTTGATGCGGAAATGGTAGCCGCAGCGGGTGCAGATGAAGAAGCTCGACTCGAGGGTTTTGCGATAGAGGATTTCGCCGCAACCGTTGCAGCGAAACCACATACCGTCCGGTGTCTGCGACCGGCCGACCGGTCGGGCAGGCGTGAGCATGGGGCTAGTATAGGAGCGTGCGCCGGAGAGTCAAGGACTCAGGTCAGAGCAGCTTGACATCCGGCGCCGGTTCGCATAGATTGATTGGTCTCAGGGGACAGTCCCCATCCGGGGACAGTTCCCTGCCGACAACCTGAGGAAACTGATATATGACAGGAACAGTCCGTTGGTTCGAACCGAGGAAAGGATTCGGGTTCATCGAGCCCGAAGACGGCGCCGGAGACGTCTACGTCCACTACGGCTGCATGGCCCGCACCGATGACAGTCCATCGCTGGGCGCGGTCCATTCTGCCAACGCGCTGGAACCGGGTGAAAAGGTCCAGTTCGAGGTAGTGCAGGGACCGTACGGCCGCCAGGCGACGCAGGTCAGGCGCGCGGACGTGTAGGGCACGAGGGGCTCTGGGCACAGTCCCCTCTGGGATTGCCAATTGCCGATTGCCAATTGTCAGTCGCCAATCTGCCTGGGACAGCCCCCGACGGTCCCCTTCGTCCTGACGCAGCGTTTGACAGGTGAAAGGGGTTCTCTAGTCTTAGCTGATGAGTGAAGTCTTTCTGGGGCTCGGGTCGAATCTCGGCGACCGGGCCGGGCTGCTTGAGCGCGCGGTCGAGGCGCTCGCGTGCCTGGGCAGCCTGGTCCGGTCGCGCTGGTATGAGACCCCGGCGGTCGGATTGCCGGGCGCGGACGCGTTCCTGAACGGCGCGGTCCGGCTGGAAACCGCGCTGGCGCCCGACGAGCTGCTCCGGCAGACGCGGGAGATTGAGCGCGGGCTCGGTCGGGACCCGCTCCGGCGCGCCGGCTCGCGGACCATGGACATTGACATCCTGCTCTATGACCGGCAGGTAATCAGCCGGCCCGGGCTTGAAATACCGCACCCGCGACTGCACCAGCGGGCGTTCGTGCTGGTTCCGCTCGCCGAACTGGCCCCGAATTTCGTTCACCCGGTGCTGGGCAGGACCGTTACCGAGATGCTGGCCGACATCGGCGGCGCGGGGGTCACGGAGGGTCTTGGGGACAGTCCCCGTGCGGGGACAGTCCCCGTCCGATGAGGTACATCTGCGTCGAGGGGCCGATTGGCGTGGGCAAGACCGCGCTGGCCGAACGCCTCGCCGGGCGGCTCGAGGCGAAGCTGGTCACGGAAGTGGTGGAGGACAACCCGTTCCTCGACAAGTTCTACGGCGACATGCGGAACTACGCGTTCCAGACCCAGCTCTTCTTCCTGCTCGCGCGCCACAAACAGCAGCGCGAACTGCTCCAGCCCGAGCTGTTCCACGAGACCGTTGTCAGCGACTACCTGTTTGACAAGGATCGGGTGTTTGCCCATCTGAACCTGACCGAGCACGAGCTGGCGCTGTACGACCGTATCTATAAGTTCGTGGCGCAGGAGATATCGAAGCCGAGCCTGGTGGTGTACCTGCAGGCGCGGGCCGAGGTGCTCCTGTCCCGTATCAAGCAGCGGGCGAGGCAGTTCGAGGCCGCGATTGACCCGCAGTACCTGGAAGAACTGGCCGATGCCTACAACCATTTCTTCATGCACTACGACGTCGCGCCGGTCCTCATCGTCAATACCGAGCGGCTCGACTTCGTGGCCAGTCGCGATGACTTCGAGGACCTGTTCCGTGCGATTGAGGAGACGACCGCGGGCCGCCGGTTCTACTCGCCGCGGGGAAAAGGACGGTAGCGAGGATGACGGGCGAAGTCAGAAATCAGAATGCAGAAGTCAGAATGCAGAAGTCCGCACTCCGAAGTCCAAAGTCCATAGTCCATAGTCCAGAGTCGAGCGTCCGAAGTCCTCGGACGCGGGAGCGCTGACATGTCAACCGGCCAGACTGCGCCCGTTAAGCTCACCACGGTCCGGATTGTGCGCAAGAAGGCCAAGGGCGAGCGCATCGTCTGCCTGACCGCGTACGACTATCCGAGCGCTCTGATTCTCGACGCGGCCGGGGTTGACCTGATACTGGTCGGCGATTCGGCGGCCAACGTCGTCTATGGCATGGCCACGACCCTGACCATCGGCATGGACGAGATGGTCTATCACACGCGCGCGGTCGCGGCCGGGGTGAAGCGGGCGCTGCTGGTGGCGGACATGCCGTTCCTTTCCTACCAGGTGTCGGTGGAGCAGGCCGTGGCCAACGCGGGCCGGTTTCTGCAGGCCGGGGCGGAGGCGGTCAAAGTCGAAGGCGCTGGCCCGGTCGTGCCGGTAATCAAACGGCTGGTCGACCTCGGCATCCCGGTGATGGGGCATTTGGGTCTGACCCCGCAGTCGGTCCACAAGCTCGGCGGGTACCGGTTGCAGGCGCGGAAGGCCGGGGACCAGGAGCGACTGCTGGCTGACGCCCATGCTATTGCCGACGCGGGCTGCTTCTCGCTGGTGCTGGAGAAGGTGCCGGCCGAGGTTGCGAAACGGGTGACCGAGGCGCTCGCGATACCGACCATCGGCATCGGCGCCGGCCCCAACTGCGACGGGCAGGTGCTCGTGCTGCACGATATGCTCGGAATGTTCGACACTCCGCCGCTCAAGTTCGTGAAGCAGTATGCCGGGCTGTCCGCGGAAATCCGCAAGGCGGTAGCGGCATACTCCGAGGAAGTCCGCTCCGGCAAGTTTCCCTCCGAAGAGCATACGTTCCACGTAGAAAAGTGACGGAGGGCTTTGGGGACAGCCCCCATGCGGGGACAGTCACCGTCCAATGAGAGTCGTCAGGTCCGTGGCCGCGATGCAGTGCATGGCCCTGGGCCGGCGCGGCAGAGGCCGCATCGGGCTTGTGCCGACCATGGGCTACCTGCATGAAGGCCATCTCCAACTGGTGCGGGCCGCACGGATGCAATCCGACTTCGTCGTGGTCTCGATATTCGTCAACCCGATTCAGTTCGGGCCCAAAGAAGACTTCCGCCGCTATCCTCGGGACTTCGGGCGGGACCGGCGACTGCTTGAGTCGGCCGGCGCCGACGTCGTCTTCTACCCCGCGCTTAAGGACATGTACCCGGAGGGCTTTGCCACGTTCGTCGAGGTCGAGCGGCTGGGCGACGGTTTGTGCGGCGCATCAAGGCCCGGTCACTTCCGGGGCGTGGCAACGGTCGTGGCCAAGCTGCTCAACACCGTGATGCCGGACGTCGCCGTGTTCGGGGCCAAGGACGCCCAGCAGGCGTTTGTCATCCGGCGGATGGCGCGGGACCTGGGATTTCACACGCGAATCGTCATCGTCCCGACCGTGCGCGAAAAGGACGGGCTGGCCATGAGCTCGCGCAACGTCTATCTAGCCCCGGAGCAGCGGGCCGAAGCGCCGGCGCTGCACCGTTCGCTCATGCTCGCGAAGAAGCTGATTCGGCAGGGCGAGCGGAGTTCGGCAAAGGTCAGGGCGGCGATGCGGAGACTGATTCAGCGGGAGTCAGGCGGCCGGATTGAGTACGTCGAAATCATCGACACTCGTGAGTTGAAGCCGGTCAAGACCATCAAAGGCGAGATGCTCGTGGCTCTGGCCGTGCACTTCGGCAAGACCCGACTTATCGACAACATCGTCCTGCGGGCCTAGACCCGGGCCGGGCGCTGCATCGCCCGCACGAATATCCATCCCAGCACCGCGAGCGTGCTGAGCACGGCACCGATTGCCACCAGCAGGGTCTTGTACGACGTCAGGTCGCCGAGCGCGCCGATGAAGAACGTGGTCAGGAGGAACGCGGCGTTGGTGATGAACTCGCGGGTCGAGAATATCCGGCCGCGAATCTGCTCTGGCACTTCCTCCTGCAGCATCGTGTTCTGAACCACGCCGAGCCACGAGAAGGCGACACCGGCGACCAGCGCAATGACAATCATGTACCACACGGTTACCAGCCACGGGCTGGCGAGAAACAGCAGACCGTACAGCAGAATCGCGCCGACTACGACCATCGGCTGGTTGATACGCTTCCGGATGAAACTCATGCTGGCGGCGCCGGCAATCATTCCGACCGCGAGGAATCCGGCGAAGATGCCGACCCCGCCGGTGCCGAGCTTCAGCACCTGCTGCACGATGTAAATCAAGACCGTGTACGATACCGATGAAACGAACTGTGTCACCATCAGCGAGGCCATCACGAATCCGACCAGCCGGTTCCGACCGATGACACGGACGACCTCGGCCAGGTCGGCGAAGAGCTGGCGGAAGGCGTGCGCCAAGAGCCCGGGCAAAAAGGGGTTAGGGGTCAGGGGTCGGGGGTCGGGGGCGGAAGGCGAGAGGCGATGAGCTACGAAGACGCCGGAAATCGCCAGGGCGAGCAGGCCCGCGGTCAAGTGGGTCGAGGCATTGATGAACATGCCGTACTTCCAGCCCGTCCATTTGATGAGGAACCCGCCAATCACCATGCCGAGAACGGTTGCGACCCGGCAGAAGGTCAGGTTGACCGAGTTGGCCACCAGCAGCTTCCGCCGTGCCACGAGCTCGGGCATCAGGGCCGGCACCGCCGTGCCGTTGAACACGTCCAGGCCGAAGAAGATGAACAAGGCGACCCAGAACGGCGTGAAGCTCTTGAGTGCGATGATGAGGAATGCGGCAGTGACCAGCAGGACGGACTGGATGACGTGCGTGAACCCGACTACCTTGCGTTTGTCCCAGCGGTCAACCAGCACGCCGGCAATCGGCGCGAGGAGCATGGTCGGGATGACAAAAACGAGCGAGGCGGTCGAATAGGCCATCAGCCGTCCCGGCTGGGCCACGGCGATTACCGTAATCAACAGCATGTGGGTCAGCCGGTCCCCGAGCTGGGACATGCTGTTGGATGCGACCAGCAGGCTGAAGTTCCGGAGACGCAGCACCGACGCGAAGCCACGCGACATCGTTGCATCGTAGCGGCAACCGGCCCGGAGTCAAGGCGGGTTGTGTTGGGACAACGGCCCGCGGCCGCGGGGCCGATTTGAGCGGAGGCTCTGGCAGAGAGCGGGGCAGAGGTTCTGGCAGAGAGTCTGCCAGAGAACTTGCCAGAGAATCAGGCAGAGAACTTGGCAGAGAGCTTGGCAGAGAACTTGGTAGAGAGCTTGGCAGAGAACGTGGCAGAGAGCTTGGCAGAGAGCTTGCCAGAGAACTTGCCAGAGAGCTTGGCAGAGAACGTGGCAGAGAGCTTGCCAGAGAACTTGCCAGAGAGCTTGGCAGAGAACATGGTAGAGAGCTTGGCAGAGAACGTGGCAGAGAGCTTAGCAGAGAGCTTGGCAGAGAGCTTGCTAGAGAGCTTGCCAGAGAGCCTGCCAAGGAGTTTGGCAGAGAGCTTGGCAGAGAGTCTACCCAGCGCAGGGGTCAATCGGGCTGGATATGCCTTAACCGCTCTCTGCACCGTCGGTTGAGCCATTTTACGGCTTGACGGCGAGCCTACAGCGCTGTAGGATTAGCCGAGCATGAAGCGGACGCCAGACACTTTCGTTTTCCCATCCGAGCTTGGGGCAAGGCTGCGGGATTTGAGGCTTCGGGCCGGACTGACCCAGCTTGGGCTTGCTCAAGCCATGGGCAGGACCGGCAAGAAGGCCGGCAATCTCGTGGGCAGGATTGAGCGCGGAGATGAGCGCTACCCGTCGTTCGGGCTTATCGCCGACTTTCTGCGCGGTTGCCGGGCCGGGTTCAAGGACGTCACGGACATCCTCGACCTTTACACGAATCTGCCGACCCTGCCGCAGAAGGTCTTTGGCCGGGCGTTGGCCAAGATTGCGGCCAACCTGTCACAGAAGTGGCAGGACCAGGTCACGGACTACGATTTGCACTTCGACCATCCGAAGGCGTCGGCCAAGCCGGACGTGAAGCAGACGATGCCCGACCGGTTGAAGCGACTTGAGCGGGCAAGGAAGATGGCAGCGGCCGCGCGCCGCCGATACTTGTATGGCCAGTTCCTGATGCACGAAGTCAACAAGACCGGGACCGAGTTGCCCGGGGTCTTTGAGACGATGCTCTTCAACCACGGATTGGAGTGGTTCGGGATCTTCTATCGCACACGCGGGAAGCAGCCCGAAGCCCGGGAGCGGCAACTCGTGGCTTCAGAGGAGAGATTCACCAAGGGCAGCGGCGTGCCTGTGTCGGCAATCCGCTACATCCAAGACGCCGTGCGCAGGCATTTTGGCGAGATGGAGATGAGGGGAGACATGGACTGGCTGCCGGTACTCGGTCTCGATGAATATGAGGCGGGCCTGCTCGCGCCGACAAGGAAGCGGGAGCTGAAGCGGGAAGAGCACGATGAGTTCGTCCGGAAGTTCGGGGAATACGAGACGGCGCGGAAGGCTGCGGTCGAGCAGGTCTGGAACGAGGCCCAGCCGGTGCTCGACGAAGCGAACGTGGCGGAGCGGTACCGGCCGGTCTATCGCGGTGCGGTGGCTACGTTCTGCATGGCGGCAGCAAACACTGAGCCGGGCAGCGCGCAGGAGCGGCGACAGGTTGAGGAATACATCCTCGAGCCGCGCTGGATTGGGCTGGGACTCGACACCGCACTCGCGCAGAAGCTCGCCACTATCGTCCTCGTTCGCTTCCGCGACCTCGCCAACTCCTTCCCGCCCGACCCAAGGCCAAAGCGGTAGGGCGCCGCCTCAGGGCGCGGCCGCAGTTCCGAACACGGGCGACCTTGGTCGCCAGTTCCCGCCCCAGCCCGGAGACCGGAACAAAACCGCCAAGGACGCCAAGACCACCAAGCGTACGAAGAGCATTTCCGTCCGAAGCCTTCTTGGTGTCTTGGTGCCTTTGTGGTGAACCCCTATCCCGGTTCTCGGGCTGAATCCGGCGACTTGACTTCGCGGAAGCCTGACCTAGGATGTTGTTGAGGAAACAATGAAATCCGCCGTCCGTGCAGACGTTCTTGAGTCTGGCCTGCATCGGGAGAGCAGGCCTGCCAGGGGCGTGTCCACTGTGAGGCGACAAGGAGTCGCGATGAAGTTCGCTTCCGTGTTGCTGGCAGTCGGTTGCTGCTTGTCGGCTGCGGGCGGCCAGTGGTTCGAGGGCTTCATTACGCTGCCTGACTCGCTCAAAGGCGTGAAGTCACCCGAGTGCCTTGCCTACGATTCAGCCACGAACACCGTCTGGGTCGGCGGAAGGTGGAGCGACCGCTTGCTTGCAATCGATTCCGACAGCAATAGAGCTGTCGCCGGCGTCCGTCTCCCGGGTTCCTACGTCCGGCACCTGTGCGGCGCCTCCGAAAGCCATACGCTCCTCGGTTCAATGGTCGAGTTCGATAGTGTTGTCGTGGTTGACTGCTCGTCGCGTACGGTGAGCGCGTTCGTGCCGGTCGCAAGCCCTGGCCTGATGCTCTATAGCCCGACTTTCAATAAGGTGTACTGCGCGTCCGACAGCGGAGCAGGCTGCGTGGCCATCATCGATGCAAGCACTAACCGGGTCATTCGGAACCTCCCCGGGTATGCGATGGACTTCTGCGAGGACACCCGGGACGGCTGGATATACTGCGCGGGCGGGGGCGCGCAGACTATCGCCATCATTGACGGTGCAACTGATGATCTCGTTGCTCGGTTCAATACTGGGCACCATTGGCCGAAGGCACTGTGCTACAGCACGAAGTCGGACCGGGTGTACTGCGCTCACGACTACGCTGACTCCGTGCTCGTTATGCATCGCGACACCGTTCTCGGCTGGATCCGGGTGGGGGACTACCCGGTTAACCTCTGCTACAACTCGGTCAACAACAGGGTCTACAGTGCCAATTGGTCTGGAGGGACCGTAAGTGTCAT
>Ga0315284_10009731_pt1 | contig 13693 bp, 15 predicted proteins | sample YL17G09_16_MG_FD_203696 | JGI IMG/M metagenome (GOLD analysis project Ga0315284, IMG submission 203696) | Sediment microbial communities from Yellowstone Lake, YNP, Wyoming, USA - YL17G09_16 | ecosystem: Environmental > Aquatic > Freshwater > Lake > Sediment | place: USA: Wyoming | collected...
TTGGCGCTCCCGCCGTTGACTTGGCCTTCCATGGCAGACTCCCTTCGGCCGCTCCGCGGCCTTCCTGTACGTCAACCCCCTTCACCGCCCCATTTTATCTCCTCCCGAAAAATTTGCCGCGCCCGATATCACCCGGCCGCGGAACTCCATGTGCCTTTTCCCGGGTTTGTGGTATACTGATCGTGCATTTCTAATGTCTCAGGGGCACTTTGCGAAAGGGAAAGGGCTATGAATCACGTCGGCCCTACTGGCAAATCGGGTATGAGCGGATCCAATCCTATGGCGGACAGCTTCCCCAGCGGACACACAACCGCCAGCGGCAGGAGACTCAAGCTCTGCTGCGTCTGCAACGAGGACCTGGTCGGCAAAGAACGGCTGAAGGACCACGAGGGCCACTACTGGTGCCCGACCTGCGCCCAGGAAGACACATTGCGCAAAGAACCCGCCGCCTGCGCCGAATGCAACGCGCAACTCACCCGCGGCGACCTGGTGGACTTTGAAGGCAAGCAATTGTGCAAGGTCTGCGCCGAGAGACTGCGCCTGGCCGCCAAGCGCGCCGCCAAGCGTGTCGCCGCCGCCGAGGAAGAAGGCCGCCGCCAGCAGGAGCGTCGCAGAAAACTCCTGATCTACGGCGGCACGGCGGTCGCGGTGCTGGTGGTGTATGTGGTGGCGAAGATGATGATCTAGAAGGTGGGAGCGGCAACGCCCAGTTGCCAGTTTCAGAGCCATTGGCCCATCGGTATCGGTCTTGTGTGGCTTTTGCACATGAACTGTGCTACACTTTTTTTGTGCATACGGAGGTTCCCGTGGCAAAGAACATCACTCTGCGCCTGGATGAGGCCGTGCTCCGAAAGGCGCGATTCAAGGCCGTGGAACGCGATCAGTCGCTCTCGCAGTGGGTGGCGGATCTGATTGCCCGCTCCGTGGCCGGGGAAGAGAGCTTTGCGGCGGCCAGGCGATCGGCTTTGCGCCGGCTGGAGTCGCCGCCGCATCTGGGCGGCCGGCCCCTCTCGCGGGGAGAAGCCCATGAGCGATAGGCACGTTTTCGTCGACACCAACATCCTGGTCTACGCCCATGATGCCGATGCCGGCAAGAAGCACGCGGCGGCAAAGCAGAAGATAAAGGCACTGTGGCAGCAGAACCTGCCGCCGAGCATCAGCATCCAGGTGTTGCAGGAGCTGTACGTCAACCTGGTCCGCAAAGGCGCGGCGGCGAAGACCGCCAGGGAAATCGTCGGCGATTACCTTCAGTGGGATGTCGTTGTGAATGACGAGGACCTGCTCGTGGAAGCGATGCGCCTGGCGGAGCGATACAAGACATCGCTCTGGGATGCCTCGATCATCGCCGCCGCCAAACGCGCCGGGGCGGCGTTGGTCTGGAGCGAGAATTTCAGCGACAAGCAGGAGTATGAGGAGGTCAGGGTGGAGAATCCGTTGCGGTGATCGACCGAGGATCACTTATGTCGCCACATTAGGCAACTCCGTGTGCAGGCCTATGAAACCTCGTAACTCTCGACGTCTATGACGTGCCGACAAAGAAGTGAGATTTTGCGGGGCGACCATCTATGTGGGACGGAAACTGAAATCCCGCCCTCGCTACTCCTTCGGCACGCCCCCTGCCAACACCGCATACTCATCCAGTGCGCTGCGATCACCGCTGAGGATCCGCTCGACGTTTGCGTGGATCTCCGGCAGCCGCGTCTCGATGAAATGGCGGGTGATCGCCTTCTTGTGATCGTTCTTCATCGCCTGGCTGAGGAACAAATGCCCAACCAGAATCGCGATGGCGGAATCCACCAGGCGTCGGCCCCGCAGGTCCGTGTACTCGACGCCCTTTTCCTTTACGAACAGGATGGCCTTGAAAACCAGTTGCCTGGCTTCGATCAGCTTGGCCTTGAGCGTGCCCAGCAGCTCGTCGGTGTAGTTCGCCTGCTCCAGTTCGTCGATCCGCTTCTCAAAGGCGCCGGAGCACACGCCGCGGACCGCCGCGACGATCTGGAGCTGGCTGGTGCCCTCGTAAATCGTCGTGATTCGCGCGTCGCGGAGGTATCGTTCGGAGGGGTAATCCTTCATATACCCCGAGCCGCCGAGCACCTGGATCGCATCCGACGCGACTTTCACGCACATTTCGCTTGAATAGTACTTGCTCATGGGCGTGAGCATGCCGTTGAGGCGTTTGAGAGTGCGAGAGAGGTCCTTGCGCTTCTTCAGCACGGCCGCGTCCTTCGGCGGATTGAGTTCGAGCACGCGGAGGTTGTTGTATTCGAGGTCGCACACACGGCTGGTTTCATAGGTCAGCGTGCGGGCGGCCTCGATGTGGACCTTCATCTCCGTCACCATCTCCGCCACCGCCGGCAGCCGCTCGATCGACACGCCAAACTGCTTGCGGGTGTACGCATACCTCCGGGCGACGCGGAACGCCGCCTCGGCCACGCCCAGCGACTGCGCCGCGATGCCCACGCGGGCGCCGTTCATCAGCGACATCACATACGGCACCAACCCGCGCTGCCGCTCCCCAATCAGCTTCGCGGGAGCGTCGTCGTAAACCAATTCACACGTCGGCGACCCGTGAATACCGAGCTTCTCCTCCAAATGGCGCACGCGAATCCGCGGCGACCGTTCAGCCAGGAACAGCGACAACCCGCGGCCATCCTTGATGTCCGGCTCGGACCGCGCCAGCGTCAGCAGGATCTCGCCGCAGCCGTTGGTGATGAACCGCTTGACGCCCGTGAGCCGCCACTGTCCGTCATCATCCTGCCACGCCCGCAGCGCAACCGCCTGCAGGTCCGACCCCGCATCCGGCTCGGTCAGCACCATCGCGCCGGTCAACTGGCCGGTAGAGAACCGCGGCAGATACTCATTTCGAATCGGATCATCCGCAAAGGCATTGATCGTCTCGGCGATGCCCTGGAGCCCGAACAGATTCATCAGCGACGTATCCGCCCGGCTGACGATCTCTATGGCCATCGTGTAAATCAGGCTCGGACAATTCAGCCCGCCGAACTTCCGCGGCAGCGTGAAGCCCATCAGGTCGGCCTTCGCCAGGTCGTCCAGGTTCCGCCGCACCAGCGGATTCAGCGCCACAGTGCCGTCCTCGTTGAGCGTGTTGCCTTCGTGGTCGATCTGCTCGGCCCGGGGCGCAATCAGATTGGCCGCCACGTCGCCGATGAGGCTCAAGATGCGTTTGTAGTTGTCGATGGCATCGGCCGCGTCCACCGGCGCATAGTCCCGCCCGTCCGGCCGCGTGAAGTCGTCCTCCTGCGCCGCGGCGATCTCAGCCAGATCAAAGTGGTTGAAGAGGAACTGGATGTCGTCGTTATCGGTAAAGAAGTTGGCCATAGTAGTTGCCGGTTGTCAGTTGCCAGTCGCCAGTCACAAGCCGCCGATTGCCGTCCTTACTGGCAACTCTCAGCCCCGTTCCCTGATCGCTTTGATCATGGTCGGAATGATCTTGTTCAGATCCCCGACGATTCCGTAGTGGGCCACGCCGAAAATCGGGGCGTCTTTGTCCCAGTTGATGGCGATGATCTTGGCCGATTCTTCCATGCCTGCCCGGTGCTGCAGGGCGCCACTGATGCCGCAGGCGACGTACAACGCCGGCCGCACGGTGGTGCCGGTCTGCCCGACCTGGTGTTCCTTGCCGATAAACCCGCTATCCACCGCCGCACGCGAAGCGCCCACCGCCCCGCCGAGCACGCCGGCCAGTTCATGGACCAGCTTGAAGTTGTCCTTCGATCCCACCCCCCCACCGCCGGCCACGATAATCCGCGCGCCTTTCAGATTGACCTTGCGACCCTCGCGGTGGCGCTCGATGAGCTTGACGGCCTGGTCAAGGTCGTTGAACTCGATCTTCTCTTCGATGATCTGCCCGGTCCGGTTGGGATCCCCTTCGCCCAGACGCATCACGCCTTCGCGAACGGTCGCCATCTGCGGCCAGCGATCAAAGTTGATGATCGTCGCGATGATATTCCCGCCGAACGCCGGCCGGATCTGCATCAGCAGGTTGTCATAGACAGTCTTGGTCCGCGGATCGGTGTATTGGCCGATCTGCAGGTCGGTGCAGTCCGCCGTCAGCCCCGCGCGCATCTCCGACGCCACTCGCGGCGCCAGATCGCGCCCCAGCGGCGTAGCGCCATACATCACAATCTGCGGCTTGTGCTTGCTGATGAGCTGGCAGAGCACTCGTGCATACGGCAGCGTCCGATAATACTCCAGCCGAGTGTCGTGTACGTGGTAAACCTTGTCCACGCCATGCCCGATCAGCCGATACGACAGCTCACGGACATTCCAGCCGGCCAGCACCGCGCCGACCTGCACGTCAAGCCGATCGGCCAGCTCCCGCGCCTTGCCGCACAGTTCCAGCGACGTATCGCTCAGGTGCTCATCTTCCTGTTCGGCGAAAACCCATACTTCGCCTCTTGGATTCGGATCAATCATGGTTGCCAGTTGTTAGTTGCCGGTTGCCGGTTCCTCGATGCCGGCCGCCTTCACTGGCAACTGGCAACTGGTCACTGGCAACTGTTCTTACCCAAGCGTATGGTCGACGATCAGATCGCGGATCATCCCGCGGATGCCATCTTCCGTGGGCGCAATCGCGGTGAAACCGTCCTTGGTCAGCACGATGGATTGCACGCGATGGACCTTGGTCGGCGAACCCGTCACGCCGCACCATTGCAGGTCGGCGTCGATGTCATCCAGATCCCACTGCTCGATACAAAGGCCCTTGGTCTTCAGCGGCTCCAATCGCCTCGCCTGCTCGGCTTCCTTGTGCCCCGGCGGTGCATCGGGCATGGCCTTGGCCAACTCCGCGCCGATCTCCATGGGCGCCCTCGCCCGCTTGTAGCGCATGACGCGCTTCGCCGCCGCCGGCCGCGCCTCGTTGGCCGTATCCAGCACGGTCAAGAGCATCGGGAGCCGCCCCTCGACGATCTCCCAGCCATTGCCGACGTTCCGCCGCACCCGGATCGTCCTGCCCGACAGGTCAACCAGTTGCTCGTAATAGGTCACCTGCGGAATCCCAAGCTTCTCCGCAAGCTGCGGCCCGACCTGCGCGGTGTCGCCGTCGATCGCCTGCCGTCCGCAAAACACCAGGTCATACCGCGCCAACTTCCGAACCGCCTGGCTCAGAATATAGCTGGTCGCCAGCGTATCGCTGGCCGCCGCGCGACGGTCGCAAAGGATGATCACCCGATCCGCGCCGCGATACAGGCACTCTCGCAGCACCTCGCACGCGGCCGGCGGGCCCATCGTCAGCACCGTCACACTTCCGCCGAAGCGGTCGCGAACCCGAAACGCCGCCTCCAGAGCATGCAAGTCATCGGGATTAAACACCGCCGGCAACGCCGCGCGATTTACGGTGCCGTCAGCCTTCATCGCCTCGCCGGTGATGTTAGACGTGTCCGGGACCTGCTTTACGCATACAATCGAGTCATAACCCAAGGGTCTTCTCCATTCTGAAGCCCGCAAGGCCGGAACCCGTCCCATAATCCCGGGCATCCACGCGCCATTCACACCGCCCGGAGAGCAGAACGGGGATAGTTACCTGCGACGCCGGGCATAGTCAAGTATTCAGACACCGCCGCCCCGCCTCATATTGCCCTACGCTCGGCCGGCCTTGCTTCGCCGTTGCAAAGCATCATTCTTTAAGCCCGCTATCCTATGCAACGAATATCACATTAATAGAGGATGACCTCTGAACACCACGGCAACCGCTCGCGTGTGGCATCCGGCCCGATGGATTACGTCTCTGGGTGCCTGCCTTCGGACATCCCCCCGGAGTCGCCGCGGCCTATCGCGCCTTCGCCGTCAGCGGCCCACCCAGCGGCTCCACCAACGGATTCCGCGCCGCCCCACGACGTAGGGGAACTGTGGGCGACACCCACAGTCCCTACGCTCAGACACCGAACCGCCACAAGGGGCGCCAACATCATCTTCGGCCACGACTCGGGAGGTCTCACAACGCCGACGGCGGCGGGTTGGAGTTCATATTGCGGTTGTCGGCCGGCGGAATCGTCGTCTTTTCTGTCGGAGCGGGAGTCGTCCCCTCGAGCGGCCGGAAGCTGAACTTCTGCCCGCCGACCGACAGCTCGCCCATCAAACCCGCTTCACCCGTGATAAAGACAGCAACGCCGTTCTGGTACCTCGCGGCTGCCGCGGCGCCCGTCGTCGCTGCAACCGCCGACGCGTTCGCGCCGAGGCTGAAGTTTCCGCTCTTGAGCTTGTCAAACGCGTCCTTCGTGGAAAAGACGACCAGTTGACTGTAGCTTTGCCCCCCCAATTGCAGGCCAACCGACGCTTGCGTCATGTCGCAGTAGCCGATCAACTTGCCCTGTTCATAGACCTCACCCTTGCCGTACGCCCCGCCGACGACCGCGCCGCCTTTGCCGATCTTCGGGAAGACCGCGTAGCCGTACGCCCTGTTATTCAACAGATCGTGCATGCTCGTATCGGCCCGCTCGAACTTGCCGATCGTCGCCGTGGCATCATCGTGCAGATTCGCCTTGGCCTCGGGCGTCTTCGGCTCCGTGCTGCAGCCAGCCAACGCCAGCGCAGCAAAGGCAACCACTGGCACAAACCAGATTGCGCTCTTCATAGTCATGTTCTCCAAAGCACAAACACTGGGAAGCGCCGGGCTCGCACCGGGCCCAGATGGCGATTCCTCCGCAATGAAGCCTAATCCCCTACGCCGAGTTCGCGAACGCCCAAAGTGCGCATGAATCAATACGCGCGCAGCAATATTCCCTTCATCGGCAGGCGGTCTCATCCGCTCGCCAGATGCCAAAGCAGGCGGGCGCAGTCATCAGTACCCCCCCTTCGCTCATCCTCACCCCGGGAAGCACTCCCTGATCGTATTCTCCGCATCCTTCAGCCACTCCCGTCGCTGTTCCGCCGTGCTGATCACCACCACCGCATACAACCGCCGGACAAAACTCTTCACGCCGCAGAAGTCAAAAACGCACGTCTTCCACAGATTCTCCAGCGGATCGCCGAACAGCTCCCGCTCGCGATCCGCCGGCGTATTGGCCGTGTTAAACACCACCGCCCGCTTCGCCTTCAGCAGCCCGATCGCAACGCCTTCGCCCGTGTCGTTGGTGCCGAACTTGTAAGCCACACCCTGACGCATGACTCGATCCAGCCAACCCTTGAGAACGGCCGGCGGCTGGCCCCACCAGTTCGGATGCACCACCACGATCCCCTCCGCCGCCACGATCTCCCGGCAATGCTGCTCGATCACCGGCGGCAGCGGCGAATCGTTAGGAATCTCCTCACCAGGCAGCATTGGATCAAACCGCTCGGCACAGAGATCGTGAAAATGAACCTCATGCCCGCTCGCTCGCAGCGTCTTGGCCGCCACGTCCGCAATAGCATGGTTGAAGCTGCCCTTACTCGGGTGCGCAAGGATGAGTGAGATCGCCATAGGCCCACAAGCGTACACGCTCGCCCCCCGCACCGTCCATGATCCTGCGCCGGAAGCGGACCATGACGTCAAGCTCGCCGATCACGCCGGCAGCTCAGCCGTGCAGTGGGCACACTTCCTGGCCTTGATCGGAATCGTCGAGCAGCACAGCGGGCATTCCTTCGTCGTCGGCGCCGCCGGCGCCTCCTCTGCATTTCGCATCTTCATCAGATACCCCAGGACCTTCACCATCATGATGAAGACCGCCATGCCGATGATCAGGAAGTTGACCACATCTCCCAGGAACGCACCGATCAGCACCTGGCCGATCTTCCACTCCGTGTACCCGCCCTTGCTTGGCAGCACGTACCCAACGATCGGCATGATGACGTGCTTGACCAGCGAGTTCACCACAGACCCAAACGCGCTGCCGATCACCACCGCGATCGCCAGGTCGATCATGTTCCCCTTGAACGCAAACCCCTTGAACTCCTGCCATAGCGATTTCATAGCGGTGTTCCTTCTGAGAACGGCGCGGCGGCCCCCGGCCGATCGGCCGGGGGCCGCCGCCTGACCTATCACTCTATCCATCAAAAACCCGAGGTGCTACTTATTGTTGTCCGGAGGAGTCGGCCGATTGGTTTCGTTGGGCGTGCTGGCGCCGTTGCGGGCCGCCATGGCTTTGTCCAGCAGGGTCCGCGCGCTGTCGATTTTCGGTTGGACCGCCGTCGGCAGCGACGCCTTGTTCGCCTCCAGTTTCTTCAGCGCCGCGTCAGCCAGATCATACTTCTTGTCCTTGATGTGCGTCATGACCTGCTCCAACTGGCTGTTGGCCTCGCGCGTGGCCGCATCGGCAGCCTTGGCGGCCAGGTCAGCCGCGCTGCTACCCTCCCGCGGCGTAGCCGGCATCGTCGTCGGCGTCGCAGGCGCAACCGGCGGACTGGTCGTATTTGGCGAAGGCGTCTGCATCATTTTCGTCGGCTGCGTCGTAGATTCGCCCGCCTTCCGCCCCTCTTTCTTCTCACAACCCACAATCACTGCCACTCCGATCACCGCCACACACAATGTCACTAAATGTCGCATAACGGCTCCTTGTTGAGTCTCTATGGGTTCCAGCGTGTCTTCTTATGTCCACTTCCACGATCGTGCGTAATGGCAACATGGTAGACCAACGCCCTCCAGACACCAACGGACAATCAGCCACCCAAACTAACCGCCAACAACCCGCCGCCCGCAGACTACAAACTACCGGCGAACCCCCTGTTTGCCGATCCGGCTATTGTTGGAGTAACACTATGAAAACCGCTTCGCTTATCGCGGTATTGCTGTGTCTGGCCGCCTCCCCCGCCGCCATGTCCGAGTGCTGGGTCCTCGTCTGGTTCGTCGGCGCAACCGGCTGGGCCGACTGGGATGCCCCCCGCGCCATCTACCCCTTCTAACCCAAAGCCCCGGGCGCCTATCCGGGGCTTGGGTTCCAATGCCGAACGATTCTGGAATCCGTTCTTGCTTCTTTTTGAAAAACCCCCTCCCTCAGTTATATTAATCCAGTCGCAACTCAACTCCTACAAGGAAGGAACCATGAAACACGTCTTCACAATCTCCGCCGTCACGCTCTTCACAGCACTCTCCCTCACCGGCTGCGCCAAAGACTCCGGCGCGATGAACGACCGTCCCGCCGTCGCCCCCTCCGCCAGCAGCACCCTCATCCTCCCCAACCCCAACGTCACCATCCCCTTCGGCGACTCACGGTTCGTCACCAAATGGGTCGTCCTCGGTCCCTTCACCTTCGCCGAAACCGACTTCGGCGGCGACCCCCAGACCGCCGCCACCGACAAGGAATTCATGCCCAACGAAGCCGCCCTCGACGGCACGCAAGCCCCCCCCGCCGGCTCCAAAGCCGCCTGGAAGGTCAACGATTTCAAGAGCGGCTCCACCGCCGGCATGATCGACCTCGACTCTTTCTACAGCACCCCCGACCATGCCACCGCCTACGCCGTCGCCTGGATCAATTGCCCACAGGAGATAAAAGACGCCAAGCTCCTCGTCGGCAGCGACGACTACGTCAAGGTCTGGATCAACGGCAAACTCGTCCACACCTACAAGACCGAACGCCGCGCCGGCGAACCCGACCAGGACGTCGTCGCCAACATCGCCCTCAAAAAAGGCATCAACCGCGTCGTCGTCAAGTGTGTCGATGTCGTCCTCGACTGGAACTTCTACCTCCGCTTCACCGACAAGGACTCCAAAGCCATCGGCGTGAAAACCGAATAACCCGCCCAACAACGAATTTCGAGCCGCCCCGCCGCGGGGTGCCTTCGGAATACCCCGTTCAACCATCGCCCCATGGGACCGACCCGTGCATTGCACCGTCTCCCATGGGGCTATTGCGCCTCCGCTTTCGTATAATCCCCCCCCAAAGCGCACTATGGATCCCACCACCAACGACCCAACCATCCCCGATCTCATCGACGCCGCCCTCGACCACCACGCCGCCAGCCGCCTCGACCAGGCTCAGGCCATCTACAACAAAATTCTCCAGCTCGAACCCAACAACCCCGACGCCCTCCACCTGCTCGGCGTCATCGCCCAACAGCACAACGACCATCACAAAGCCATCGAACTCATCTCCCTCGCTATCGCTTCCGACGCCACCTTCCCCGGCTATCACAACAACCTCGGCGAAGCCCGCCGCTCCCTCAACCAACTCGACCTGGCCGAAAAAGCCTACCGCCAAGCCATCACGCTCCAACCCAACTTCCCCGACCCCCACAACAACCTCGGCATGGTCCTCCAGAAACGCGGCGACGTGAACGAAGCCATCGAACTCTACCGCAAAGCCATCGCGCTCCAACCCAACTTCCCCGAAGCCTACAACAATCTCGGCACAGCCCTGATGGCCAAAGCCCTCGTCAGCGACGCCGTCGCCGCCTACCAGAAAGCCCTCGAACTCAAAGCCGACTACGCCGACGCCTACAGCAATCTCGCCTTCGCGCTCGGCGTGCAAGGCTCCTACGCCAACGCCATCGAATGCTGCCGCCGCGCCCTCAAATTCAGCCCCAACCACTACGAAGCCTACCGCCACCTGGCCGCCCTCCACGAACGCCTCGACGACCAGCCCAAAGCCGCCGAAGCCTACCGCCAGGCACTCCGCTGCCGACCCGATTCGCAGGAAGCCCGCTATTACCTCGCCGCCGTCACCCAGAAAGACGCCCCACCCACCGCCCCGCCCGACTACGTCAAACTCCTCTTCGACAACTACGCCCCATCTTTCGACATGCACCTGACCGGCGCCCTGAAGTACCGCGCCCCACAGCTCATGTACGAAGCCATCGCCGCCGCCGCCCCCGACCGCAAGCTCGACATCCTCGACCTCGGCTGCGGCACCGGCCTCCTCGGCGGCGCCCTCCGCAAGCTCGCCGCCTCCCTCACCGGCGTAGACCTCTCCTCCAGGATGATCGACAAGGCCCGCGAGCGTAAGGTCTACGATGAGCTGCTTGTAGCCGACCTCACCTCCGCCATGCAAACCCTCGCCCGCCAGTTCGACGTCATCGTCGCCTCCGACGTCTTCGTCTACATCGGCGACCTGGCCCCCACCTTCGCCGCCGCCGCCGCCGCCCTCCGCCCCAACGGCCTCTTCGCCTTCTCCGTCGAGGTCGACGACCAAACCGACACTTACATTCTCCACCGCACTCGCCGCTACGCCCATTCCCTCCGATACCTCCAAACCCTTGCGAAATCCCACAACTTCACCGAGCTGAGCATCTCCCGCAAAGTCCTCCGCACCGAGCGGGAAAAGAACGTTGACGGCTGGATCGTCCTCCTCCGCGCCCCCGCCGGCCCCGCCTGATCCATAAAAAACAACTACTTGCCCAACATATAAATGGAATAAAAACCGGGACGGGGACGGTTTTTCCCCCTCTGTCGGTACTCTCGCCGTTGCCGCCAAAACACCGGCTCGTGCTCGCGATGAAAACGCACAGACACGGAGCACACCAGCGCAACCCTGGTGTCGCTCCGTGTCTGTGGGTAGCGGTTCACATCGCTCCGCTAATTGTCATACTTCCGCGGCGACCCCGGCGGCAGCGGCGCCAATCTCGGCCCCGCTCCGCCCGGCGCAGGCGCAGGTGCCGCACCACCCGGCGCCGGCGGCGGCGCAGGCGCAGCCGCCGCATTCTTCGGCTCCGCCACCGTGTCCGACAGCGTCGACAGCACACGCGATCGCCCCCCGCCGTCCCTCACCTCCACCCACGCCCCATCCTGGTCCGTCGAAAACACCGCCATGTTCCCGCCACCCTCGTCCTTCAACCGGACCGCCGGACCAGCCTCGTCAAACGTCATCATCGCTCGCGTCTTGCCTTCGGGATCCTTCAGGCTGAAATACGAGGCGTCCCGCTGCGCCGCGATGCTCGCCCGCATCTTCCCGTTCGGGTCGTTGATGAAGAAAAACGTCCCGTCCTTGTCCGACCCCAATGCCGCCCGCAGCTTTCCCTCCGTATCCACCAGCCGGATGTATTCCGTCGTCACCAGCGGCGTCGCCCGCTCCGCCCCGATCACCACCGCACACACCAGCGCCGCCCCGCACACCGCCATCGCCACCTTCAACCGCCGATTCGACCGCTCAAGCTTCGACAGCCTTTCCAACATCGTATTCTCGCTCATATCATCTCCTTACTTCACAATCCGCAGAATCTGCTTGAACTGCTGCGTCCCCGCCTGCCCCAGCAGCTCGAAAATCACGCTTTCCGTCGTTGTAATAATCGCCCCAGCCTGCCGCATCCGCGCCATCGCCGTCTGCCGGTCCAGCGGCTGCCGCGAACTGACCGCATCCGCACATACATAGGGCAGATACCCCGCCCGCAGCAAGTCCAGCACCGTCTGCTGCACGCACACGTGCGCCTCGATCCCCACCACGATCACCTGCCGCCGGCTCAACTGCGCCAGTGCCCGCATCACGCTGTCCACGCACGCGCTGAACCGCACCTTCTCCGCCACCGGCGCATCCCCCAACGCCTCTTTGATCGCCGCGCACGTCGGCCCCAGCCCCGCCGGGTATTGCTCCGTCACCACCGTCGGCACCACCAGCACCCGCGCCGCCTCAATCATCCTCTTCGCCGCCGCCACGCACGCTTCGGCATGGTCTATCGCCGGCAGCAGCTTTTCCTGAATATCCACCACCAGTAGCACCGCCCCGCCCGGCTCCAGCTTCGTCAATAAATCACTCATCTCGCCTCTGCTTCCACTCAACCCAAACCCCGGATGCACATCCGGAACTTCCTCATCACCTTACTCCCCCACCACCACCCACGCCAGCGCCGCACACCCTACCGCTCGCCATTCGCAAACAACTTGCCCAACTCTATCCGCTCATAATCCCGCCTGGTCGCTTCCGACCCCACCGCCAGCCACATCACCCTCTTCGCCGGCTCAAACACCATCGACTGTATCGTCAGCCCCTGCACGCTCACCGTATCCAGCATCTTCTCCACCGCCGCAGCATCGATCTTCCCGAAATCATCCCCCGCCGCCGTCCTCAGCCGATCGTACCGCCAGCACTTGCCCCCGCTGGCCTGATCCTGCCCACGCTGGTGATTCGTGCTGATCAATGCCGCCCCCGCCGCTCCCTTCCTCACCACCACGCCCGCCGGCGTAATCTCCGCCACCGCCCGATTCCCCGCCGCGTCCATCAGCATCAGGTTGTTCGCCGACTGCCGCGGCGTCTTCTTCAACAGTTCCACCGCCTCATCCACCGTCTTGCACCGCTCCAGAACCATCCGATACAGCAGTATGTACGGCATCGCCGTCGGCGGCCTCACCACCCGGCTGATCTCCATATTCGCCACGCACAACCCGTGCTCGTTCATCCCCGACAGCACCCCGATCACCCCCGGCCACGTCACGTTCGCAAACGCATACCTGCCCTGTGGACGAACGATCAACAGCACGCTCGCCTTGTCCGCGACTCCCTTCGCCGGAAAATCCAGATTCCTCCCCAACCTCGCCACCCCGTCCGGCGACGCCTCCGCCGGCAGCGCTATCGTCGAACACGCAATATTCGGCAGCAGATCCAGAAAACAATTCGCCAGCAGCATCTCCCCCCCGTCCATGCCCGCCCCCTGCGCTAGCGCCGTCAGCTCCGCGGCGTGTTCCGGCAGAAGCCGACTGCCAAACCCCGCCGCCGCCGCCAACCCTTGCTTGTAGGTTTTCTCATCGTCAAAACACGATCGCAGGTACTCCCGATGCAGCGTCTTGATCTGTTCCCCCATCAGCTTCCCATGCTGCATGCCGATCTGCGCGGCG
>Ga0315284_10009732_pt1 | contig 13692 bp, 12 predicted proteins | sample YL17G09_16_MG_FD_203696 | JGI IMG/M metagenome (GOLD analysis project Ga0315284, IMG submission 203696) | Sediment microbial communities from Yellowstone Lake, YNP, Wyoming, USA - YL17G09_16 | ecosystem: Environmental > Aquatic > Freshwater > Lake > Sediment | place: USA: Wyoming | collected...
CGGATGCAGCAAGTGCCTTGGTTTGTAGATTTGACAAAAATGCCGAGTCTTTATCAAATATTTGTCTGTTTGCAGCAATTACTTTGTTGTCGTCGCCTAATTTAAACGCAGTTAAACCCCTTGCAACATTTGCCAGTGCGTTGGCGAATAAACCGGTTGGGTTTTTTTGGTCAGCAGTTATCTTGGCAAGATTTTGAATCGACTGTAACTGTTCCTCTGACTGTGGCCGTTCAACTTGATAAATTTTTAATTGTGCAGGAGCAGTTTCGGTTTCATATTTAGTTCTTTGTTGTCTAACAACTATTTCCGGAGCAGGTGCAAAACTTCCATCAACAAGCCGAACATTTCGGCCTGCCTTATACGCATCGCTGTTTCCTTTTAGGCGCTCTTGCTCTGCTGTAAATTGAGCAGTGCTAAAACCAGAGTTTTCCGCTACAGCAATTTCTTTTCCAATCGTAGCGAGCCGCCAATTAATCCATTCAGGATCATATTCTTTGACAACGCTAAAATCGCTTCTTGGCTCCTCTGGCTTTGTCTCTCCTGCCTGCGGCGCGGCGACAGGAACCGGAATCGCGCTGGAAGAAGTTACGGCTGACTTTTGGTTTGGGCCAGCAAGAATTCTGTCGCGCTCTTGAGCAAACTGAGCCGCCGTAATTTTTGTTCCAAAGGGCGTCAAATACGTCCCGTCATTGAGATTTTTATACCCAGACAAGATTGCGGTTGCCTGCGTAAATCTTCTCTGGGCCTCTTCTATCTCCACTCTCCTTGCGTTCGTCTCGGCAGTCGTCTCTTCAGTGGCGACACGGCGTCTTGCAACGTCCTGCTCGGCCTCCATCTTCTGTTTATCGAGGCCACGCTGCTGCGCCGCAGTGTACGCGCCCATGCCTGTCAAAATGCCGCGACCAATGTTCTCGCCGCCCAGCATCGACGCAAAGGCGGCTCGCATGCCCGTTTCTGCCTCGGGCGAGAAATTCACACCAAGCAGCCGCTCAATGCCACCCCGTTTATCGCCCTCGATCTGAATTGGCTCTGAGACTATTGCCTCGCGGCGGGAGGCACCAAGACCGTCAGGTGCGACCGGATCGGCGGACATTTTTACTTCCGGCGGCACAACGACATCCGGTGATTTTTCAACAGTCGGCGCAAGGCCCGGCGTGACAGGCTCGACAAGGTCCGGCTCAGAACCTCTTTGCCTTAGATACTCTGGAACGCCGAGACCGTGCATTCTCCCGGCTACTTCCGGCGTTAACGGAAAACGGCCTTTGTCTGCCGCGTCTTTGTACTCCCCAAGTAAAAAACCAGCGGCTTTCTCTTGCCCGGCGGGGTTGCCTCCCAGATCGGAAAACTTCGGAAGACCCGCGTCAGGATTGTTTCTTATGATGCCATTATAGGTCGGCTCAATAATCTGATATTTGCCAAACGCGGTGCTGTCAGGATTGGTGGCAGTGTACGGATCGTCCATGCCTCCAGTTTCTTGCTTGGCAAGAAAGTCCATGATGTCTTCATCAGAAGCAGCGCCGCCATCCTGATAATCAACGCGGCCACCTTGGTTTGCGACCATTGGCAGAATCTTCATGCCAACACTCAGTATCTTGCCAAAAATACCGCCGCCGCCGCCACCCTGCTTTTCTTCTGGCTGTTGAATTTTGGGAAACGGGTTGCTGGCACTTTTTACAGTCTCATGCGGAATATCGAGCAAGCCAGTCGGCATCTCCGCCAAACCGCCTTCGGCAAAATGGTGCCGATTCGACACGTCATCCAGACTGAACAAATCGTCGTCGAGGAAAGACCCGCTCTGCCTGTCAGACTGGCCCTGTAGCGTGCCTAGCCCCTCAAGCGTGGTTGGTTTCTGGGTGATGGTTCCAGGGCCTTGCGTGGGGGCGTCCTGCGACAAGCTGCCAATGGTCCCCGCTATCTTGCCAAGGCTCTCGCCCATCTTGTCATAGTCAACGGGGGTTGCTTTGGGTGCCTCCATTGCGCCGGGAAATATATTCTTTGGGCTAGTGGTGTGTTTATTAACCGGGATCGCAACCATGCCACTGGGCATTCCGCCGTCAGCATAATCAACGCGCCCGCCGTACCCAAGATCGTAGCCACGCGCAATCAAGTCTTGAGCAAGCTGATCACGACGCTGCTGATCGCGCTGCTGGTTTTCGCGGTATAGGTCAAGATCATACTCAAGCCGATCCGAGAATTGCTGTTGCGGAAAGTTTGTTTCTGCCGAAAGCAGCGTATCCAGATCAATATCCAACCCAGCGCGGGGGTTATATTCAACCGGCCCCTGCACGGCGCGCCGCACGCTTTGCGCTATCGAGCCAAGATTAAGTTTAAGAGGCTCAAGAGGGTCTGGGGCGCGAGCGGCGGAGGGGAATGGACGCTCTGCCCCTGACGGCTTTACACGCTTTGGCATATAGCCCAGCCCAGACTGCAAGAACTCGTAGGGGATCATGCCGATTTCGCCGCCAGCGGCATAACCGTCAACCGCCCCGCCACGCTGTTTCTTGGTGGCCGTGTTGTAAATGTCCGCAGCGGAGCCAAGACCTCCAAGGACGGCTGAAGCTGTCGAACCTTTTTGAGATGTCACGCCCTGTTGCGTGGTGGTGCCGCCAGCCTGACCGCCTATGCCCTGCGTGATGTCGGACAGGAATTGCGTACTCTGGAACGGGTAAGCCTGCTGCGCCAAGAATTGATTATACTGTGCAGTATCTTGCGCCTGCTTATTGGCCTGCTCAACGCCGCCCGCTGTTATTGCAGCGGCTCCTCCAGATAGCGCGGCGGTTTGGCCTGCCGTGCCAAGGTTTGCAATGTCTTTTGCGGTTCCTGTGCCCGCCGTGTAGCCCTGACCGGCAATGGTGGCGCGTTGGGAAGCCTCGTCCATGCCTTGCTTGTACACGCTCTCGCCAAGGCCTTGTGCGGCTTTGCCAGTGCCCATACCCATTTCGTAGTTGGTAGTGCCAAGACCCTTCTGGAACCCGGCTTGCGTTTGACCTTGGCCGAACGCGGTGTTTCCAATATCGGACGCCGTCTTAGCGGTAGTGACACCCTGACCGTAGCCCTGCGCGCCAACGCCCTGCAATTGCTTAGACAGGCCTATCCCTTCTTCGTATCCGGTTTTCCCTATGTCGGACATCTGCGTGGAAGCAAGCCTGTTGGCCTCACGATTGGCCTGATCAGCGCCAAGGTTTACACCCTGCTGCTGGTTGAATTGCTTAATGGCCTGCTCATAACCTTGTTGCAGCACGCCAGAGAGGGTGGACTGTGACGCAAGGTTTTGCTGACGGGCCATTTCAGCGGCGGCGATACCGGCGCGGTCGCCACCAAAGGCACCCTTGGCAATAGCGTTCCCCCGCAACTGGTTCATCTGCGAGGCGTTCTGCTCGTTGATGTTGGCAAGCGTGGCCTGATAAACCTGCTGCAAGTAGGGCGAAATATACTGCTGAAGCTGCTGTCCAGAGAACTGCGTGGGGTCCACACCCTGCGCTCCGGCAGTGGCGTAATCCGTTGCCGAACCTTGGTAGGGTTGCGCGCCCTGATAGGCCTGAATGGCCTGCCCCGTGGCGGCTTCATTGTAGGGCGCTGAGTAGTCCTGCGCGCCTGCCAAACCCTGCCCAGCCGCATTTGTGTACGCAGCGCCGGTCGCCGTTGCGTCCGCAGCCGTCTGTTGAGCCGCATCAAAGTACGGGTCTGCCGAGGCTTCGGCCCCGGCGTAGTAGCTGCCTGCGGCCTCGTTCAGCGCCGCGCCTGCGTCCGCCGCAGCGCCGGTTTCGGTCAATGCCTGATTAAGTTGCGGCTGCAACGTGTTGTATGCCCCCTGCACACCGGCAAGACCCTGCTCAATGTACGGCTGCGCGTAGTTGGCGTTATCGGTAACTTGGGCAATACCGCCCTTCTGCGCCGCCGTCAGAGGTGCAACAAATTCGCCCGTGTACTTCTGGTATGGCGTACTGGCGACATCAGCGGCCTTCCCCAACACTCCCTTGTAGGCCGCATCAATGTACGCAGGAGGTGCCTGCGTTGAGACGGTTTTTTGCTTACTGCCTTTAGCCATTAATGCACCATGTTCTTTGCAGAGGTAGAGCCGCCGTACAAAAAGAATGCACCCGCTGGATTACCAAGGTGCCTTTGATACAGTTTTGTTTTTGCGACAGTGCGTTCGTTAGACAAAATTCCAATAAGCAGAGGCAAACCCAATTTTTCGGCTGCGCGTTTGGCAAACTCTACCAACTTGCGCGCCCTGCCGCCTTTGGCAGCCCGATAATCTGTCCGCACAAAAGTAACGTATTCCTCAAGGAAGGCGGCGTCTGAATACCAATATGTCGAGACAGATAGCATTATCATTGCCTCAATATTTGTGTCGCCAATAACTCCTATAATGCCGTTGTCCAAGTTTAAAAACGGCTTTATGCAAAGCCTAATCAATTTCTCGTCAGGTTCAAACAGCCCGGTTTCATCGAGTGCCTCGCACAGCGCCTTCACTATGGCGTCCTCATCTTCTGGCTGGGCAGTGCGTACTTTAATTTCTGACATTTAATCTACCTTCGGACCCGGCAGGTTTTTGAGGGTCTTGATAGTCTTGGCGCGCACTTGCCTTACAAAGCCATCAAGCATGTCGTGCCCGTAATCCATGTCTCCGCGCCCCAGAGCGTACACCGCCTGCGGCGTAAAAACATACTCTCCGCCCGCTATGTCGATTGGAACCGCGCCCGCTGGCGGTGGTGCGTCGTTTAACCGGGCAGTTGCGTCATCGCCGAGAATCTGAAGGACGCGAAATCCATGCTCTGTGTTCCCTTCGCCCAAGGCGGACACAATGTCAGCGGGAATAACGTAGGAACCCGCCCAAACGTGTATGGGCAGATGGTCCGTTCTACCGGCAACAATGCTTTTGACCGGCCCAGAGTGGACCTTGCTTGCTGCGCTCACGGCCATATCAACCGCGTTAGTTGCGTTGTTGTCCATCTGCGGCCTCACGAATAGCTAACGGCGACAACCATGCTTGCGCCGGGAGATACTACCAAACCATTGGAAAATGGTAAATTGACTACATATGCGCCCTCGGTCGCAGAGATCGCAAAAATCTTGTTGGCAGAAGACACGCCTGTCGTGGTGGAGGAATCGTAAATAGACCCGGCGCTGCCAGTTGTTATCACAACTACCGTGGCTACTCGGCCCGGCCCTGTTTTTATCAGGGTAGCGGTGGTGATGTTCATGTACATGACGCTGCCGTTCACAGACAGGTAGTTCTGCGTCACCGCGTTTATTGCGCCAACGACGTTTTTAGCTGCCGTGAGAAGGTCTGATAGATTTGCCATCTAGCGTCTCCCGCTGGGAGCGTAGCGATAGCGCACCGCGCCTATACGCCAGAAGCTGCCCAGATCATCGCTCTCGACCTTGATCGCCAACTGCCTGCCCCGCATGCGCGTGTTGATGTACTCGCTCGCCTGCGTGACTGTGTAGGGGCCGTACTCTCTTGGCGTGTCGCCCGGAAAGTCGGTCATGTAGAATGTGATGTTGATTGAGGCAGTCTTTGCGCCGGAGAACGTGCCCCACTTCATGTCGGGCAGAATCCAGTCAATGAATGTAAATTCCTGCCCCTCGCTCAGGGATGCGTAGCCGGTTTCGAAGTAGGCGGGCAGCGCAAGGGTATTGGCGTTGGTGGAAACTTCGTGCTGGTAAATGTAATTGTCAGAGCCTGCGCCGATTGGCGCACCCAGCACCGACTGATCAATCCACGCCGTTCTGCCAGCAATCACGCTGCCATCGTCGGACCCGTAGTCCCAAGTGCCTTGCAGCGGGTTGTACTTGACGTAGCTGTCAATAATGCCGCCGCCATTTGCGGAGGGGTAATACCAAGTCACTTCGTTAAATTGGCTGTTTGCCGCCGCCCTGATGGTCGTGGTGTACAGGTTTCCGTTGGCGTCTGTGCCGGTGTTCAAGTTCTGGAACACCGCGTCCCACACGCTGCAATCGAGCGGCTTGACGCCTTGGCCGTCCATAACAAAAAACTGCTTCTGGCTCATCCAGTAAACGTCGGAAGAAAGCTGGACCGCCGCGTGTTCGCCAACCATGCCGCAGCCAGAGGCAATCATGTTGAACCCGTAGACGTACGGCGGCTGCTGGTATTGCATCGACCAGAGTTCAATGTCGGTCCAGATCAGACCTTGCTGGGCAAATTGCAGCGCGCCAACAATCTTGGAGCCAGACGGAATGCGGTAGCTCCCCGCCTGATTGATCGCCGTTGCGTTCCAGACACTGAAGTCGTTCACGTCGCACCAGCGGATCAGCAGCGGCTCCTGGATGCCGTTATAGCTGGACGCCCAAGCGATCAATTGCCGCTGCGGCATTGCCGTGAACACGCCTCCATTTGCCGGAGGACCGGTTTCTATAACAGATGCCGTACTGTTGTTGGAGCCGGGATCCCAATAATAGATCGGCCCACCCTTAGCAACGCCCACCAGCAATTGTCCAAAGTTGTCCAAGGCCCAATCCGTTGCCGTGATTGGCGTTCCTTGGCCTTGGAGGGTCGCCCCGGTGCCATACCCGCCGCGCCCATACCCACCGCGCCCATAGCCTAGCGGGGCGCTGGAGGCGGCTGTGAGGGTCAGGTAGTAAACAAAATTGACGTTGCCCGAGTTCATCGCAGCAGTTGCTGAACTGGTTGCGGAGGAGGGCATGTTGAATGAAAAATTGTCGGCGTCTGTCACGGTGCTAACGGTGAACTGACCGTAAATCGTCAAACCACCCACTGTGACGGATGTCAGAACTGCGAAGGTATCGCCCCTGATCAATCCATGATTTTTCAGAACGACACTTACCGTTGGCGAGGCATTGCTGCTTTTCAAAACTGGCACGGTGTTGAAACGAATTGTGCCAGCCACCGTTTGAGCGGCGGTGGTCGTGTTGGCGTATGCAACCGTGGTCGTTGAGGATGCAGTAATGTAGTCGCCCGTCTCACGGTATCCTGATGGGACGATGGTGGTCACAATTATCGAACCGCCAACCGTTGGGGCGTAAGAGCGCGCAGAAAATGTCAGCGTGGCTGTCGTACCTGTGCCGGTGGCGGCGGTAGTCGCAACCGTGCTGCTGTCCGTGTAGGTCGCGGGACTAGCTGCCGTTATCGTGTAAGTAAAGGCTCCCGGCGTTGTGCTGACAATGGTTTGCAGCCTGTAAACCCCGTTTAAAACGATTCCGCCAATAGCGACCGGCGTGAGAAATTGCACGGAGGCCGTGCTGGTGATGGCCGGGTAAGTTCCGCCATTCAGGTTGCTGTCTACAACTGTAATGGTGGCCGAGGCGGCGGTGGTACTGAACGACACCGGGCAACTGCTGGACACAACTTGAGGCGTTATCGTTGTCGCCTGACCGTCCGTGATGACGCGTAGCGACGTGGTGCTACCAACGGCGAGATGCGACTCGTTGTTCAAATCCTGCCAAGCGTGCAGTTCCTTGATTGTGTCAGGAAACGCACTTGCGTAAAAAGGCTCCCAGCCTCCTACTTTCTCAACCAGACCCTGCCTGAACCGAATAAAATTCGCCTCAGAAATGCCCGCCTCATTCAACGTAGGCGTTGGCTCTGTCTGAACACCCGGCTTTAGTTTGACGGTTCCAAAAGGCATTATCGACCCGGACTAGATAGCGCGGTTGGTGAGTAACTGGTCCACCCAGCGGCAGCAAACTTGCGGCGCTCGTCTTCAGCGTCGGCACCCTTCAGCAGCAACTGGTATTGGTTCTCCCAAGACTGCGCCATCTGCGGGTTGTCAGACTGAGCGCCAAAATTCTGCTGATACCCAGAGCCGTACACCATCGAGGCAGCCATAAACAGATCGGGCAGATCAACGCTGATGTAGGTCGTCGCGTTGGGGTTGGTCTGACCAAGCGTGTACAGCGAGGTAAGATTTTGCGTTCCAACCACCTCGACGGGGTAGGCCTGATTAGGCCAAGGGCCGACGATCACCGTCGTTGGGTTGATCATTGCAAAATATTGCGGCGTGGCCGTTCCCGTGGCGCTGCCATATACCGCGTCGAGGAACTCCTTCGTAACCGGCAACAGAGGGTTACGGGTGCCGGTCGTGAAGGTCGCGGTGTAGGGCGACAGCACGTTGATCTGCTGCAAAACCTGTATCTGGCTTGGCAGCGTAAACGAGCGGTTGTTTGCCGTCAGCGTTGACGAGGTGTCCGTCGTAAAGGTAGCCAGCATGTCCATGTCACGCTGGATGCGGTTTTCCGCGTACTCAATAATGGACGGCAGGATCGTGGTGAAACTGGCATCGCTCGTCGATTGAATGGACATCAAGTCCGTCAAGGCTTCAACATAGGTGGTGTATGTATACCCAGTCATCCGAGAGCCACCGCAGCCGTGTAGTTCGTGCTGGCGGGAACGCCCGCGCTGTCAGCGAGATACATATTGGTTGCGTCACCGTAGATGATGGAGAGGCCACCGGGCGGAACTATCAGCGTGTTGCCGACGCCCGTCTGCGCCGTGATTGTGTAAATTCCGGCAGTGGTGGTGTTGTTGATGATCCAGAATCCACTGAGCGCCGGAAAAGTCAGCGTCCTATTGGCTGACAGTGTGCCGCTTATCAGGATGCACAGGTTACGCACTTCTGACGAACTGAGCGTGTAATTTGCTGCCGCCAACGAAATGCTAGTAGTTGAGCCGCCAAACCCAGAGTCTATGTATCCAAAATTGGCATTTACAGGCACATCCCAGCTATCAACGTAGGAGTTGTTGGTTGGTTGTGTAAGATTGGATTTGGCGACCATCTTCGGGTGTCCTTGTTATGCCAACTCGTCGATAACCAGATCGGCTGCGGGAGCCTGCAATGCCACGACCTGTGGGTCGCCCTGCGATTTAATGCGTTCAATGACGGTGCCAACAAGTTTAAACGGCATTTCCCCCAGCGCCGCCAAAACTACGTTCACTTCTGCAACCGTCAGATTCAATTCAATGTTTTCGTTTTCCATGTTCGTCCCTCATTGTTTTGGTGTTAGCCCCAACATGATACGCCTACCCGGCCTACTTGTCGCCGCCCGTGTTGCGGGTGTCTTGCCAGACACGGCCAAAAACATAAGAACCAACGCACCCCATCAGGGTCAGGAATGAAAACTCAACAACAGACTCGGCAGTGCGGCTATCAAGACGGCTTGTTAATACATAGAAAACGGCCCACATGCAGAACGCCGATATGGCAAACATGAATGCTCTTCTGACCCGCCAAGTACCCACGACTCACAGTTTTTGCAAAAACAAATAGAATAGAGAACCAAGAGACGCAACGGCTAGACAAAGGACGCCCCAAGTGGCGCGATCAATCCTTGATTGGATCAATGACAAACTTCTGTCTATGTTTTTTCGCGCCTCTAGATGTTGCAAAGAGTTCTCTTCGCGCAACCCTTTAATATCAATCTTCAGTTCGGCCAAAGCAGAGATGGCCTGATCTGATTTTAAATTAGCTTTCAAGGCCATGACAAAAACATCCTCTGACATCAGTTACCGCAGCCTTTTATGATTCAGGTGTAGTAAAAGACGATTTTACCGGTGCCACCGGCTATGCCGGTGCCTACGTCAGCACCAGCAGCACCCGCCAACCCAGAATCGTTCGTGCCGCTGACCCCAGCGCCGCCCGCGCCACCAGTGCCGAAATTGCCAATCACGCCCGCGTTACCTGCGGTATTTGAATCGCCACCCGTTGCTATTGCACCGGCTGCACCCGCAGCGCCATTGGTTCCGCCACTGGCGTTGCCACCGCCACCGCCGCCGGAGGTAGTAATTCTGCTGACTACGCTGGACGCGCCGCCATTGCCCGCCGGTCCAGTGCCAGCAGCGCCCACGGTGTATGTAAACGTCTGACCGCCCGACACAGAAATCGTAGACTTGCCGTAGCTGCCAGAGCCGCCGCCGCCGCCGCTATACTGTATGACATTAAAAAACCCGGAACCGCCGCCGCCACTACCGCCAAACACTTCGAGAACAAGCGTCGCAGCCCCGGTTGGGACGGTTTCCGTAGCGGCTGTGCCTGTCGTATAGGTTCTGGTGACGGGGGCAAACTGTGCGTTGCCTCCTGCAAGAGCACACAAGATTCCGGTCATCAGGTCACGTTCCCGCTAACAACCCACGTTGTCGAGGCAACCTTCACGCATGTTGCCAGACCATAAACGGCCAGAGTGCGCGCCCCGGCGGCGGTGGTTGTCCCGGCCAGCCGCAGCGTGTCGGTCGTGATGGTGATAGTTTGAGTGCTGCCGCTATTGTTGAACAGCACGATGGTTGTACCGATAGGGAATGCGACGGAGCCGTTCGCGGGGATAATGATGTTACCGGTAGTAATGGAGATATGCTTACCGGCGTCAGCAAGGGCCAGCGTGTAGCCAGCCGTCTGCGCGTTCTGCGGGAGGCCGCGATAGCCAATGCTAGTTGCGGCAATCGTCCCTGTAGCCGTAACCGTAACGTCCTGATCCAGCGCCGTGATGTCGGTATTCACGCCAGAGGCAGCGGCACCCAAAGCGGTCAGGGCCGCGCCCGCAGTAGACGAGGCAGTGCCGCCGTTAGCTACAGGCAACAGGCCAGTCACGCCGGTAGTTAGCGGTAGGCCTGTTGCGTTAGTCAGTACACCTGAAGTGGGCGTGCCCAGCAGGGGCGTAACGAGCGTGGGAGAAGTCGAAAGGACGTTGCTACCCGATCCCGTGGAAACTGTTACGCCAGTGCCGCCATTGAGTACCGGCAGCGTGCCAGACACTTGACTGGCAAGCAGCACGGTCAACGTGTTGCTGGCTCCGTTGATTGTCTTGTTGGTCAGCGTGACGGTATTAGAAGTCGTGACTGTTCCGCCGCCGCCGGGAAAGTTAACCGTGCCCGCAAACGTGGCGTTTCCAGAGGCGTCAAACACCAGCGACTGCACGCCATTGTTGGTAATGGCAAGCTGATTCGCGCCCGGAGAGTAGATGCCGGTTTTGTTGCTGCTCGCAAACCCAATGCCCGGAACGGTCACGGTGCCGCTAAGAGACAGGAATTGCCTGTTATTGGATGCGTTGATACCAGACATCAGGTCACCGCGAGGTATGAGATGTAGCAGTCGGTTGCAACAGCAGCCGTGACTTTGATCAGGTCACCCGTCTCAAGGACCAGACGGTTATTGCTGTTCAACACCGTCAAATTGGAATTCCCCGGCAACGGCGTTTGAAAAATTAGGTTGGTTACAGAGCCGCCGCTTTTGGTTGCACTAACAGTCACGGTCGTGTCGGTCGCGCCCGTATTTGCAACAATGAGGCTTATGATAACGCACGTCGTTGCCGCTGGCGAAGTCAGCACGGTTGTCACCGTTGTGATGCTCTGATTTGCCGCACTTTTAAAAGTCTGGGCCATTTTTTTGTTCCTATCAAAAAATTATTGAGCCAAAGGATCGGAGAACAAGGAACCTCCAGCCGGTGTTGTTCCCGGCGTCGATGTTACCGTTACTGGTCGTCGCAACGAAAGACGCCCCGCCGGTCGCCGCCGAATCCTTGATGCTCAAGTACGAGACATCAACCGTCCCGCTGGCCTTGCTTAGGGTAGCCCGCGTAGCTGGCGTGCTGGAATTTAGCGTCACCAGATTGCCCGCCGTGCCCGCGAGGCTCAGTGCGGAGACTGTGGTCGTGGTGCTGGCCGGAAGGGTGACGGTCGCGGGCTGCGTGGTGTTGGTAATGTCGTTGAAGGTGTTCGCGCCGGTTATGGTCAGTGCGCCCGCGCCGCCTTGGTTCAGGTTGTAGTAGGTCTTGCCTGCGCCCACGAACGTCTTGGCCGAGGCGCTGGTCATCGACACCGTGGATGTGCCGGGAACAATCGTGTTAGCGGCGTTGATACTCCACGCGCTCGCGCCAGAGCCTTGAACGGTCCAAGTCCCCGCGCCCATTGTCAGCGTGTCGAACGACGCGCCAGCGGCCACCGTGCCAGCCGTGACGTTGAAGCCGTTGGCGTTGAAGCCGCCGTCCGTCAGGGTCAGGGCGCGGGTGCTGCCGATGGTCAGCGCATCGGCCAACTGGACCGTCGCACCGGGGGCGTTGACGGTCAGCGGGAAGTCTAGCGTAACGCCGTTGGACGTGATGACTTGGGTGCCGCTGGTGGCGGCGAAGGTGGTGGCGTTCGTGCCTGCCGTGGCGGTCATGGTCGGCGAGTTGGTTAGGCTTCCGTAAATCGTTCTAGTGAAGTTAGCCCACGCCCCGGAAAAACCTGTGAAGTTTATATTTCTGGTCGGCCCCCCGGAGTTCGACGGAACCTGAACTGTGTCCGTTCCCGCCGTGACGTAAACGTCTGGGGCAACCGCCTCCGCCAATGCTCCGATCCCGACCGTGCGGATTGACGTTCCAGACCCTGCGCCAGTGAGGTTGAAAGTCGGGCGGTCTACCATAGTCAGGTTGGTGATCGTATTCAGTACAACCACTGACTGTGTGCCGCTTGCGGCCACGTTCGTCATGTAGAACTGGCCAAGGCCACTGGCGATCGAGCGCACATTTGTATTCGAGGAGTTGAACGCTCCCGCCGTCAGGTTCTTGCCGTTGAGGTCCAGCCCACCAGCCGTGTGCGTGAACGTGCGCGTGCTGCCGATGGTCAGCGCATCCGCCAACTGAACCGTGCCCGCCCCTGTTTTGTCGAAAGGGCAATCAAAGGTGATGCCGTTGCTGGTAATAACCTGCGTGCCGCTCGCGGCTGAGAAGTAAGCTGTCTGCACTCCCGCTGCCCAAACCATCGTGGGGGAGAGCGTCAGATCGCCGTAGGTGACCCTGACCACACTGCTTAGTGTGCCCGAGAACCCTGTGAAGTTCAGGTTTCGGATCGGCATATTTGTAGTGACCGGCGCAGAGACGGTGTCTGTCCCTGCCGTCACATTCACGTCAGGGGCCAATGCCTCTGTTTGGCCAACGACCACATAGATTTGACGGATTGCGGTCCCCGACCCGTTGCCTGTGAGGTTGATGGTCGGGCGGTCTACGAACGTCAGGTTGGTTGTGACGTTGGCGTTGAACGGGATACTCGTGCCAGACGATGCCGCCACTGTGCAAAAGAACTGCCCCGCCCCACTCGTAATGGAACGCACGTTGGTGTTGGTGGACGAGAACGTCCCCGTCGTCAGATTGAAGCCGTTCAGGTTGAGGCCACCAGCCGTGTGGGTGAACGTCTGCGTGCTGCCAATCGTCAGCGCATCCGCCAACTGGACCGTTGCGCCGGGCGCGTTGACCGTAATCGGGAAGTCCATCGTCACGCCGTTGGACGTGATGACTTGGGTGCCGCTGGTGGCGGCGAAGGTGGTGGCGGTGGTCCCAGCCGCAGGCGTCATCGTGGCTGAGACGGTCAGGTTGCCGTAAATGGTGCGGGTGCCGGGGTTGCTGAGAGTTCCCGCGTACCCGGTGAAGTCCATAGTGTATGCAAGCCCATCCCATCCCAGGGTGGCGGTTCCAGCAGAGATGTTGACAGTCGGGGTTCTATTTTCAGCCAAATTGCCAAGGTTTAGCGTGCGCGTTCCTGTCGTAGGCGCTCCGGTCACGTTTACGGTCGGGCGGTCCACCATTGTCAAATTGGTGATCGTCGAAGTTGACCACGGGGTGCCAGAGGTGCCGGTTATATAGAACTGGCCCGCGCCGCTGGTGATGGACCGGACGTTGCTGTTGCTGGAACCAAACAGCCCCGCCGTCAGGTTGAACCCGTTGAGGTCCAGCCCACCAGCC
>Ga0315284_10009733_pt1 | contig 13692 bp, 11 predicted proteins | sample YL17G09_16_MG_FD_203696 | JGI IMG/M metagenome (GOLD analysis project Ga0315284, IMG submission 203696) | Sediment microbial communities from Yellowstone Lake, YNP, Wyoming, USA - YL17G09_16 | ecosystem: Environmental > Aquatic > Freshwater > Lake > Sediment | place: USA: Wyoming | collected...
CAAGAAACGCACAGCAAATTGATAAACGTCAAGCTTGCGAAAGTTCATGTCGCACAGGATAGTCCGGGTCTACGTCGAGGTCCAGGTCCAAGTCCACGTCCAGGTCCACGAGTACCCGCAGTGTCAAGTGTGTCCCGCAGTCAGGCCTTACGGCCGGGCCTATTTAATGTCGGCCCTTCGGGCCTCGTCTTCGGGCCTCGTCCTCGTGGCAAATGTATAAACTCCAGCGGCGGGCTTTAGCCCGACATAACAAGTTCTATCTTCGGAGCAAGATCCTAGAGCTGCTTTTTGCCTGCGTAGGATTCTGGTGTGGAATGGGCCTTTGCCGGGCCGGTGTGCCGCACTCGTCGGAAGAGGCCTGTGATCAGCATCAGCAGCGCCCCGATCACGGCTCCAAGAGCCAGAGAGATTGGCTGCAGGTAGTTGCGGACCTGGCGCACGAGGTTGGAGGACATGACCGCCTGCTCAGTTTGAATCAGGGGAATTTCATCGCCGTTTTTGTTGACCAGGCGAACGGATAAGGCCAGGCGGCTGTCATGCGCACCGCGGTTGGTGAGGTGCCAGCGCCAGGCGGCACGGTCTCTCTCGCCGATTTCCTGCAGCGAGTCCTGTTTCTCGGGTTTTACGTCCATGGCGTCGAAACGGGAGATGAGATTCACACGCAGCTTCAGGCGCTCTCCGAGGGATTGCCGGATTTGCCGCTCCGTTGCGGTCAAGCGCACATTGTCGATTGATTCGGTCGCAAAGTATGCTTCCCCGCCCGTTTCTTCGTTGGCATTCAGGCGTTCCGGAAGCCGCCATTCGAGCGCACCGAGCAGGAGGTTGCCAAGAAAGACGTTGATCTTGCCGGACTGGATGCCGTCCTCGGTCCTTTCATCCATGACGCGAGTGTTGAGGTTGGCAATAGAGAGCGTGACGTTCTCGAGATTGTCCTTCGTCTGCTTGAGCAGGAAGTACTGGTGGGCGAGAGAATCCTCTTTGGATGTGAGGGTCTTGATCGTGTCGTCTCTCTGCCGGACAGAGGTCTGCAGGTCCTGGATCTCGCCGGCTCGTTTGGCATTGCCGGCCTGTTCCTTTTCGAGATTGGCGCGCAGCGTCCCGTTCTCTCCCTGCAGGTCGTCGTTTTCCTTCTGTATCTTCTGCATCATCTGGCCGAGCTCGGCAATCTGAGTCGCCAGGTCCCTGCTGGTGTCGGTCTTGATCTTGAGCGAGCGCTGTAGATTGGCCAATTCCCTCTGGTAGTTTTGCGAGACACCCTTGGCGCTGCGCAGATCATCGCCGAGTTTCGAGAGCTGGGAAGCGGAGCTGTCGAACTTCTCCTGCAGGCTCGCCGCCTGGGTACGCAGCCGCGCCATCTCCGCCTGCTGGCTCTTCGATTCCGATTCGAGCTTCTTGTTCTCGGCCTGGGACCGTTCGACCTGTTTCGTCAGGTCCTGGTTGCGGCCCTGGAGGTTCTCGACCTCATGGGTCAAATCCTGGTAGGCCGGGAGCAGAGGGGCCACGTACTTCAATACCGTATCGCGGTTGGTGTTGGACGTCGTCGCGATGTCGCGCGTAGCGCGCTCGAATTCCTGCTCAATGTAGGATCGCTTGGCATCTTCGAGCTCGGTGTATTTCAATCCTTCCGTAAAGGCGGCTGCCAGGGCCTTGTCAAAGACGCCGCTGTTGGGAAAATTCTCCTGCAGGGGGCTGTCGAACTTAAAAATCAGCTCCACGATGCCCGTGCCGGCGATGGGTCCCAGTTTGAACTTGATCTCATCGCCGCCAAAATCGATGCCGAGCACGCGTAGCTGTTCGCCAACCTTGAAACGAGGAGTCCCTGAAGGCGCCTGGTCGCGCCGGAAGTTCTGTCCGGAGATGTACACGTACTGCTTCTCGAAAAAAAACGGCTCCTTCAAAAAAAGCGCCTTGTTTTCGTAGCTGCTGCGATAGCGTTCCTGAATCACGCGGCTGACACCGGCAAAGGGAAAGGAGTACATGCCCAGTGTGCACAGGAGCACAACGGATGCAGCGATCTTTGTTCGAGGATGCCTCAACTTCATAGAGCGGCCTTCAAGGGCTGATAAGTTTGTGAATTGCCTGTAACCAAAAATAATAACATAGAAGAACGGGCCTTCCGCCGCACAATATCTGAGTCTTTGATTCCGATCCTTCTGCCGGCAGCTTGTCGCCTTTTGTTTCTCGACTCGCTTTATTGATCTCGACATGGGAAGATGCCGAAAAGAACAGGAAGAGGTCATGTTTTTCGCAAACTCCATGCGGCAGACCTCAAGCTTGAAGCGGCCGGCGGACAGTGCTATAAGTTCAATCTTAAAATTGGGACGATTGGCCCAACAGGTGAAACTTGCGGATTCAATTCGGCAGCCATACCAACCAGGGAAGAGTCAGAACCTCAAATGAGGATTCTTTCGTGGTCAACCGGGAGACCGGTCTGGTGTTGGTGGCGGACGGCATGGGCGGGCACGCAGCCGGCGAGATCGCCAGCCATATGGCGGCCACCGCTATCAATGAGTGGGTGACGGCGCACGGCGGCACGGAAGAGAATGTCGCGGAGATGCTGCGACAGGGTGCGCTGGAAGCCAACGCGCGGGTGTTTGAAGCGCAACGCCAGGACCGCACCCTCGCGGGCATGGGCAGCACTCTGACCGCCTTGTATTTCCAGAGCCGCCGCTACTACATCGCGCATGTTGGAGATTCGCGCGCCTACCGGCTGCGTGACGGCATGCTGGAACAACTGACCCGAGACCACTCGCTGGTCTGGCACCTGTATGAGAACGGCGTGCTCGAGAAATCGGATCTATCCAGGCACCCACAGAAAAATTTGATCACCCGCTCCATCGGATCCCATCCCCAGGTCGACATTGACATTGAAGAAGGAGAAGGACAGGTTGGCGATGTCTATCTGCTCTGCTCGGATGGTTTGACGGATGGGGTGTCCGAGGACAGCCTGCGCAAGGCACTGTCCGATCCGGAAAAGACACCCCAGGAGATCGCCGAAGAACTCGTGGATGCAGCCAATGAAGCCGGCGGTCCTGACAATATCACGGTCGTCATCATCCGGCTGGTAGAGGATGACGCGTCGGGCCGGGTCGCGCCGCAAGCGCGGCAGCAATGAACGCGCCTCGCCCCCGTGCTGAAGCCGCCACGAAATATTCCTGACCCAGCAAGCGCTTTTCCTGAAATTTGCGACCACGACCCTGGCGCGCAATTCCCGGATCCAATGATCGGCAGTCATGAAAGTAAATGAGATTTTTTACAGCATTCAAGGCGAATCCAGCTACCTGGGCTGGCCGTGCGCATTCGTCCGTCTCATGGCCTGCAACCTGCGCTGCTCCTACTGCGACACTGAGTATGCCTTTACGGAAGGCAAGGAGATGTCGGCAGCGGAGATACTCGCAGCCATCGCCGCATACCCTACGAAGCTTGTCCTGGTGACCGGCGGCGAGCCGCTGCTCCAACAGGATGTGACGGGTCTCTTCGAGGCCTTGCTCGAGCGGGCCTATACGGTTTGTGTTGAAACCGGCGGCCATGTTCCCGTGCAGGGATTGGATCCGCGCGTGCATAAAATCATGGACTTGAAATGTCCTTCCAGCGGCATGCAACAGCATAATCATTATGAAAACATCGAGTACCTGACCCGGATCGATGAAGTAAAATTCGTGGTTGGGGACCGGGCGGATTTTGACTGGGCATGCGAAGTGGTCACCCGCTACAGCCTGCCTTCGCGAGCCGGTGTCGTGCTCTTCTCCCCGGTATTCAACGCGCTTCCCTACGACGAACTGGCCCGATGGATCCTGGCATGCGGGCTGCCTGTTCGCATGCAGGTTCAATTGCACAAGATCATCTGGCCCGGCATCGTGCGCGGAGTCTAAGGGCCTGTCAATGAACTCCTGGGACATCACCTCGCAGGTGCGGCAGCGCGCCGGCGCCGAAGAAGGAGCGATACGCTCTCAGGCACCGCTCCGCATCGCCCTCAGTTACCCGAGCCAGTACGCAGTCGGTATGAGCTCGCTCGGCTTCCAGACCATATATCGCGAAATTCACCTGCATCCCGGAGCGGCCGCGGAGCGGGCTTTCCTTCCCGACAATCCGGAAGACTACCGGCGGTTGCGCCTTTCGGTTTTCACCTATGAAAGCGAAACGCCGTTGGCGGATTTCCCGATCATAGCTTTTTCCATTTCCTATGAACTCGAAATTACTGGATTGCTGGAGCTATTGGACCTCAGCGGCATTCCGCCCTTGCGCGCAGACCGCACCGGCAGGCATCCATTGATTGTTGCCGGCGGGCCGCTGACCTATTCCAATCCCCTGCTCCTGGCTCCCTTCGTGGACCTCGTCTTTCTCGGCGAGGCGGAGGAATTGATCCACAGCTTCCTGGATGCAGCGGCTTCCATGGAGCGCGAAGCGCTTCTCGACAAGTTTGCGGCGCTTCCAGGGTACTATGTGCCCGAGCGGACGCCTACCCTGCCTCCAATCGGGAAAACCTCGGACGATCGCCTGCCGGCGCGATCCCAGATCATCACCAAAGACACGGTACTGAGTTCGATGTTTCTCATCGAGCCCGAGCGGGGCTGTTCGCATGGCTGCACCTACTGCGTCATGCGCCGCAGCACCAATGGCGGCATGCGCACGGTCGCCCCCGAAAAGGTCTTGTCTTATATCCCTGAGAACGCCCGACGCGTCGGCCTGATAGGCGCGGCCGTTACCGATCACCCGCGCATCAAGGAGATTGTGCGCCGGATCGTGGAAAGCGGGCGCGAAATCGGCATCTCGAGCCTGCGCGCAGATCGTCTGGATGAGGAACTGGTGGAGCTGCTGAGCCGGGGAGGATACCGCACGCTCACGACCGCTTCCGATGGCTCATCGCAGCGGCTGCGTACAGCCCTCCAGCGCCGTACCAGCGAACAGCACCTGATCCGGGCCGCCGAACTGGCGCGTGAGTACGAACTCGAGCGTTTGAAGTTGTACCAGATGATCGGCCTGCCGGATGAAACGCTCGAGGACATCGACGAATTGGTGCGCTTTTCACTGGCATTGGCCCGCATCGTTCCCCTGTCCCTGGCCATCTCTCCCTTTGTCGCCAAGCACAACACGCCGCTGGATGGATCGCCTTTTGAGCCGATCCGCTCTCTCGAAAACAAGATCGCCAGGTTGCGTTCGGGATTGAAGGATAAAGTCGAAATCCGCTCGGTCTCTGCCCGCTGGGCCTGGGTCGAGTATATGCTCTCGCAAGGCGGCAAAGACATCGGCCTGTCAGCTCTAGCGGCATGGCGCGCCGGCGGCAGCTTCGCCGCCTTCAAGAACTCTTTCAGCACTCAGTGCTGAGTGCTGACTAAAAGCGCACTTTCACGTCGTGGTGCTCCAGGTGGACGGAGTCGATGAAGCGGATCTTGCGCGATTCGAAAGTCATGATCAGTGTGTGAGTGCGTGCTCCGCCGCCGAAGAAACGCACTCCCTTGAGCAGAGTCCCGTCGGTCACGCCGCAGGCGGCGAAGATCAGCTTTCTGCCGGGGGCAAGGTCTTCCGTCTGGTAGACCCGCTTGATGTCATCGATTCCCATATCCTTGAGGCGTCGCTCGTGATCGGGCCTGGCCTGGACCAGGCGTCCCTGCATCTCTCCATGCAGGCAGCGCAGGGCGGCGGCCGTCAGGACTCCTTCAGGCGCGCCGCCTATGCCCATAACTGCGTGCACTCCAGTGCCCACCACGGCGGCTGAAATGCCGGCCGACAGGTCGCCATCGCCGATCAGGCGGATGCGCGCACCCGCTGCGCGGATCTCGCGGATAAGATCCTCATGCCGTGGGCGGTCCATTACCACGACGACCAAATCCTCCACCTCCCGATCCAGGCGCTTGGCGATAGCCTTCAGGTTATCTTTTACGGGGGCGTCGATGTCGATGGCGCCCCGGCTTGAAGGCCCGACGATTATTTTCTGCATATAGCAATCCGGGGCATGCAGCAGGCCGCCCTGCTCCGACGCCGCAATCACGGCGATGGCATTGTTGGTTCCCAGGGCGCAGAGGTTGGTGCCTTCCAGCGGATCGACGGCGATATCCACGACTGGATGCTCGTGCATGGCGTCTCCGGGGCCACGGCCGACCTTTTCGCCGATGAACAGCATCGGTGCTTCGTCGCGTTCCCCTTCGCCGATGACGATGGTGCCGTCCATCGGGAGATATTGCATCGCCGAACGCATGGTTTCGGCAGCTACCTTGTCGGAGTAGTTCCTGTCGCCAAGCCCCATCGTATGGGCGCAAGCGATGGCAGCTTTTTCCACGACGGCAACGAATTGGTGCCCGAGCATCTCTTCCATGGCCTTCCTCCTCACAGTGTTTATGGCATATATTATTCAGGTAGGCAACGAGGATCCCATGATCGCGCAGAGAAGACTTACATGTTTCATCGCCCTGGCGGCAATCTCGATCTTATGGCTTTCGCCCGGCAGCGCCGTCGAAAAAGACAATAAGGCTGAGCGCAAGGAAGGCGAATACAAAATCTATTCGTCGGGTAAGGACATCGGCGCAGAAAAATATGTGATGATCGTTACCGCCGACGCAGTGACGAGCAGTTCGACCTCTGACTTGCACAATCCCGCCGGGGGTTCTCAGAAGATCACGTTGACAACCAGGCTGGAGATGGATGGGCACTACCTGCCGCGCAGTTATGAACTCAAGAGCGAGGTGGACGGCCAAAAAGGAAGCATCCGCGGCGAGTTTGCGCCGAATCAGGTTATTTTCGGGTACAGCGGCGGCGGCCGATCCTTGCGCGAGGGGTTGCTTTTGGGCGACCATTTCACGATGCTCGACACCAATGTCTTTCACCATTTCATCTTTTTGGCCCGTCTTTTTAAATACAACAGCGGAGCGAAACCGCAGACCTTTGATGTAGTGATCCCGCAGGCAAAGGAAACCGGGACCATCAAGATGCGGGAACTCAATAACGAGACCATTCTCATCAAAGGCAAAAAATTCAATACGACTCACCTGCTGGTGGATTCAGGCGCCCTCCAGATTCACTTGTGGGTAGACAGCGAGCGCATCCCGCGCAAGATTGCGGTTCCAGACAAGGGGGTCGAGGCGCTGCACGGCAACTGAACCGATTTACAGGCGCCGGCCATGAGGGTTAGGAGCCCGTCCGTCATCCGCTACTTCTGCTTCGGATTTACGAAATCCCTCGGATAAACGCTTCCATAAGGAGAGTACTTGCGCAGCGTCAGCCAATACCCTTCTTCTGTGCCAACAAGGCCATGATCGGCAGTCTGGATTTCGATTACCCGTGTCTTGTAGGGTGGGAGCAACGCCTTTGCGCCCGCGTGATAGGAATTGATGAATCTCTCATCGAACAGCTGTTTCGCGGCTGTGAAGGCGCCTTCATCGGCGACCTTGGTCTGCAATTGCTTGACGAAAACTTCCTCGTATTCCTTGGGATGAAGCCGCATGTAAAGCATCTTGAAGGCGCTCTTCAGAGGATGCCCGCCGAACACCGTCTTAAATTTTTCCTGAACGGCTTCGGGCGCCTGAATTTCAGCTACGCCCTCGCCAATGACCATCAGGATCGTGACTCCTGCTTCGGTCCGGCCCAGCACTGCAAATCCCTTGGGTGATTCGAATGCGGCAAAGTCCCCGGAGAATTTCAGATTCGTGTAGCTGTAGATTTCATCCTTGCTGACTTGCACATCATAGAATTGAGCTGGCTTTGTATCCTGCGCGCCAAGCAGCCCCAATGAGAGCAGAAGAACCAGTACGGACGCCTTGGAACGAAGGGAAAGAGCGGCAATGTCGGGCATCATTTTCGCCTCCTCCTGCTCCGGCCGGAAGATCCGGCTGGAGATTCCATCTGGAAGGCCAACAAATCTGGCGAGAAAACAAAGAACGTCAGAAAGGCCTAATCCGCGGATCAATTCCAACGTACTCAAAACCCGAGGCGCTGTAAAGCAGAAACTATGTCTTGGTGGGATGAGGCGGCGGCAGGCGGTAGTAAACCTTGTGAGTGAGACGATCGGGGTCTTTCAGGTATGCTTCGAGTTGCTGGAGCACCGCATCATAGCTGCCGGTTTCATCCGCGTCGATGAAGTTAAGGCGCTTGCGGTGCGCCGACAGCCAGCGCGCCACGATCTCGGTCTCCCAACCTTCTCTGGCTGCATGCTTGCGCCGCCGCTTGGCGAAATATATCGTTCTGATTTTGGCGCACAACTTTTTTGCCGGCGCGGAGCCCAGCGGAACCGACTGTCGGGCGATGAATGAGCCGTCCTTCAAAAAATAGATTTCGGCCCATTGACCTGCAGGAATCAGGAGCAGCAGGTTGCCTCCGTGCCCGTAGCGGTCCGGCTGTTCATGGATTTCTTCCTGGAGATTGATCGCCGGATGAAAATCCTGGATCATGCGCGCCTCCAGCAGGAGAGCCTCGACCTCGGTGGCGCAGGTGAAAAACTCGAGGGAATAGAGCTGGCTGTGGATTCTGACCACCTTGGGATCCTTCAGCGATCGCGCGCTAAAATAGGAGCGTACGCGCCGTTGCAGGTTTCCTGCCTTGCCGACATAGATGACCTCGCCGGCCCGGTTTCGCATCAAATAAACGCCCGGCGATGCGGGGATGCCGGTGAGCAGCTCGCGGCCGAAAGCAAACCGGGAAAAGTCGACCTTAGCGCTCCCCTCGGCGATCCAGCGAGCAAGCTCGGCCGTGCTGCCACGGTGCGCGGTCGGGACGAGATCGAGCAGGCTCCGGTAAGCTGCCGCCAGGAATCTGGCCATGGCAGCCGGCCTGTCAGTGTCCGGAGGAGCCAGATCCAACCATGGCGCGAGGTCTTCCGCGTGCCGGCATGAAAACGCCTGGGGCAGAACACGGGCGGCAAGCATGCTCACGGCCAGGGTCTCACCATTCCATGACGGCAAGCCGACAGAACTCAGCATCAGATCCCACAGCCGTAGTTCTTTCGCATTCCAGACCAAGAGCAGATGATTTTCAGCCCGCAGGCGCGCCTCCCGCAGCGGCTTCACATCGGGAGTTTTCATGCCCTCCATGCACAGGAATTCCCAGGAGGAGTCACTGGCAGAGGCATGCACGGCGCCCCGGAAAGATCGTGCGTGACTGATGCTCGATTGGATGATGAGAACGGCGATCGCGCCGGACTGCGTCTCGCGCCGCGCCGCCTTGAAATGCCAGAGACCCTGTTTGCTGTGGAAACGGGCGTCCGTCCCCAGGATGCCCCTCAGAACCTTGTCGGCCGCAAACGCGTTGGGTGAACGGATATTCAGGACCTCGCGCAGAATCTGCTCGGCCGGCAGCGGCCGGCCCGCGAGCTCCATATAACCGGCTATTTTGTCGCGCATGTCACTCCGAGATACCAGTATAGCACGCCACGCGGCCCACACATGAGCAGGCCCCGACCGCCTACAGCCTAACAGCCCACAGCCTACAGCCTAGAATTATCTTTGGAACAAGGGGCGGGGATTCACGTAGAATGTTAGGCAGTGCATAAGGTATCTGGAGGTGTTGACATGACTTACGAATCCCGTGCGGGAAGTTTTTCAAGGCATTTGGTTTCCTTTTTTGTGGTTCTCCTCGTTCTCGGCCTGGGTATTGGAATAGGGACACTGATCACGCATCAGGTTGTGGCGGTGGGGCCGGGGGACAGCCAGCTCAAAATCCAAAGCGGCAGCCCATCCGCCGCCAGCAGCGCCGTCCAGGCATTGTCGGTGGCGTTTGAAGAGGTGGCTAAACGCGTAGGCCCGGCGGTAGTCAATATCAATACCGAGGAGGTCATCCGGCCGACCTCCCGCTCCGGGTCCGGGCGCAACAACCAGGTGCCGGATTTCTTCCGGCAGTTCATGCCCGACCAGTCGCAGGCATTTACGCAGCAGAGCCTGGGATCTGGGATCCTCGTGGATCCGAAGGGCTATATCATTACCAACAATCACGTGGTGCAGGGTGCGACCAAGATCAAAGTGAACGTCAAGGATGGCAAAGAATACAACGCAAAAGTCATCGCCGGTGACGACTTCTCAGACATCGCGGTCATCAAGATCGACGGCGACAAGGATTTTGCGTATGTCAAGATCGGCGACGCCAAAGCGATAAAAGTTGGAGATTGGGTCATTGCCATCGGCAGCCCCTTCGGGCTGGAGCAGTCGGTCACCGCCGGCATCATTTCCGCCACCGGGCGTGTCTTCGCCGAAGGCACCGCGCAGATGTTGTACAATGACTATCTGCAGACGGATGCGGCGATCAATCCCGGCAACAGCGGCGGCCCGCTGGTCAACATGAACGGCGAGGTGGTCGGCATCAACAGCTTCATCGGCACCGCCGGCCGCAGCAGCGCCAACGCAGGCGTCGGTTTCGCCGTGCCGTCTCACATCTTCGTTAACGCGTACAACCAGATCCTCGAGAAAGGCAAAGTAAGCCGCGGATATCTGGGTGTGAATATGAACACACAATTTCCTTTTACTCCGGCGATGGCGGAATACTTCGGTGTGAAACAGGGAAGCGGAGTTCTCATTACCAGCCTGGTCAGTGCGGACGGGCCTGCGGCCAAGGCGGGGATCAAGGCGGAAGATGTGATCATCGAATTCGACGGCAAAAAGGTATCCGAAGTTCAGGATCTCCGGCTGGCGGCTGCCAACACGCCCCCGGGGCGGACCGTCAACGTCAAGGCTGTCCGCTTTGGAACCGTGAAGGAATTTCCAATTACCCTGGCAGAAAGGACGCTGGAGGCAGCCCAGGCAAAACAGGGTTTCAGTTTTGACGAGAAATCGGAACCCAAGCCTGAGATCGGCATGCGTATTGATAACGTGCCCCAGCGGGTTGCGCGTGAACTCGAGATCACGGGCGGCGCACTCGTGGTTTCGGTCGGTCCCGGAAGCCTGGCTGAAGACGCCGGCCTCCGCGGGCAGCAGGATCAGGCCGGGTACTTCGACATCATCGTGGCCGCCAACGGCAAGAAGATCGACGTGTATACGGATATGGTCAACATCCTCAAGGAGCTCAAGAGTGGCCAGTCCGTCGTCATCAAGCTCATCCGGGTTGCACCGGATCCGTCGGGAGCGCTCATCAAGAGCGAAGGTTACACAAGCCTGATTAAACCGTAGATTACAAGGGGGCTTCCTAATGATCAAACCGGCAGAGCGGACCTATAAAGTCGAGTACGCAATTCGCGATATTCTGATAATAGCGGAAGAAGCCAGGAAGGCAGGCAAGCAGCTTCTCTATCTGAACATCGGCGATCCGATGGCATTCGACTATAAAACCCCGCGGCACATGATCGAAGCGTGCTACCAGGCGCTGCTCGATAATCATACCGGCTATGCCAATTCATCAGGTCTGGCGGAGGGCCGCGAGGCGATAGGAAATGCGATCCGGCGCAAGGGCGTCAAGTCCTGGCTCGACCTCTTCGTCACCTCGGGCGCTTCCGAAGCAATCGAACTGTGCCTGACTGCGTTGGTGAATCCGGGCGAGGAAGTCCTGACCCCGTCGCCGGGTTACCCGCTCTATTCGGCGGTTTTGGGAAAGATTCAGGCGCAGAACGTGCCCTATTACCTCGAAGAAGAAAACAACTGGGAGCCGGATGTCGCCGATATCAAAAAGAAGATCACGCCGAAAACGCGCGCACTGGTATTGATCAATCCCAACAATCCGACCGGGTCGCGCTACTCGCGGGAAGTCCTGGAGGAAATCGTCAAGCTCAGCCTCGAGCATGACATCGTGATTTTCTCGGATGAGATCTACGACAAGCTCGTGCTCGACGGCGAAGACAGCATCTCGATCGCGTCGCTCTCCGACGAAGCGCCGATCATCACCATGAACGGGCTCTCGAAGAGCTATCTGGTGCCGGGCTTTCGCATCGGCTGGGCGGTCGTGACGGGGAAAAAGCAGATGATGTCGGAGTATATCGAGGCCATCAACAAATGTCTCCGCGCGCGCCTCTGCGCCGTGACCCCTCTGCAATATGCGATCAAACCCGCTCTCGAAGGGCCTCAGGACCACATTGCCGAGGTGAAGGCGAAGCTGCGGCGCCGGCGCGACATCACCTATAACCGGCTGAATGCGATCCCCGGAATCTCGTGCGTGAAGCCTACAGCCGCTTTCTATGCCTTCCCGCGGCTCCACGTCGATCAGCCCGATACACAGTTCGTGGCGGAGCTGATCCGTGAGACCGGGGTTGTGGTCGTGCACGGCGACGGTTTCGGGCAACGTCCGGGAACACGGCACATGCGCGTCGTGTTCCTCCCGCAGGAAGAAGTTCTGGAAGAAGCCTTCAACCGTCTGGAGAGGTTCATGGCCAAACGTTCGGGCAATTGCGCCAAGGCCGGGAATTAAATGGCGAAAGACGAGCGGCGCATGATGAATGCACAAAGGTAACACGCCGTTCGCCGCTTATTTTGGAGGGGATATGAAGACTCTGCTGTTGTCGCGAAAAGAGATTGAGAGCTTTTTCACGATGAAAATGTGCATGGACGCGGTGGAGAAGGCATTTGCCGGCCTCTCCCAGGGCAATGTCACCATGCCGCAGCGCACGCCCATTCCTCTGCCCGACAAGTCCGGGCTGGCGCTCTTCATGCCCGCCCACATCAAAAACCTCAAGGCGCTGGGCGCCAAAGTGGTCACGGTCTATCACGAGAATGTCCGTAAGCACAACCTGCCTGCTGTTCTCGGGACCATTCTTCTCCTCGATGAAGATACCGGGTTCCCGGCAGCGATCATGGACGGCGGCTTTATCACGGCCATGCGCACCGGGGCATCCAGCGGCGTCGCCACCCAATACATGGCCAGGCCGGATGCCGCTGTCGCCGCCATCTTCGGGGCGGGCGTACAGGCGTTCACCCAGGTTCTCGCGATTCACGAGGCGCGGCCGCTCCGCAAATTGCTGGTCTGGTCTCTCGATACGGAGGATGCCCGCCGTGCCTTCGCCCGTAAAATCACCGAGAAAATCGGGGTCTCGGTTGAACTGGCCGGCGAGCCTGCCGCAGCCGTGCGCGCGGCCGATATTGTGGTGCTCGCCACCAGCGCCGCGGAACCGATCGTAAACGGCTCATGGTTCAAACCGGGCACACATATCAACGGCATCGGATCTCACACTGCCAAAATGAGAGAACTGGATACCCTCACCGTTCAACGAAGTCGGATTGTGTGCGATCTGACAGAGGCCTGCAAGGCCGAGGCCGGCGATTTCATCCTGCCCGCGGCAAGCGGAGACTGGGCCTGGGAAAGGGTTGCCGGAAACCTGGGAGATGTGATCCTGGGCCGGATTCCGGGAAGGACTTCAGCCGAAGAAATCACCCTGTTCAAATCCGTGGGTTTGGCAATCCAGGATATGTCGTCAGCCAAGGCCGTCTTCGACGAAGCCATCAGGCGAGGCATTGGCACAGAGTACCAGTTCTGAATCGCAGCGACCGCTCGTGCGATTCGCATCACTTACCGATGAGTTCCTGCCGGGGAGCAAAGGGCTTGAAATACCCGGCTCTCATGACCTCCGACCTCAGACCTCCGACCTTGTCATTTCCATCAGAGGTCGGAGGTCTGAGGTCGGAGGTCGGGAGTCGAGACGGCAGTTTCTTGGTTGATGCCTTGCCGCATCTTGCCATTCTTGGCAAGGTTTTTCCCCACCATCTGAATCGCAGTCGCAGTAAAGGCTTCTGTGATTCAGACAATAGAACATAGCCGTGCGGACAGAGCCGCGCGCGTAAGCAAGCGGATATA
>Ga0315284_10009734_pt1 | contig 13691 bp, 12 predicted proteins | sample YL17G09_16_MG_FD_203696 | JGI IMG/M metagenome (GOLD analysis project Ga0315284, IMG submission 203696) | Sediment microbial communities from Yellowstone Lake, YNP, Wyoming, USA - YL17G09_16 | ecosystem: Environmental > Aquatic > Freshwater > Lake > Sediment | place: USA: Wyoming | collected...
CCTTTCAAGGAGATGTCCATCAATACAAGGTTGGGTTTCAATTCTTGGGCGGCGCTAATAGCATCCGCGCCGGTTGAGACGATTCTTGATACCTCGTAGCCGAGTCTTATAAGCCGCATCTTGATATCCAGGGCTACAACAGATTCATCTTCCACGACCAGTATTCTGGCCTTAATCCTCTCCATGTTTCGCCTCCTGTGATGTGTGCCCGAAATGGTCGTTGAGGAGGTAACCACTCTACCCCTTCACGGATTCAGGACAGCTTTTTTATACAATCAGGGCATATTCCGTGGGTAAACTGCTCTCCCGATTGCTGCTCTATGTATTGCTCCCATGCGAAAAGAGCGATGGAATCTTGGTAGGGTGTAGACTGAGCTCTCGGGTGCTGCTCCATGTATTGCTCCACTGCCTGCCAGTATGCCGGGTCATCGCGGACTTTTTTACAGGAGGCACAAATCGGGATAAGCCCGCTCAATGTCCTTATTTCGTCCAATGCTTTCTGAAGTCTGAGAGTGAGTTCTTTTCTTTCTTTCTCGGCCTTAGCCTTGTAGAGTGCGATTTCTATCGTAACCCGCAAATCGATGGGTGCAATTGGTTTAATGATATAGGCGAATGGCTCGGCCAGTTTGGCCCGGCCGAGGGTTTTTTCGCTAGCATAAGCGGTCAGAAATACTATGGGAATATCGAGCATGTCGTGTATCTTTTGCGCCGCTTCTGTACCCAGCATAGGCCCTTTCAAGGAGATGTCCATCAATACAAGGTTGGGTTTCAATTCTTCGGCTGCGCTAATAGCATCCGCGCCGGTTGAGACGATCCTTGATACCTCGTAGCCGAGTCTTATAAGCCGCATCTTGATATCCAGGGCTACAACGGATTCATCTTCCACGATCAGTATCCTGGCCTTAGTCTCCTTCATGGTTCGCCTCCTTTGATGGGTATGCCCTGAAGATAATGGTATATTCAGTACCATTGCTTCGATTTATCTCGATTGTTCCATCAAGCTGCTCTTGGGCCAGCGTGTAAATCAGCATCATCCCAAGCGTCTGGCTTGAGTTTACATTCACGTTTTCAGGCAGACCAACGCCGTTATCGGCTATTTTCATTTCCAGCGCATCGGCTCCTGACTTATGAGCAGATATGCTTATCAACCCAGTCCGGCCATCTCTAAAGGCATATTTTAAAGAATTGGTTACGATTTCATTTACGATTAAACCGCAGGGGATAACCAGATCAAGACCCAGCACAATGGCATCGATATCCATCCTGGTGGTAACGTTAGTGCCTGTGTTGTAAGATCGCATGAGGTTTTCGACCAGTTCGGTCATGTATTCCTTCAAACTGACTTCAGCCAGGTTCTTGGATTGATATAACTTGTTATACACGAGTGACATCGATTTTATTCTTTCCTGGCTGGCCTGGAACAGGCGGGCATCTTCCTTGTCTTTGACGAAATTCGATTGCAACTGGAGCAGGCTGGAGATAACCTGCATGTTGTTCTTGACGCGGTGGTGAATCTCTTTTAGCAGTGTCTCCTTTTCCTTCAAAGATGCCTTGACCTGCTCTTCCGCTTGCTTGCGCTCGGTGATGTCTACCGTAAAACCGGCCAGCATCATAGGCCGATTATCTTTGAAGATCGGAAATTTTGTGGTCTCGTAGGTTCTTCCGTTCATTTCCTCTATAACCTTGACAACCTCTCCCTTTGCCAGAATACTCCGGTCTACTGCTATCATAGCTTGCGCAAGCTCGGATGGAAAGAGTTCATTCATGTTTTTGCCAAGCAATTCCACCAATGGTTTTCCTATCATCGTCTCAAAGTTCTTGCTCAGCTTCAGTGCCCGGATATTTTCATCCTTAAAGAAAACATATACAGGGCTGTGCTCAAGGAAAGAAGAGAAAATAATTTCGTTTTCCCTCAACGATTCCTCGGCCCGCTTGCGCTCGGTGATATCCTGCAGAAAACATATATAGCGCCCGCCTTCCGTAGGCCGGTACTGGACACTGATTTCGACGTCATAAAGGCTACCATCCTTGCGGCGATGCCGTGACTCGAAACGAGCTTCGCCCTTCTCTGCAATATTCCGCATATGGGAGGCAGTGTCGATGGCCGTTTCGGTGGCCTCCAGGTCGGGAATGCTCATTACCAGCAGTTCCTGCTTGCTGTAGCCGCTCATCCGGCAATAGGTTTCATTGACTTCCAGCATGTGCCCCTGGAAGTCAACCGTCATGTAACCGTCCATGGCCGTCTGGAGGATGGTCCGGTGTCGTTCCTCGTCCATATATAATGCCTGTTCCATCCTCTTCCGTTCGGTGATATCAGTGAAGGAAGCCATCATGCAGATAGGTTTCCCCTTCCTGTCTGCAACTATATTGGCTGATAGCTGGGCATCAAACACTAAACCATCTTTTTTCTTCCCGATTAGTTCTCCTTGCCAGACTCCTTTTGTTTTTAATGCTTCAACCACCTCCGCAACAGTTTCTGTTGCCTCCCAGAATTCAAAAACTGGTTTTCCCAGAACCTCTTTGTTGTCATCATACCCCCACATTTTTATGAAAGAGGGGTTTACGAAGGTCAGGTTGCCTGCCAAGTCTGATAGGGCTATCGCATTGATAGATGAGGCTATCGCACTGTCTTTTACTTGTAAGTCCAGCTCCGCCTGTTTACGCTCGGTGATATCGGTGATACCCGCTAAAGCACCGATATTGTTTCCCTTTTCATCGGTCAGCGGGCCGGTTTCCAGTAAAGCGACTATCGTGCTGCCATCTTTCCTGAGGAACTCAAAATCGTGGAGTTCCTTGATACCCTGTGCTCTGCGCTCCATATGGGCAATGGCAATAGGCACCTGGCTTTCCTGCATGAAAGAAAACAGATGCTTTCCAAGCATCTCTTCAGTTGTGTATCCCAGCATCTGCGCCATTCGTGGATTGACATAGGTGGTATTGCCTTCTTTATCAATAGTCCAGATTCCTTCCTGTATCGTTTCAGTAAGGATACGGTATTTTGCCTCACTCGCTCGCAGCGCCTCTTCCTCCCGATTGCGCTCGGTTATGTCCAGGAGCGATGCGACGACTCTTAGTGTTCCCGGAATCAGGTCAGCGGTGACCAGCATGTCTCTAACACTGCCGTCGCGGGTGACGATGCGGTACTCGTACTGTCTGAGAGCGGTACGGGGGTCACGCTTGCGCGCGCTGTGATTCCGTCTCACCATGTCCAGGTCATCCTTATGAACGAACTCAGCCCAGTTTTTCCGGTTATCCAGTTCCTCTTTGGGATAGCCGGTCAGCCGGGTAAATTCGGCGTTAGCAAAAGCTATGGTCCCGTCCGCCTCGGTGATGAAGGTGGCCGTGCCGGTAGTCTCGAGTATGGTACGATACAGCGCCTCGCCTTCCTTGAGCTTCTCCTCGGCCTGCTTGCGCTCGGTGATGTCCTGATTCACCACAATAGCTCCCTGGACCTCACCTTTATCATCCAAAACAGGGGCAGTGTAATTTAGGATAATCCTCTTTTGCCCGTCAAAGGCATCTATTTCTAATAGCTCGTTTTCAACAGTTATACCCTCTTTTACAGTGTGTGCCAGCGCCCAGTCATCCGGAGCAATGTCTTCACCAGATGGCAACCGTCGTGCCTTGAACACGCCGTATTCTGGTGGGCGAACCTTTGGTTCGCCACCCCAAATCTTCACCCCCGCAGGGTTGCCGCGCAACAACACGCCGTCTTTATCGGCAAACCAGAGTCCAACAGGCAGTAGGTCAAAAACTTTTTGAAGTGTGGCTTCCCTTTTCCTTAACTCTTCCTCCGCCTGCCTGCGCTCGGTGATGTCCTGTATGGTTCCAGCCAGCTTGACTACCCGACCCCGTGGGTCCTTGACGGGCTGCATCACCGCATGATAATACGCTATCTTCCCGCTGGACAGCATCACCTCAAGGTCATACGAAAACTTTTGCCCAGTCTTCATTGCTCTGACTGTATAATCCCTCAATACCTTCGCCTGCTCAGGTGAATAGTAACGTGCTTCTTCTTCTGGAGAAGGAGGGCCAAGCTTCGGGTCACGCTCGTACAAAATATATGTTTCTTCGGACCAGGTAATCGCTTGTTTTTCAATATCAAATTCCCAGCTTCCAATGCGGCCCAGCATTTGTGCTTCCTTGAGCCGCTCTTCGCTTTTCTTTAGCGTCTCCTCGGCCAGCTTGCGCTCGGTGATGTTATCAAACACAGCCACAAAATGGTCTTTTCGCGGGCTGTATACTGAGATAATCAACCATATATCCAGGGGCTTGAAAAAAACTTCAAAAGCAGTGGGTTTACCCGTTAAAGCGACTTCTCCGTAGGTAGTGATTATCTCAGGGTTTAAAGCCTTAATGCTCGGTATAGCTTCGGTGACTTTTTTACCGATAACATCTTCTTTTCTCAGTCCAGTTAGTGTCTCAAAAGCATCGTTGACATCAATATAGATAAAATCTACTGGCTTATTTTCTTTGTCAACCAGTATCTTACAGAAGGCGTAACCGTTGCGCATATTCTTGAACAGAGCGTGGTATCTCTCTTCTGATTCTCGTAATACCCCGTCCATCTGTTTGCGCTCGGTGGAAGCGATTCTTCCGGCTACTTCTGAAGTCTCCATAGTATAGTCACAAACCCCCTGATAATTGAGCAGCAATAACCTGCCCCTGCCAGACCGTTCTAATCTAATCCAAATTGTCCCGTCTCAGGGGTTCACTCCAAACGTACCAATGGTTCATTCCATGAAAGGGCGTATCATCGAATTTCGAGCTTGCTGGCTAACGTAGCATAAAAGGATGCTGGTTGTCAATGGGATTAGCATCGTTCACATAAACGCCTAAAGTAAAACTCTGATAACCTTTTCTTGTGGCTTATTATGCCTTGCTAACGTTTTCTTTCATCTTGATTACCTTGATGAAGCTCAGCAGCAATGAGACAACCACCAGTACCCAGGATGATAGCCACAGAGCAATTAGAAACGGCAAGTTGTTAAAGTGTCCGGTCATTATAACGGTCTGGGCAATGGCAAATAGCGCCCAGCCTGTGGCCAGGACGATCCAGAAGAGCCATCTCTCTCCGGTTCTCTTCAGTGTCAAGACATAACCAACCGCAGCCAGCAGAGCAAGGAGCCAGCCAAAACCACAGTTCACCGCGTAGGTATAAGTGAGATCCATCTATCCTCCTTTTGGGGGCAAGATATCCCCCTTTGTTCATCCGCGCCCATTTTGGCGACCAGAACCCAGAAACTGTATACTTACCGCACCGTTCACATAGGGTACATTGTCAGTGTTATTTGTCTATTTAGAAAGTACTAATCGGTCCATTCCAGTGACCCCATTGGGTCATTACAGTTCAGATTCTACCCTCTCGAGGGTTTGTCCCACCACTTCCGGGACACTACCCTTCTGTTTTCCCCCTGCCGTTATCAACAAACCCGGTTGCGAAACGGGAATCTAACCGGCAGCCAGCTCCCGACACCATCGGGTCACGCTTTTGCCCCTTTCGACTGAAATAGTGTCACTTCTTTGGTGTTCTTTTATGGACTGTTAAGACCTTCACCAGAAGGCAGATAATTGCCAGAATGAGAGGCAACAGAGGTAGATAACGCGAAGATAGTATGACGGAGGAAGACAATGGCTAAAACCGGGTCAACCGTTGGCCTCTTCCGTAGTATGGTGATGAACTGGGCGCGGAGCATAAATTACCCGTAGAGATATTAATTGGGAGTCACGGTAGTAAGAAGACGTGCGTTACATGAAATAACTAATTATCCGGGGGAGACAAGACGATGACTACCTTAACAAAACAGCATATACCAATAGAGAGAGAGAGCATTGTTAACGAAAACTTTCTTCTGTTCGGTTTCAGAGCAAATCCACCCTATGGTCCCGTTCTCATAGCAACCAGGGTCGTAAGCCAAAACAACGATACAGTGATAGATGATGCGCCCAATGCTTTTTCTGAAATCATGCCACCTGGATCCACCAAACCCGAGAGCCTCAGCATCGAAGCAGGGCTCATTCATCAGCTTGAAAGACTGATGCAACATACGAGGTTAAGCGGTCGTCAGCTTGAAATACTGCGGCTTACCGTTAATGGAAACTCTAACAAACAAATTGCTTATAAAGCGAATATCTCTGAGCAGACTGTAAAGAATCACTTCACATCAATCATATATAAGCTTGGAGCAAATAATCGGGCTCATGCAGTTGCTCTGGCGATACGCCAGGGACTGATATCTGTGCAAGAGGTACAAGAGGTACAAGAGGTACAGCTCAGCCAAAAGGAGGAACGCGAGTATGATTACAGCAATAGCTTGGGATAACACGAGAGCTTTCAACAAGTGGATTGAAAGCGTCAGGCTGTTACAGCAATCTCATGGCAATGACCCGGGGGTCATACTTACCTTTTTAGAAAACTTGCCTACCCCCATGTACTCGGCCAACCTTACGACGGAAACGGGAGGGACGAGAGACTGTGTTGCTCTTACCCGAGAGTCGACTCTTGTTCCACAGGCGATGATAATAGCGAGAATGCTGCCGCGAAATTAAATGCGTGGCCCTAACGAAAAACTGGGCAAAAAGACCAGAAAAAATGAGAATGCCCGCTGCATATCACTGGTATAGTAGATGAGCAGCAAACACTATAAATACCTGGCAGAACTTTTCACGGCCGGGTAGAGCCAGCGGGAAAGCTCTGAGGAGTTACATATGGGATACAATGTATTAAGCAAATCCTGCAAGCGGTGTGGGGGGGATCTCTTTCTGGAACAGGACGACCGTGACTCATATTATGCCTGCATCCAATGTAGCGCCATCGACAAAGATTACACCAAACTCATGCGCGCCAAACCACATATCACAGGGGTGATGCTGGAAGAAAAGGAAAAAGGGGAAACACGCTCTCTTACCCGCATACGGTAAGACCGTCAGTAAGTTTGAAATCAAGGTATAGATGCGAATGGACGGTTTATCGGGACAAATAATAATACCCAGGCGGATTAACGGGTTACAGGAGCTTTCTCACAACCTGTGGTGGACCTGGCATCAAGAAGCACGGGGATTATTCAAAGCTCTAGACCGTATGCTATGGAAAGCCACGAGCCATAATCCAGTGAAACTCTTACAACAAATTGCTACCCATCGGCTGGTGGCCGCGGTCGATGACCTCGCGTTTCTAAAGAATTACGATTCAGTCATGGACAATTTCAAGACGGACATGTCGGAGGTTCAAAATTGGTTCCATGCAAAGTACTCGCATCTTGAAAAGCATACCATCGCTTATTTTTCAATGGAATTTGCAATTCACAACTCGCTCCCTCTCTATGCCGGTGGGCTAGGCGTTTTGGCCGGTGACTATTGTAAAGAAGCGAGTGACCTCGGCGTACCTCTGGTAGGGGTGGGGTTAATGTATCCCCAGGGGTATTTCCATCAGCATATATCAGATTCTGGTTGGCAAGAAGAAATTCACAGGCAATTGAACTTCAGCGAGGCGCCAATTACACGTGTGCTTAATGAACAGAAGCAGGCAGTGGAAGTAGAGGTAGAGATAGATACGAGGTCAGTCTATGTCGCCGCATGGCAGGTGAATGTTGGCCGTGTAAAACTATATTTGCTAGACACCGATGTTAAAGAGAATTGTCCTGCTGACCGTCAGCTCACGGCTCAGCTGTATGGCGGAGACAGAGAATTACGTCTTCAGCAAGAGATTATTCTGGGGATTGGTGGCGTGCGCATGCTGCGAGCTCTTAGGGTTGAACCGTTAATTTGGCATGCCAATGAGGGACATGCTACCTTCATGATGCTAGAGCGCTGCCGGGAATGGGTGGAGAAGGGTGTGGTTTCTGCTGAAGCGGCTAATAGGGTGCAGTGCACCACGGTTTTTACTACTCACACGCCAGTCCCAGCTGGTAATGATAGTTTTCCTCACGCTTTGGTTGAAAAATGTCTGCATCGTTACTGGAGCTCTCTCGGTCTGGGTAGAGATGCATTCCTGAAGCTAGGTACACAAGAGTCAGATAACGCAACATTCAATATGACCGTGTTAGGGCTAAGAATGGCTAACCAACGTAATGGCGTCAGTCAACTTCATGGCATGGTATGCCGTCAAATGTGGCATTGTTTGTGGCCAGATGTAGAAGAGAAGGACGTACCTATCTGTTCGGTGACAAATGGAATCCATGTTCCCACATGGGTGGCACCACAGATGGCACGACTGTATGAAAAATATCTTGGTGCGGACTGGGTGGCTAGGCATGATGACCCAGCGCTATGGGAGCACGTCGAGGATATTCCAGATGAGGAAATATGGACGGCACGCTTGTGGTTAAAAAGCAAACTCATTAGTGAGGTGCAGGATCGAGCTCGTAAACACTGGTGTGAGAATAGCGGGTCGCCAGTACCGGTGTTGGCAATGGGTGCGCTACTCGACGCCGACGTACTTACCATCGGCTTTAGTCGCCGTTTCACCGACTACAAACGGGCTGCCCTTATTCTGCGCGATATCAATCGCCTGAAGCGGATGATTCAGGATGAACTGCGACCTGTCCAGATAATTTTTTCCGGCAAAGCACATCCCAACGATGAGCATGGGAAACATCTAATCCAGGAAGTATACAATGTGGCCAAGAACCATGGGTTTGGGGGCAGGATTGCCTTTATTGAAGACTATGATATTCACATGGCACATGACATGGTTTCAGGGGTAGACATATGGCTCAATACGCCTCGGCCTCTTCAAGAAGCTAGCGGTACCAGTGGTATGAAGGCAGGTGTGAACGGAGTAGCACATCTGAGTATACTTGATGGCTGGTGGGGCGAGGGCTACAACGGTGCCAACGGCTGGGCAATTGATAATGACATCAAGCCCATGGATTCAGAAGGGCAAGACAGGGCAGACGCAAATGAAATCTATTATATAGTTGAAGAAAAAGCCATCCCTCTATACTACGACCGCGACCTCAACGGAGTCCCGCATGGCTGGATTCGACTGATCAAGCAAGTGGTACGTTCAACCGCACCTTTGTTTTGCGCGCGGCGGATGGTAAAGGAATATACTGAGCAAATGTATATGCCAGCCGCTAATAAGGCAAGTGGTTGCATCCTTGCTATCTCTTAGCCAGCCGCCTAGCATTAAGATGTCCGGAGTATGTTTGCCTAAGATAAAAGATGAATAGAACAGGTGGCATCACTATCCTGTCAATAAATTTGCCAACGGCAAGAGAGCCAAGCAGATGGCGCAGAATAATCGGTATGACTACTGCATTATCGATATTAAGATGCCGGTAATGAACGGAGATGAGTTTTACCGCTGGCTTCAGGAAGAACAGCCGCATCTGGCAAGCCGGGTGATATTTACTACTGCAGACGTAATAGCTAAGGGTACGAAGATTTTTCTGGAACAGAGTGATAGACCATTCCTGCCCAAACCGTTCTCGTCCGATGAGTTAAGAAGCTTAGTGAGGCAGGTTGTGATGGAGCGTCAGCGTCTTGCTCAAAAATTTCGTCGGGGGCGACTGGTGACGTGAATTGAAAAATACGGTGACGGGACTCAGCTTAAAATGATGAAGAAGACACTTGTCTTAGTGGTGGACGACGAGGTCGCCATACTCAGGTATGTGAGTGGCAATCTGCGACGCGAGGGATGCGTGTCAATTTTAGCCAACAACGGTCAAGACGCCCTGCGCTTAGCCGCGGAGGAGAATCCGGAGTTGATCATCCTTGACATTATGATGCCCAAGCTAGACGGTTTTGAAGTCTGCCGCGGTCTGCGGGAGTGGTCACAAGTCCCAATCATCATGTTAAGCGCCCGAGGTGATGAACAGGATAAAGTCAAGTGCCTTGACCTGGGGGCTGATGACTATATCACCAAACCGTTTGGAGCAGAGGAACTGCTGGCCCGGGTGAGAGCAGTGCTCCGGCGTACTAAAGAAGCCGCCGCGAAACCCACACCTTCGTCGTTTGCCGCCGGTGAACTGAAGATCAGTTTTGCCCAGAGGCAAGTCACTATTTCCGACAAGGAAGTGAAACTTACGCCGACGGAATATAGCCTTTTGCAGGAGTTCGTGCTCAATGCGGGTAAGGTTCTCACCCATGCCCACCTTCTGAACATGGTTTGGGGGCCGGAATACAGGGAAGAAAGAGAATATGTGCACGTCTTCGTCCGCCGTCTGCGCAATAAAATAGAGCCTGACCCGACCAATCCCAAATTCATAATCACCGCGCCCGCCGTGGGCTATCAATTCCGAGCTACAATATAGCATCGTATTAACAGAGCAACGGTTTTATAAAAGGGGGTGCCTTCTTGGCACCCCCTTTTATAATTTTGCCCAAAAACGTTCAGAAAACGTTCAGGAATTACCGGCAGATATTAAGCCTTTGTTTCGCATCCTGGAGCTACGCTCTAATCAGAAGGAGACCAGCGAGGATGAGGAACAAATGGTTCAAACGTATCTTCCCGCTCTTAGCGTTCATGTTGTTAGCACCGTGGCCGGTGGCTTATGCCCATGATGTCAGCGGGACTTCTGCCGGACATGAGCCAGTCCAGGTAACAACTGCCGCGACAACAGCCCAACCGGCATGGACTGCTTTTGGCAAAGCTATCGGAAGCGTCAAGCCAGGCGAGCTCTTCCATATTGACGCATCTGACAACCCCGCCGATATCACGGTTGCTCTCTGCATCACCAATGCTGATGAACTCATCCACAGCTACAGATATTTGATTCTCAAAGTCGGCGTCTACGTAGAGAGTGGCGCCGGCAAGTGGGGGAAAGCGTCGGGGGGCAATGGCGAACCACTTGGTGAAACCTTCGTCACGCTGCAATATGCTCAGGTCAGTTTCACGCTACCGGGCCTTGCCAGGTACAAAGTCACCATTGACGGCGGCAACTTTTACTGCGTTATTGCTAACCCTCCTGAGGGTAGTATTTCGCCCCGGTTTTATCAGGTTGCAGACTAGCTAAAGAGTGACCTGACAAAAGACAAGTAATTCATTAACGGGGGAACAGGAAAAATGACTTTAGGACTGGAATAGCAGAAATCGCGCGAATTTGACTTCAATAGTGGGGATGGTGACAATTCTTTCGAAGAGCACGACCGCAATTTGAAATACTGATAGGAGGTTTAGAAAGATGAACAATCATGCCTGCATAATGGCAGTAGATGACGATCCAACAATATTAAGGATACTGAAGCGCATTCTTGAGCCTGAAGGCTATGAGGTAGTTCTGGCGAACGAAGGCTCATCGGCGCTGGCCTTGCTGGATAAGCGCAAGCCGGACCTGGTTCTTCTGGACATTATGATGCCGGGACTTGATGGATTTCTGGTTCTTGACTCTATCAGGGAGCGCTTAGATGTTCCTGTCATCATGCTTACCGCAAGATGCGACCATGAATCGCTAGTGAAGACTCTAAAAACAGGCGCCGATGACTATGTCAGAAAGCCGTTCAGCGCGGCAGTGCTTCTGGCACGTATCAGGGCCAAGCTGAGACGTGTCGAGCAAGCCGGCCGACCATACGAAAGAGTGCCATTGTTAGACCACGCGGGATAGATAAACTGGGAGGTAAACGGTCGAATGACGGATAAACAAGAAAGCATCCTGATTGTTGATGATGAGGACACAATCAGGCGAATTCTCTACAAGAAACTCTCGGGAGAGGGCTATAGGTGTCATCTGGCTACTAATGGAGAGCAAGCTCTGGATGAGATGCGTAAAAGCACAATTGGCCTGGTGATCCTCGATATAAAGATGCCGGGCAAATCAGGCCTTGAGTTGCTACCGGAGATAAAGACTGCCTGTCCTGATACGCAGGTGCTGATGGCTACGGCTACCACAGACATAAACGCTGCAGTTCAGTGTATGAAATACGGTGTTTATGATTATGTAACCAAGCCTTTCAATCTTGACGAAATCATCTTCATCGTTGGCCGAGCCTTGGACAAGAGACGACTGGAACTAGAGAATAGGGAATACCAGCACCATCTGGAGGATAAAGTCTCGGAACAGTCGGAGAAAATTCGCTTGTCGTTCTTGAGCGCTATAGCCGCGCTGGCAAGTGCCCTGGAGGCTAAGGACAAGAATACGGGAGGACACTCTCAAAGGGTTGCCGAAATTTCGGCAGCCATAGCTAACGCGATGGGACTGCCTCAGGAGACCAATGAGAAGGTGAAGCTGGCAGGAACGGTCCACGACGTCGGCAAAATAGGAGTCAGTGAGTCCATTTTGAACAAGCCGGGACGCCTGACTCATGAGGAGTTCCAGCATGTACAGAAACATCCCGAGGTCGGGCAGCACATCCTGACCCCTATTGCTGGTGATGAGGAAATTCTGAAAATAGTCAGAAGCCACCACGAGCGCTATGATGGCACCGGTTACCCTGACGGGCTGAAACGAGACCAGATACCGCTTGGCTCCAGGATTATCGCCGTTGCGGACGCTTACGAGGCGATGACCTCTCAGCGCCCCTACCGAAGGGCTATGAGCAGTGAGTCTGCCCTGATCGAGATAGAGCGCGGCGAGGGAACACAATTTGACCCCAACGTAGCTGAGGCCTTTCTCAGTTCTTTCAGAAATAATCAGCGATAAGTCCGTCTTTCACCTTTGTCATTCTGCGGTCTGCAACTAGTAGCCGCCTGTGCTGGCTCTGGTACCGATATACTGGACTGCCTGGCTGACCAATATTCAAGACTCACATATCAAAAGCCATCATGTTAGCTAGCTAAACATTAGCCCAACTTGTATGATGTCACATTAGCTTGAAATGTGACCTGGGGTAGTTGAGTCAGATACTAAGACCCTTTAGTCCACAAACGGTCGTACCATTCTCGATGCTCCTCTCCAGCAATCTTCCGGTACCTGGCTGTCGTGTTGAAGCTGGCATGCCCTAAGTGTTCCTGGAGAAGCCTCTAGGTACACTCATATTTCACCCCGACATGGGCATGTAGCATCTTTTTTAACGCCGGCATGGGCATGGGTGGTCCTGTTTCATTTATACGTGGGCATGGTCCGTCTTTTTTAACTTCTACGTGGGCGTGGGTCGCCCTATTTAACGCGGGCGTGGGCATGGTCCGTCCTCTTTCATTTATACGTGGGCGTGGTACGTCTTTTTTAATTTTCACGTGGGCATGCGCGCAAGTATTTGGATTATACGTGGGCCTGGCACGGCTTTATCGTCCTGGCTCGGGCATCCCCGGGCTGTTTAATCCCAGCGTGGTTATCAGAAGCCTTATCTGGTTTCTACGTGGGCACACACAGGGAAAATAGGTAGCTCCTTCTTATAAGTGGAAGCTGGCGATTTGGGGCATAATCCTTCAATTTATATATAGGGAATTATGCCATCAGGCAGGTTTATGGGCTTTCGGTATACCCAGAAATAACAGCTATTATTTAACATAAAGTTATTGAATATGAGATTAAATAGGCTCACAATGAGTGTAATTGAATAAGGATGGTTAATGAATGAATACACGAATTCAGGCTATACGCCTGATAGTAAAGCACTAAAAACACAGCTAATCATATAGTGATGAGGCACTTGTAGAGAGTGCTGGAAGCTAGATAAGCTGTCATAAGTAGACCTTGTGTCTAGTCTGGGGCGGGCTTCCCACTCTAATTACGGAGTGTGAGGCACGAATGGTCAAACAGCAGAATTACGTTAAGACTCTGTTAATGCCCAGTCCCGCCAAAGCACCTCAA
>Ga0315284_10009736_pt1 | contig 13691 bp, 22 predicted proteins | sample YL17G09_16_MG_FD_203696 | JGI IMG/M metagenome (GOLD analysis project Ga0315284, IMG submission 203696) | Sediment microbial communities from Yellowstone Lake, YNP, Wyoming, USA - YL17G09_16 | ecosystem: Environmental > Aquatic > Freshwater > Lake > Sediment | place: USA: Wyoming | collected...
ACTAATAAATAACCATGGAAACTTTAGAACTTGGTATATTCAGAAAGTATAAAGCAAAGGATTATACAATAGGTAAGTTTTCCGTTGACCAAGACCCTATATGTGATACGTGTGAGGATACGGTAAGAGATTTACAGGATATTAACCATGATGGAGATTTTGATGATCCAGACGAAGGTAAGATTTATGGGAAGACAGCAATACCTTGTGGAAGGTACCCGGTCATTATTTCGGAATCTCCAAAATTAGGCAGAAGACTACCTTTAATAATAGGGGTATTGGGATTTATGGGTATTCGTATTCATGGAGGGAAGAATGCTGATTGGTCTGAAGGCTGTATTCTTGTAGGAGAAAACAAAAAAAAAGGGCAGTTAGAAAATTATTTATACTGGGAGACATATATTGTTAATTTAATTGATGAAGCAACATTAAAAGGGAAGAAAACATTTATAACTATTAAAGAATAAGACGATGGAATGGTTAGATCAGATTTGGCAACAGTTTGTTCAGTATATAAGTATTCCTTATTTATTGACATTTATGCTTTTGTCCTACTTGGTTAAGAAATATTTCTCTGACTGGTTAGGAAGAATTACTAATATGAAATGGAGGACAGTTTATACAGTCCTTATACTTGCTACCATTGTAGCAATTCCATTTTTATTTTTTACAGAGGAGACAATAGCTCAGGTTTTATTTTCTTATGCTCTTGGTACTTCTTTGCATGAACTATGTTTCAAATGGATTGAAGAAAAGTTTATAAATAAATAAATAATTATGAAAGACGAGACAAGAAACAAGATCAAGAACGGATTAATCATTGCCTTGGTTATCCTTATAGGGTTATTTGGGTTTTTCGGAGGCAAACGAGTGTTTAAGTACACCGAGGAGATAAGTGCCTTAAAATACAACAAAACAGTATTAGAGACACAAAAGGCATTTTTAGAGACCCAGGTTAAGTTTGAACAGGCGAAGGCAGATAAGAAGGATAAGGTCATTGACAGTTGTATGATTGTGTTTAAGAAGAAGGATAAGGTTATTGCAGGGATAACGGCAGACTTAGATTCGGCACTCGCCAAACTAGATGGCATAACGAGTGATAGTTCGTATCAGTTTTTACAGCAGATCGCATATAATTATCCGGGATTTCTAAAATATTTATTTAATGAGGCACAGATACGGCACATACACACAGACTATCTTACGGCACGAAGCTCAGAAAAGATCATCCCTGTACTCACATCACAGATCACAGATTGTAAGTTTCAATTTGGAGTACGTGACAGTATTGAATCGGGATTAAAACGAGTTATCAGGTTACAGAAACAGAGTCTTAACACTTGTGAAAAGATAAATACGGACAATGATAAGATCATACGTGATACAGAGAAGCAGAAAAACAAGGAGGCACACAGGAAGAACTTCTGGCGATTCGGCACCGCAGTTATGACAGGGGTTACTATTGTGTTGGCAGTCTTCGGCATTTAGTAAAAGTTATTTGTTAACATGTAAATAAGGGAGATCATTCGGTTTCCCTTTTGTTTTGTATAAATAATTATATTAAAATATTTAATAATAAATTTGGTAATATAAATAATACATTATATATTTGCAGAAACAAATCATAAACACTCATGGAAGAAAAATTTGGATTAATAACAGGGATCGAGTGTAAGTTTATAAAAACCGACCTTGAGATCATTGAATCTATTGCTACAAGAACAGGCATTGATGCTACACGCATAAAAGTAATGATGCGGTATAATATTTTTACGGTAAACCAATTTGCCAACATAAGTGGATTATCGGTGTCAACTGTTTTGAATAAGACACGACTGCCAGTAATGAATAAGGAGAATGGGTTATGGGGTGTAGAACTCGACTTCTGTTTTCCTTTCAGTGATTTAGAGAACGAAGGACCTAAATTCATTGTCCGCAATGAAAAATCGGAAAAGTATCTGAAAGTATGACTTTCGAGGACCTGAAAATACAAACCAAATCGGGTAAGGTACGTTATAGCACTATCTGTCCACAATGCAACGAGACACGACAGAAGCATAAGAACGTACCATGCCTAACTGTCAATGATGAGCCAGATAACAGATGGTGGCATTGTAATCACCCGTCTTGCGGATGGTCAGGGAACCTCGATTTGCATGATAAATTTATTCAGGTACAGGAGAAGTCCCGGATGCCGAAACAGATCGCTGAGACGTATTCTAAAGAGGTCAGGGAGTATCTTGAAGGACGTGGGATAGACCAAAAGACAGCACTCAAAGAGAAGGTATATGAATTTCCTATGAAGACACCAGATGGATCGAAACCAATTATGGGATTTCCATTTTATATAAACCTCACACTTGTTAATGTAAAATATTTTGATGTTAGGTGGCAGATAGGTCAGGATTCTCCGAAATGGTGGCAGATGAAAAAAGACCTTGGCACTAAATCCATATTTCTTGGTATGCAGTCATTATCTTTTGATGTGGATGAGAAAAAAGAGGTATTGATTTGTGAAGGAGAATTTGATTGGCTGACATGGAAGCAGGCAGGTTATAAGAACGTGGTTAGCGTGCCTATGGGAGCTCCAAATCCCGATGCTAAGAATTTCGATCACGAGTTTGATTATGCAAACGATAAGTTTGTCCAGAGTTTTTTTGCAGATGTGGAGAACATTATTTTCAGCACGGATAATGATGCACCAGGTCACAAGTTAAGGAATCAACTTGCATTAATATTTGGCAAAGAGAGGTGTAAGTACATCAATTATCAAGTAGGTTACAAAGACATCAATGAGGTATGGAACGGTGACAAGAAGAAAAACCTGAAAGCATTGGGACAGGGGGGGGTTGATGAGTGTCATCAGAATCTTTCTTCATTCCCGATAAGTGGTGTTATCCGTCCTTCTGATTGCAGAGAGGACTTGGACGTTATTGTCAAGAATGGGTTTACAGCAGGTTTAGGGATAGGCATCCCCGAAGTGGACAGGTTATATACCTTGAAGCCAAAACAGATTACATTCGTGTCAGGAATCCCTTCTAGCGGGAAAGCATTAGATATTGCAACTCCAATTCCTATTATAAATGGGTTTAAAACTATGGGGGACATCCAAATAGGGGATATTTTATTTGATGAAAATGGGGATCATTGTAATGTGATTAATGCTACTGAAATAATGTATAATAGACCCTGTTATAAATTAACTTTTTCAGATAATACCAAAATAATAGCAGACGAAGATCATCTTTGGGAAACGACTACAATATCAGCAAGAAGAAGTGCATATTATTCTCATAAAAGAGGCAGAGATACAGGGAGGCAATTAAAGTCAAAGGGGACTGATCAATCATATAAAAGGGAAAAAACTTGTTTAAAAACAACAAAGGAAATATTTATATCATTAAAAACAAAAAATGGGAATAGGTATAATCATAATATTAAAATTGCAAAACCAATCAAATGGAATAGTAAAAAGAAATTATTAATAGATTCTTATATTCTTGGAGTATGGCTAGGGGATGGAGATAGCGGAGGAGGAAGGTTATATTCTGCTGATATTGAAATTATTAATGAAATAAAAGACAGAGGCTACGAGGTGTCCAAACAAAAATCCAAATATAATTGGGGGATTCTCAATATAAGGAATTTGTTAGTGAAATTAAATCTTTTGAAAAATAAACATATTCCACCAGAGTATATCTATACATCAATACAAAATAGAATCGATCTTTTAATGGGATTAATGGATACCGATGGATATATGGATGAGAAAAAAAATGTGGCAGAATTTTGTTCTACTAATAAAAATCTTGCAGATGGAATTTATGAAATTCTTTGTTCTCTTGGGATGAACCCAAAATATTTGATAAACGAGTCAAAATTATATGGTCGTTTTGTCAATTGGAGGTACCGTATTAATTTTAGACCTATAATTCCTGTTTTTAAATTAAAAAGAAAATTAGAAAAACAAAATTTAATAAAGCAAAAAAGAACAAATTCACGTTTCATTTGGGATTGTATAAAAATAGATTCCGTGCCTGTTAAATGTATAGAAGTAGATTCTAAATCTAGACTATTTCTTTGTTCTAAATCATGTATCCCTACACACAATAGCACTTATATCAGGTGGTATATCACTGAGCTGATAAGGCATAACAGTAAATTGAACCTCAAGTTTGCCATGTTCACACCGGAAAACAGGCCAGTAGCAAGGGAATATGCAAAGATAGCAGAGGTTATGACAGGTCAGTATTACAGAGAAGGGTGGCAGAACTCCATGAGTGCAGAACTTCGTAATAAGACCATGAGGTTTATTGAAAAACATTTCTTTGTGGTGTCACCAGACAGAAAGAATTTTGAATCATTTGGAGGAGTGATTAAGTCCGACAAGGTGAACACTATGGAATCTATTCTGAAGTATCTCATCTATCTAAAAAAGACAGAGAATATCTTTGGGTTTGTTATTGATGCGTGGAATAAGATTGAGCATGAGCAACCGAGGAACATGACAGAGACATCATTCATCAGTCAGCAGCTTGATTTTCTCCTTGACTTCTGTGATCTATATGACGTACATGGCATTGTTATTGTGCATCCGAGAAAGGTTGAACAGCAAGGGATAAACTACAAAATGCCTACATTATATGACATCAAAGGGTCGAGTGCATGGAAGGAAAAGGCGGATATTGGTATTATTCTTCATCGTAATATGAACAGGAAAAAACGTCCAGAAGATATTCCGGATAATGCGGATGAGGATGATAAGTATTATGTTGACCCTGCAACACCAACTATTTTACGTACTGAGAAGATAAGATTTGAGGAGATTGGTGTCATGGACAGGGTTAAGTTAGTTATGGATATGAAGAAGGGTGGCAGGTTTTATGTGTATCAGGAGAAGAAAGGCGGTGAGGCAAAACCTATTGAGGGGAAACTTAATCCTCCAAAAGAAGATGATGTATTTGAAAATGACAAAGATGATGAAATGGGTGATCTTCCTTTTTAAAATTAAACTATATGATAGTATTGGGCAAAGCAGTATTGATTAAACCGGATAAGTTGCCAGAACGCACGGAAACAGGCAATTTGGTTATTCCAAGGAACTCAAAGGAGATGTTACCGGAGTGGGGAATAATATTAGGCGCGGGGTCAGCGTGTAAGAGTGCAAAGGTTGGGATGAGGGTTAATTTTTCCCGCAAGAGTTCATCGGTTATTGTCATTGATGATGTTGACCACTATCTCACATTTGAACACAAGATATTTTATATGAAAGAAATTAAATCAAAATAAGACATGAGCAACGTAAATGATTATAAGTTTGCAAAGATGCTTGACACCTTTAAATTAAAGGTTCTTGACAATCAGAAGAAACGAGTTTCTGAAGCAGAAGCAATAATGCACGACCCGAAACATCAATGGAAAGATGAAGAACAAAAGAATTTAGCAGGAGTCAAATGTGAGGATTATAAGAAGTGGCTTATCTTTTATCAGACTTTCTATGATGAAGGGATAGAACTTGTCAGACAGCATGAAGGGCTTGTTAATAAGATGTCAAAGATTTATGATCGTTGGTATTCTGATATTAGCAACGATGGTAAGCAGGAAGTTGAGATAATGAGTTCTCAGGCTGAGATGCTCGCTAATATATTCTTTGAGATTTATAAAGAGTTACTTCCATTGAAACTTGAAGGAATGAAGCCACCAAAAGCATTGAACCTATGAGAAGTGATCTTATAATTACAAGAATACCTCCACAAACCCCTGAATGGTTTAAATACCGTCAATCTGGTATCGGAGGATCAGAGTTAAGCACAGTGCTCGGACTTAATAAATATGACACCGTGACTCGAACTTTTTATGAAAAAATCGGGCAAATACCCCCTCGTCAAATAGACAATGCAAAGATGTTCTTTGGAAGGTATATGGAGGATAACATCGCAGAAATCTGGAAATACTATGATGGGACAACGGATGGATGGATTGAGAACTACAAAAACAAGAAGATCATCCGTGAATGTCGTGCCGTAAATGGATTTGTTGTCAATCCGGCATATCCCTGGTTGTTTGGTTCCTTTGACCGGGTACAGAATATTAAAGGGGGAATTAATCTTTTGACAGGTGAGAAGTTAAAGACCGAAGCCGTACTTGAAATAAAAACCCTTAGTTATTGGAGTAGCCAGATGTGGGCCGATGGCATCCCGATAAGTTACCTTATTCAGATTCATTGTTATATGATTATACTCGAAACTGATTATGCGGAGATTGCCATATTAAAGGACGGGAATGAATTTATCGTGGAGAAATATACAAGGGATGAGTCATTATGTGAGAAGATAATTGACATCTCGAAAAGTTTCTGGTATAAACTTGTTGTCCCTGCAAAAGAAGCCTTTGCAAAAAGACAGGAGGCAGAGAAAGCAGGTAATATTGGAGAACTTGAAAAATATGATGCAGAGATTCAGCGATTGGAACCTGAACCTGACCATAGTGAGGCATACACCTCCTTTATGAATGAGAAGTTTCTTAAAGAACGTGACTCCGTTGAGGGTACAATGAGAACGTATGATCTATGTAAGAGGGATAAGGTGCTTAATGGCATCAAAGGGATCATTGATGATGAACGCACAGGCATTAAAAATATCCTTGTAAAAGACCTGACATTGGCTGGTGCAGAAGTTATGGACTTTGGGAAATTAGGCTCTGTGACATGGAGTGAAAGGAAGGGTGCAAAAAATCGTACCTTCAATAATTTCATTAAAGAAAAGCCAACGGAGGAACAGTTGATGAAGGAGTTTTTGAAGATTGATCAGGAATGTTATTAAGCAATGACAAAAGAAGAAGTAGTCAATCGGGTATTACGTGACATGAAGGCAGAAGGGATAACCAATGCGGGTTATGATAAGAGTGTTAAGCTTCATTTGGGGTTAGTATGGACGGCAGCATGGGAACAGGCAAGGAGAGAGTTTGCAGAGAGGACAGAGAAGCCGGTTACCCAGTATGATGCAAGTGAACACAAGATGGAAGATTTTGACAGCATAGAGAAGGCAGCAAAGATAATGAGATGTAGCAGAGAGACGATTGCGAGAGCAGTAAGAACAGGAAACAAAACAGTACGAGGACACATTTGGAAATTAGCAAAAACAGAAGATGAGAGAGTTAGTAGAAGTTAGTTGGCAACAGGACGATCAGCCCGAAGATGGGAACACCGTGTATGTGAAAGAGAAGTACTGGTTATTACATTGGGGCCTTAAATACGAGATAATTGACACAGGAGAAGGCAATATGATTGCGATAAACCATACAGTAGCAATTTGCGAGAATGTAAAAACGGGAAATGTGGAGTGTTTTCCACCTGAAAGTCTAAGAATTTTGGGCACAGAAATAAAGAAATAATGCAGATAGAGTTTACAGTATTAGGCGAACCGAGTGCGCAGATGAGGCACAGGAGTTTTCAGAGAGGTAAGTTTAAAGGAACCTATGACCCTTCAAAGGATAAGAAGAATGACTTTTTATCAGTAATCCAGGGTAAGGCTCCAAAGGAACCATTTACAGATCCTATTGGGATAACAATTATATTCTACTTTGGAAGACCTAATTCCCATTATGGCACGGGTAAAAAGAAGGAGATGTTAAAAGACAATGCACCGGAGTTCCACACCTCACGCAAAGATTTGGATAACTGCGTAAAATTTGCAACCGATTCTATGAATCATATATTCTACAAAGATGACTCTCAGATATGCAGGCTATTCTCAGAGAAGCTATATTCAGAGTCACCACGGACGTATATTTTAATTCAAACTTTATAAATAAAACAATGGCAAATAACAAACAAGTGAACGATTTTGAAATCAGTGGCAAGGTACTACATGTAGGACAGCCGGAGTCATATACCACGAAAGCCGGAACGACAAATATGTTCAGGATAATCGTATTGGAAGTGTTTCATGGCACCTATGCTGATCCTGTAATGTTTGAATTTAGTCAGGCAAACATGAACCAACTCTTGCAGATAATGGAAGGTCAGTGGGTGACGGTACACTTCATTCTGAAAGGTCAGAAGACTATTAAGGATGGCAAGGCTAAGTTCTGGAATAAGAATGAGGGGTTGAGTATAATCAACGGATAGGAGGCGAATATGAAACCAAAAAATAAGAGAGAAGAAGTTTTCTTAGCTGTCATTGAAGAACTCGTAAAAGAGAAGAACAAATGGGAGACGAGAGCGAAACACCCACTTCCTAAAGGATGGTGTTATGTGGACGAACATCCATGCATAGGGGAAGTTCTTATAGTGTTCCCAGATATTTTAACTAAAGGATAGGAGGACAAAGACATGACATGGATAGGAAAGGGGAACGCACAGTCAAGTCCTCATCATATAGCATGGGCAGGGGAGCAGCAGGAGATGGTTTTCCATGATACTGTACCGATCCCAGAAGAACAGCTTCCGATGGCAAGAGAGAAAGCATCGGTACAGAAAGGTATTATCTTGGACTTCTTCAGGGAGAGATTTTCAATGTCATTTACACCTGCAGAGGTTCATAGCTTTTTATATGGAAAAGTAGTACAAGCAGGACGCAGAGAATTAATCCTTCTTACCTCAGTCAGAAGGTCAATAACTGATCTTACAAAAGAAGGACGTTTAACCAAGTGTCAGTGGAGTGAAAGCAAACCAGGGAGATACGGCAAACTCAACAGGGTATGGAAATATAATCTTGAATGGGTTAAACCTTTGAATCCGAAGAAATGAAATAAAGAGTATAATTATTCAAAATAAACTTAAAATTACAGACATGAGTACAGAAATTGTAAAAGCATCGGAAGTAAGACTTCCAAAATTTGTAGAGGACGCATACGACACTATTGAAGGGATGAAGCAGTTTGCAGGGATGTTACTGGATAGTAAACTTGTACCTGATCATTTCTACGAAAAAGGAGTGGATAATAAGCCAGACTATGCCAAAGGGAAGGTTCCGGCAGTAGTGGTGGTGTTATTGCAGGCGCAACAGCTTGCCATACCTCCTATGACAGCATTACAGCATGTTATTCCGGTTAATGGATTACTTTCAATAAAAGGAGACCTTGCAAAGACCATGATATTTGCATCTGGTAAATTGAGAAAAGATTCATGGCAAGAAACCGTAACAGGGACTATTGAGGAGGAAAATATGGTCGTAACTATTACTGCTACAAGAGAAGATAATGGAGTATCATTGACACGTAGTTTTTCCGTGGATAAAGCAAAACGCATGGGATTATGGATAACATCTGCACAGATCAATGGTTCGGATGGATGGAAGTGGAAAAAATCAGCATGGTACAAGACACCTGATAGAATGTTGAACTACCGGGCATTGGGTAATATTGCACGTGACTTGTTCAGCGATGTACTACTCAATATGTATACCACAGAAGAAGCTCAGGACATCGGGAAAGAAACTACTGAGGTTATTGAGACAGAATCCGGTGCAAAGATCACCATTCCTGATAAAGAACACGCACAAAAGAGAAGCGGTAAGATGACAGACCGTGTAGCAGACAAGATCCCTGACAATAAGTTTGGTGCAGTGAGCACAACTATTCAGGACGCAACGGTTATTAATGAACCTGAAAAATTCAAGTTTACAGAACCGATGGAGGACAATACAGGAAAAGAGGGAGATGAAGTTATTATGATTCCTAAAAATCCAAATGAATCACCATTTATTCCAAGCAAAGAATCGGTTGAGTATTTCAAAGGAAAGAAGATTGAGAGAAACGAAGATGGTTCTATCAAAGAGGATGTGAAAGAAGAAATTCCCGGACAGTACACCTTGGAAGGGATGGAGAAGATGGACACCCCAATACTTTTGAAGATTGTAATGGAGGATATGGACATGATGGAAGCATCACAGATGATACCAGGTAAGAACACAAATCTGAAATTACGTAAGATTATCTTTGCTCATCAGGAGGGTAAGTTAGCAGAACACGTTGCGCCTTATCTAAGTGAAGGTGAAGGGGAGAACAAGAATGATATTACCCCGAATAAAGACTTTGATAAAAAGCTGGAAGATAAGCAGAAAGAGATTGACAATTTTCTTGATGCACCTGTAAGGAAAGAGGAAACGAGTGGAAACAAATACGGGATTACCATAAGTGAGTTCAATAAAGGGGAAAGTCGGGATTTTGCGGAGACAAAGACTGTATTCAATCAACTTGCAGGAGTGACACCCAGTATCAATGCACTACGCTATTTAGAGTTGGCAGGGAAGAAAGGTATATTGATAGCCTTTCCCGACAAAGAGACCTTCTGTAAGAACGCAACTGTAAAAATGATTAATGAATTACTTGACATTAATTAAAAAAGACTTACATTTGCAGTACACTTCTTGTGTTATTACTGTAACAAAAGACAAAATAGGGGTACTGCCGAGACGGGAGTGCTCCTTTTTTATTAACATATTTGCAAACCTTAATTTTAAATAACATGACAGATATTTTAAACATGACTATTTTAGGAGTTTTGTCGGGCATGATTGCCTGTATGTGGACACGCATAATAAAGAAGAACATGATCTTCCGTAAATTTGGAAGATGGCTTGAAATTATGAATAACCGGCATCTTATGAACCATACAAGTGATTCTATGTGGGTAAAGTTCATCAGGTGTATGTTCTGCATCACTCCATGGCTTGTATTGCTTTTTGAATTGTGGTATATTATTGAATACACCCCTTATTGGATGTATTGTGTTATTGGCACACTTGGGGGACTTGGTGCAGGGAATCTGGTTGCAGAGTTTACTTACGCATTAAGAAATGAATAATGAAAACTTGTTCTGTTGAGAATTGTGTTAATCCGGTATGGGGAAAAGGGTACTGTCGCAACCATCAATGGAAGCGAGTTGATAATAAGAAAGCACGGAGAATAATCCAAAAGAGTGCAGAGAAGAAATCCCGCATACCTGATTTTGGTTTTGATAACCAGACAGACCTCTTTGCATGGCTCTGGGATGAGGCAAAAGACAAGAATGGCATTGTGATATGTCCGTACACAGATGAAAAACTAAATCGCTTCTATAATAAAGAAATGTGGTTTCAATGTTTTGCGCATCTATTACCAAAAGGGAGATACACTTATTTCAAACTTAATCCGAAAAATATTCGAGTAGTATTTCCAGATTTTCATAAAATCATTGACCATGGAACGTATTTAGATCGCATCAACCATCCATTATGGAACTTTTCAGAATGGGATGCAGAAGTAGAGACAATGAAGATACAATATCAGCAATTTAAAAAAACAAACTTACTCGCATAATAAGACAATGAAAACCAAAGATCAGTTGATAATTGAGAAGCAGGATGAGTTGGTTGATTGGCTTGAAACAGAGTGTCAGTCATCGGAAACAGCAGATTTATCTCACTCATTTGCTGAAAGTCTGATGATAAGACTTGCTGAAATAAGTTATATTGAATCCGAACTTGCAGCATTGAAAGAACAACCAGAGAAACCTGTGTTTAACGAACAATACTTAAATAAATGTATTGAAAAAGCTATGCCAAATCTATCAGAGATTAAAGATGTTGACAAGGATCTTAATGAGATAAGAGGAATTGAACCAGAGATTAACATTCCTTTAGTAAGAGAAAAGATAATTGAACTATTGAAAAAGAAGATACAGAATTTGATTGTATCAGATTTAATTAGTCCTTTGTATTGGGAAGATTTTGCTGATGAACTTATAAAAGATTTACAACTTACCGATATTAACACTCCCTTTTTGGGCAATAGTGGAGCAGTTATTCCCAAGACAGGATATTTAACTCATTCAGATAAATGGAAAGTATAATTTATTATCAGCATGATTCCAAAGCGTACAAAAGAACAATTAAACATAAACTGAAATAACTATGAAAACAATTTATTTATGGGTAAAAAATGAAGGATGGAAGTCCTTTGATTTTAATGCTGAAGAGACAAAATTGGCATTAAAAGAAAGAAATATTCAAATAGGGGACTCTGCGGAAATAGGGAACTTTGCGAAAATAGGGGACTTTGCGAAAATAGGGGACTCTGCGAAAATAAGGAACTCTGCGGAAATAGGGTACTTTGCGGAAATAGGGTACTTTGCGAAAATAGGGTACTTTGCGAAAATAGGGGACTCTGCGAAAATAGGGGACTCTGCGGAAATAGGGTACTCTGCGGAAATAGGGAACTCTGCGGAAATAGGGGACTCTGCGAAAATAGGGGACTCTGCGAAAATAGGGAACTTTGCGAAAATAGGGGACTCTGCGAAAATAGGGTACTTTGCGAAAATAGGGTACTTTGCGAAAATAGGGGACTCTGCGAAAATAGGGAACTCTGCGGAAATAGGGGACAAAGAGATAATATTAAAAACTCTTTTTATTACAGGAACAAAACATACGGTAACATGGTATGGGAAAGATTATATTAACATAGGTTGTTATAAAAAGACAATTAAACAGTGGTTAAAAATAGGATTATCCTTAGCAAAAAACGAGGGTTATTTAGACGAACAAATTGAAGAATACCGGCAATATGTTTTGATTTGCGAACAACTTCAAAAAACGATTGATAATAAATAACTATGGAAACACTATACAGAAAGGTAATAATTGACGGCAAGGAAGAGAACCTACCGAAAGAAGCAGGAACATATATTGTCTGCCGGAAAAATGGCGAAATATTTTGTGATGAATATTTTGCAGGTAGAAATTCTATGACAAGATGGACTGATTATATTGATTGGTACTTCCAACCAATGGAGGAAAAACCTGAGACAGCTGAAAAAATGCTCGAAGATGGGATTAACGACGGAACTTATGCCAGGATATTAGATGCCATTAATGTCAATATGGGAACTCCGTTTCTTAATGCTGTTATTCAGTTTGCAGAAGATTACGCCGCCCAAAGCACTAATGTAGTAAAAGAGATTACAGACGAGGAGATTTTTAAAGAGGCTGATAATTATGCTGAACTTGCGAGAACATTTGAAGATCATGGCTTAGAAGAAAATATATCGATGGATTTTGCGAGGGGTGCAACGTGGATGAGAGATAAGTTAACACTAAAATAGAAAGAAGATGAGAGTGATATTTGTAAACGAACTACCCCAATGGATAATTAGTAGTGATGTTGCTGCATATCATCCTGGGAGTAAAACTATTTGGATGTGCAACTATTTAGGGTGGAGAGTAATACCAATATTTTTACACGAAATATGTCACTGGTTTATTCATATATATTTAAGAAATAGCAATAGATTACATAACAAACTTGATGGAAAGATTTAATTGTAAATATTGTAAATATTTAAAAGTCGAATCATTAGGTAAGTATTATTGTTTAATGAAAGATAAGAAAATTGATTTATGGTCAATCTGTATGTATTATATACATCAAAAAGTAAAAATATAATCACTAACCAATAGAGATATGAAAATTTACATGGCATCTTCTTGGAAAAATCAACATGCAGTTGAAATGCTGACTAATCTTTTAAGAATTTCAGGACATGAGGTATTATCATTTGTTGAAAATAATTATGGAGAACTTGAAGCAATTAAACATCTTGGTTTTGATAAATGGATTGATTCTGAAGGAGGGACTAAATCTTTTAAATATGATACAAAAGGAGCTACGGAATCTGATTTAGTAATTTATATTTCACCTTCAGGGAAAGATGC
>Ga0315284_10009737_pt1 | contig 13689 bp, 16 predicted proteins | sample YL17G09_16_MG_FD_203696 | JGI IMG/M metagenome (GOLD analysis project Ga0315284, IMG submission 203696) | Sediment microbial communities from Yellowstone Lake, YNP, Wyoming, USA - YL17G09_16 | ecosystem: Environmental > Aquatic > Freshwater > Lake > Sediment | place: USA: Wyoming | collected...
GAGAATAAAACCGCTAAAAAATGAGTGAGAAAGGGTAAGGGGTAGCAGGGGGGTTTTAGGGGGGAAGTGCGAGGGGAAAGGGGAAAGCGCCCCGCCGTACGGGGAATTGTAACAAGAGATTATTAAAAAGTTGCCAGGAGTGCAGGAAGGATTAAAAAAAGATTTAGGAAAACAAGAGCAGAAAAGATTAGTTAAGGTAAGATGTCATCGGGATTACTCCGGGAGGGAAAGTATCCGAGGATTATATTATGGTCCATTATGGTGCGGATCAGAAGGTAACCTCGTTAACCTGTGAGAGTTAGAGCAGGTTATCCGTATTGGATTAATCGGATTGGTTAAATCTAAGTTAAATGTGAAATATTATAAAAGGAAAGAGAAAGATTATAAATAGGACCTTAAAAAATATTTAAATACACATTTTTAAACATCTTTATTATTTGTAATATTTTGCTATTATTTAAGGATGTGTATATTGGATATATAAATCCTGCAATTCACCAGGATTGCAGGGTCTATATTCCTTATCAATTTTTTCTTGGAATACTTTAAATACTTTAATTACTTAAAATACTTAAAGTTCTTAGGCTAAAAAATGTAATTAGTCTACCCGATTTCGACTTTAATTTCATAGTTTTTATAATGAAGAAAAAACATTCTCACAGAAATAGAGGCCAGTTATATTTCCCCTAGCATCATCTATCGCCCCATGCAAAGAACATTTTATACCGGGTATCCATTCATAAGGAGAGGCATCCATTTGCAGTAAAAGCCCTTCTTTAGGCTTACGTTCTCTAGTGCGGTGAGGTTTGGGTGGTTTATGTTTCTTTCGACTTTTAATACCTTTAGCTTTAAGGATTCTGGATACAGAAGACTGACTAATGGTAATACCTTCATCTTCTCTCAAAAGTTCTGCAAGATGGGTATAATTTGCGCCTTTATATTTAGTTAGAGCAAGAAAAACAATTTTTTCTCTTATCTTATCTCTTATCAGGGATGGTATGCTTAGGTTTACGGCCTCTATTTTTGTGGATAACAAACACCTCGCCATCTTTTTTAACACCTGCCTTTAGACGTTTTATCTGGCGTTCGCTAAGGCTTAAAACCTCTGCAGCATCTCTACTGGTCATCTTATCCTCAATTAGGGATTTGATGATATAAACTCTGGTTAATTCTTTTTTGGTCATTAGATATCTCACCTTTTCCATAGTGACATTATTACTGATTAATTTTAAGGTGACAATATCACAGATAAATAATAGTTTTCAAAAAAAAGATTGCTTTTTGAAAAAGATATGGTATAATATGTCATATAAAAAAGTTTAATAAGTATTAAATTATTATAGTAAATATAAAAATGTTGAGAGTTTATAATAAATGCATCCAGAATTAAAAAGATTTATTCCATTAGTTAAAACTATAGCTCATATGTTCGGAAAAAATTGCGAAGTAGCATTACATGATTTTAATAATCCTCAACATTCTATTGTAGAGATAGAAAATGGACAGGTTACAGGAAGAAAAATTGGCGACCCTATTACTGATTTTGCATTATCACTTTGGCGTAAAGATGGTTATAGGGAGAAAAAGGAAGATACAATAGTAAATTATAGAACTAAAACCAAAGATGGAAAAATATTAAAGTCTTCCACTTTTTTTATTAGAGATGATCAGAAAAAGATGGTTGGTTGTATGTGTATTAATTATGACCTTACCGAGTATTTAATGTTTAATAAAATTATAGAAGAATTTTGTAATAGTGTTGATTTGAATAAGGAAAATTCAAAAGAGGAAGTAGAAACTTTTACAAGTGATGTAGGTGAAGTTCTAGAAGATATTATTAGAAAAGCTATTGATAAAATAGGCAAACCAGTATCTGTAATGCAAAAAAGCGATAAATTAATGGTGGCAAAGATGGTTGATGAGAAAGGAGGTTTTCTAATTAAAGGAGCCATAAATCATTTAGCCTCAGAGATTAGTGTCTCTCGTTATACAATTTATAACTATTTAGATGAGTTAAAAATTAAAAAGAAAAAAGAAACAACTTAAAACAATATCTATTTTAATTAAAAAATTTAACAGTAAGGAATAAAGAAGGGGAAGTACTATGGAGGAGCGAATTATTATTAATAGTAATAAAATTCCTGCTACAATTGGACCGTATTCTCCCGCAGTTAAAGTAGGAAACATATTATTTTTATCTGGCCAACTTCCTATAAATTCTGAAACTGGAAATATAGTAGGGGGAAGTGTAGAAGAACAGACTAAGCAGGTATTAGAAAATTTAAAGATACTTGTAGAATTATATTCTTTTACTTTAAAAAATATAGTGAAAACGGCTGTATTTTTAAAAGATATGAATGATTTTGCTAAGTTTAATCAAATCTATTCAGAATATTTTGGGGAAAAATTTCCTACAAGAAGTTGCGTGGAAGTGGCTTGTCTCCCTAAAAATGCATTAATAGAGATAGAAGCAATTGCTATGCAATAGCTTTTTATTTAGGATAGAGCAAGGCCTAGATCCATAAGTTTAATAATTAACTATTTTTTAAAAGGAAATAGTGTATATGGCAAAAAAAGTAATGCTAGGCCGAATTTTTCATAAAAAAATACATTAACTTGTTATTTAAAATCCAAAATCGAAAGGAGTATGCCCCATGAATCCTAGAGAAATTGATCGCCTTTTTAAAAACATACCTCGAAAGAAGGTCTTATTTCTACCTACCCCGTTACATAAACTAGAAAATCTTTCAAAGAAATACGATGTAGATATCTTTATGAAAAGAGATGATCTTACTGGTCCTAGTTGTTTTGGTGGCAATAAAACGAGGAAACTTGAATTCATTGTGGGGAAAGCATTAGAAGAAGGTGTGGAATACTTAATCTCAATGGGAGGTTACCAAACAAATGCGGGGATGGAGATGGTTGCCTTTTGTAGAATTTGCGGATTGAAACCAATACTCTATTTGATGGATATAATTAAACAAGGAGAACCTACCCATTTTTTAGGAAATTTGTTGCTTAACAAAATAATGAATTGTGAGATTCATTATGTAATAAAAGATTACGAAGGTTATAGCACAACTCCTATGGTTAATAAAGTGATTGAGCTAAGTGAAAATAGAAAAAAAGAACTCGAAAGCCAGGGACACAAGGCTATAGTGCTTCCCAGTGGATGTGCTCATCCAGATGGATTTGTATCTTACGTGCTGGGATTTAAAGAAGTTTTACAACAGTCCAAAGAAATGAATATAAACTTCGATTACTTTTACCATACAACTGGCACCGCAGGGTCGCTACCAGGTATTATAGCAGGCAAATTACTTATGGAATCAAGTACTAAAATAGTGTCTATAGCTTGTAGTCCTTATGGTCCTGATGAGCGTTTTAACAAAGAAATGATTTGTCAAAGGACTGAGGCTGTTTTTCAAAGATTAGGCCTTGAACCACCAAAAAGGAATCTAATTTTAGATGAAATTAATATTGATCAAGACTTTCTTGGCAAGGGTTATGGAGTACCAACTAAGGAAGGAACGGAAGCTATTAGGGAACTGGCTATAGAAGAGGCACTATTTGTGGATCCAGTTTATACAGGAAAAGGCTTTTCGGGATTATTGGGTAATATAAAAAATGGGAAAATTCCTAAGGGAAGTAAAGTAGTGTTTCTGCATACAGGAGGCAGCGGAGCTTTGTTTGCGGAGGAAGGACTTACAGGGACGCTTTATTAGAAGTTAGTATGGTATCCGAATTCTTCGTGATCTTTTACTGAAACAAGCTCAAACCTTTGCAGTATAAGGCTCAAAAAGAATTCAATTTTTTACTTAAAAGGTGAAGAAAGTATTAAAAAAATGCCCTCAAAATGGGTTAATTAGTGGTGTTAAAATACATAAAAACCTAAAAAGGAGCACTTAATTACAGATTTTAAGACCAATTATGGGCCTTTGGCAAAAGAAATTATTATGCTAAATACTCTAGGACCATATTCTTCTAATCTTCTTGGCTTGCCTTATTTCCAAGAGCTTAAAGATGAGAGAAATACGGGAAAGATAAGGAGGTGAAAATAAAGGGCGAGAAGAAATATTCATCACTAGTGCCAGTGTAAAGAATATGTTTGGCAAGTAAAAAATATTATAAAGTTAAAGCAGAGGAAAGTATTAAATAATTTAAAAATTTAAAAGGAGTAAAATGATGAAAAGATTTATAAATGTTACTATTTTACTAGTATTGTTAACGTTAATGTTAGTGTCAAGTTGTTTAGTAGGCTTTGCAAAAGAGCAAGTAATTACCTTTGCTCGGGCATATGATATTCAATTGATGGACCCTAATGATAATTTTTCACCCGCGAATAATATACTAGAGTATCTACTCTACGACCGCTTAGTTGACTTTGATCCAGAAACTGGTATAGATTTCATTCCTGCATTGGCAACTGAATGGAAAATATCTCCAGATGCAAAAGAATATACTTTTAAATTAAGAAAAGGGATTAGATTCCATAATGGCGAACCATTTAATGCAGAATGTGTAAAGGTAACTTTGGAAAGATTCCTTCATGAAAAAGCATTGAGAAGAGGAATGCTATGGACAGATTTGAAAGAAGTGGAGATTGTAGATGACTATACGGTAATAGTAAAATTTAGTGAGATAAATGTCATGTGTCTAACCACATTAGCCTCGACACCAATGCTTCCTGCAAAAGCCTTTAAAGAAAAGGGCGTAGCACTGTTTGATAACCCGATAGGTACAGGGGCTTTTACTTTTGGCTATTGGAAACACGGACAAGACGCTCTCTTTAATAAAAATCCGGATTATTGGAGAGAATCAGCTAATGTAGCAGATAAATTTATTTTTTTAACCCTCCCCGAACCCAGTACCCGCTTATCCGGTGTTTTAACTGGTGAAATTAGTATTAGTGATTATATGACTGCTGACCAAATTCCACTGATTGAATCTTCACCTAATGTGGAAGTAGTTAGAGGACTTGCCTGGGACCAGGTTTATTTAGCATTAAAGACAGATATTCCGCCATTTACTGATATCAAATTTAGACAAGCAATAGCTCTAGCAATCGACAACGAAGGCATTATAAAGAATATAATGAGAGGTGGTAGAGTCGCAACTGGATTTATACCGAAAGGTATGCTTGGCTTTGACGATAGCTTGGTTCCACTAAAACAAGATGTAGAAAAGGCGAAACAGCTTGTAAAAGAAAGTATTTATGATGGAAGAACACTTAATCTGATGGTACCAATGGGTTGGATTCCGTTCGAAAAAGAGGTCGCTCAAATCATTCAGAGCGGATTGAAGGAAGTTGGCATTAATGTTGAGTTGGAGATACTCGAGAGTTCTACTTTTAAAGAAAAAAGAGCTGCGGGGAAGTATGATATGTTTTTAAACGAGGATCAACATATGGGCGATATAGATTTTGTTCTCCAGCGAATTTTAGCCGCCGATGTACATAAAATGGGTGTAAGTCCAGAGCTAAAAATGCTAGTATTAGACCAGCGCAGAGAAGTAGATATACAAAAAAGGATAGCGATGCTGAGGAAAATTGAAAGTATAATGAATGCAGATTTCGCTCCTTTAATTACGCTCTATCAGTTTGAGTATGTTTTATTTCAACAAAAAGGAATTACAGGTGTCAAATACTACGGTAGTAAGACTCACGACGTCCGTTATGCGCATTACGAAGAATAGTTATAGTTAAAGTAAAGAGTAAAAAATAAGGAAACCCGAAAGGGTTTCCTTATTATAAAGTATTGAGAAGTGAGATAGATTTAATATGGAAAGAAATTATGAATAAAAGATATAAATATATTATTAATCGAATTTTATGGGGTTTCGTAGTACTGTGGGGAGTTTCTTTAATTAGTTTTGGAATATTACATCTTGCACCTGGTGATCCAGCAAGATTATTATTACCCGCAACCGCAACTTGGGAAGAGATAAATAATTTACGTGAAATATTAGGTTTAAATAAGCCGCTCCATATTCAATATTTAGTTTATATCCGGGGTGTGATAAAGGGAGACTTGGGGACATCCCTTTTTTATAAAAAACCAAATTTAGATTTAATAAAAGAACGACTACCGGCCACCTTAATTTTATCCATCGCAGCAATTCTTACAGCCATATTGATTAGTATTCCTTTGGGGCTAATCGCAGGAGTTAAACAAGGTACTTTTATTGATGTTCTTGTGATGTTTTTTGCCATTTTAGGCCAATCGATGTCGATTGTTTGGTTTGCCATCTTTTTGGTATTTGTTTTTTCAGTAAAATTAAGATTATTGCCTTCTTTTGGGTATGGGAGTTTTCGTACTTTAATACTGCCTACCGTTGCTTTAGCGTTTGAGCAATCTGCTTTAATTACTCGTTTAACCAGGACTGGCATGATTGATGTTTTAAGCGAAGATTACATTTTGGCTATTCGAGCAAAAGGTATAAAAGAAAGCAAAGTTGTAACTCGTTATGCTTTTAAAAATGTATTAATTACCGTTACTACGATTATAGGACTTACCTTTGCTGGATTGATGGGGGGACAACTGGCTTGCGAAACTATTTTTGTTTGGCCAGGTATAGGTAGCTTATCTATATCTGCAATTAGTCAACGCGATTTCCCTTTAGTCCAATCAATTATGTTAGTTGTATCTGCATTTTTTGTATTAATAAACCTGGCCGTAGATATTCTTTATACTTTTCTCGATCCCAGATTAAGATATGATTAATTTTTGAGGAAGTATTAATGATCGTTTTTCATTATAAAAATAAACGGAAGGTCCATAAAGGGAATACCAAAATTGAAAAGAAAAAGTCAATTGTTTACTCGATTAAAAAAAAGTAAATTTTTTGTAATTGGTTTTATAATAAGTATATTGCTAATTATATTGTCAATTATTGCTCCTTTCATCGTGATTCATGATCCAGAACTACCTGATTTAGACAATACTTTAAATCCTCCTGAATATTTTTCTAAGGGATGGAGTGGAAATATATTAGGTGCCGATAATTTAGGCAGGGATATTCTTACACGGTTATTAATTGGAAGCCGATATTCCTTCATTATTGCCGGGACAGCGGTTATTTCTGCAATTTTCCTAGGAATAATTATAGGTCTATATGCTGGATATTATGGGGGTTGGATAGATAATTTATTTATGAGACTTGCTGATATCCAACTATCTCTCCCTTCTCTATTGCTCGCTATTGCGATAGTAGCAGCTTTAGGTCCTAGCATACCCAATTTAATTATTGTGCTAATTGTAACAAAATGGCCTGTGATTGCTCGTTTAGTAAGAGGTAATGTATTAATTATTCGAGAAACAGAATTCGTCTCAGCATCAAGAGTTCTCGGAGCCAGTGATACTTGGATAATGTTTTCCCAAATCCTACCGAATATCCTAACCGTTATCATGGTTGTAGCTACTCAGTTAGTTGGTCATATGATACTTATTGAAGCGGTTCTAAGTTTTTTAGGTTTAGGAGTTCAACCTCCCATCCCATCTTGGGGAATAATGATTGCTGATGGAAGAAATTATCTTATTCTTGCTCCCTGGATAGTAATGGCACCTGGGATAGCTTTAATGATAACAGTTATAGCGTTTAATTTTTTAGGTGATGGGCTGAGAGATGCATTAGATCCAAAAATGAAAACATAAATTTACTGGATTTGGTGGGGGCGGAAAGCTAATTTTACCAGGCATTCTGCATATTAAAGCAAATGAGTATTATAAGTAAAAACTTCTTTAAGTAATGTAATTAGATTTTCTATTGCTTAATCTTCATGGTGAAGAAAGGTGTAATTTAGATGGGGAATCTTTTAGAAATAAAAGATTTATATGTTTCTTATAAAACTTTCGAAGGAGTAGCCAGAGCAGTAAATGGCTTAAATTTAATTGTTCAACAAGGAGAAAGTTTAGGATTAGTAGGGGAAACTGGAGCAGGAAAAACTACTTCTGCACTTTCTATTATGAAGCTATTACCTCCTCGAACTGGTAAAATTAACCAAGGGGAGATAATTTTCAATGAAGTAGATTTAACTAAAAAGTTTGATAAGTACTTACAAAAAATACGAGGTAAAAAAATTTCAATGATTTTTCAAAACCCTTTAACTTCCTTGAATCCAGTTTTTACCATAGGAGAACAAATAGGCATGGTCTTTATGCAACATTATAACTTATCCAAAAAGGATGCTTGGAAAAAGGCAGGTGAAATGCTGGAAGTGGTGGGAATTCCCTCAAGAAGGTCAGAAGAATATCCACATCAATTTAGTGGGGGAATGCGTCAAAGAATTGGAATAGCAGCGTCACTTGCTTGTAGACCTGATTTACTTATTGCAGATGAACCAACTACTGCTTTAGATGTAACTATTCAGGCACAGGTTTTAGAACTCTTAAAAGAATTAAAGCAAAAATATAATACTGCTCTAATTATGATTACTCATAATTTGGGGATTGTTGCTGAATTATGTCAAAATGTAGCAGTAATGTATGCTGGTAGCATATTAGAACGTGGTTCAGTAACGCAAGTATTTAGACATCCTATGCACCCGTATACCAAAGGTTTATTCGCTTCATTACCAGATATTTATGATAAGAAAGATCGATTAAATACCATGAAAGGAATTGTTTCTGATGCTTTAAATCTTCCTGAAGGGTGTCCATTTAACCCAAGATGTCTGTGCGTTATGGAAAAATGTAAATTAGATAGGCCAAAATTAATTAAAATTAAACCAGATCATTATGTAGCTTGTTTTCAGAAAAATAAATTAGAGGTTAAAGAAATTGAATGAGCCGTTGCTTGAGATAATAAATTTGAAAAAATATTTTACCATTGAAGGTCGAGGCCTACTTCATGCAGTTGATGATGTAAGTGTTGAGATACCTGGGGGGGGGAATACTTTAGGATTGGTTGGGGAAAGTGGTTGTGGAAAATCTACGCTTGGGTTAATGTTAGTACGCTTACTTGATCCTACTTCTGGGAAAGTAAATTACAAAGGTAAAAATATTTTTTCATTAAAGGGAAGAGATAGTAAAAAAATGAGAAAAAAAATGCAAATTATTTTTCAAGACCCATATAGTTCATTAAATCCAAAGAAATTAATAAAAAGTATACTTTCAGAGCCTTTCATAATACATGGCATTGTAAAAAGAAAAATAATTGAAGAAAAAATAAATAAATTATTAGAAATATTAGGAATTGCAAAAAATATTTTAACAAAATATCCACATGAACTTGATGGGGGGAAAAGACAAACAATAGGGATTGCCCGGGCTCTTTCCTTGGAACCTGATTTTATTGTTTGTGATGAGCCGGTTTCGGCATTAGATGTCTCAATTCAGGCTCAAATACTTAATTTATTAATTGATATACAAAAAAAACTTAATTTGACTTATTTATTTATTAGCCATGACCTCAGTGTAGTAAAACATATTTCACAAACAGTTGCGGTTATGTATTTAGGGAAAATAGTTGAATTAGCTAAAACAGAAGAGCTTTTTAATAATCCCCTACATCCTTACACTAAAGCATTGCTCTCAGCTATTCCATCTATTATCATAGGTGTAAAAAGAGAAAAAATTATATTAAAAGGCGATGTTCCCAGCCCAATTAATCCTAAACCAATTTGTCGATTCTTTGGAAGATGCTGGAATGCAAGCAAAGATTGTCAGGAAATGGAGCCTTCTTTAGAGTTAAAAAACCCAACCCACTGGGTATCATGTATTAGAGTACCTGTAAAAATTAAAAATTAATTAACAATGTAGCTAAAGAGGAGAATCTAATAATAATGGGTAGAAAAGTAATTACTGGTCGAAATTTAACCAATTATGAAAGAGAAAAAAATAGTAAAACGGGAGGAAACAAATGATAAAAATTGAAGAATTTGATGAATTACAAAAGAAGTTATATTCTGCTGTAATCGCTGACATTCTTGATGATTTTGGACTTAGAAATAATGTCCTGGCTTCAAGATGTGGTTACAAATTGATGCTCCAGAACCTCCTTATTTTCATTCTCTATTTTAACAGAATCATGGGTAAAAGGCAAATTTTCTTCCGCCCCCTTTTCGCCTCTGATTGATTCTGGTATTTTTACTTTAGTACTTTTTTTATTTAATGCCAAATTTTTTGAAAAGTGTGCTTCTGCTGGCTTTCTAAAGCCATTCTGCTTTAATTTGTATCCCTGATGCGTCCTTCGGTAGTTATAGTAGTTAAAAAACTATCCAGGTCAATTTGAAGTTCTTCTATGCTCTTATATGCTCTTATATTACTTCTTTCTAAAGGAAACAGAATAGAATTCATCTGAGCATTTAATTCTTCTAAATCTTTACCCTGCTGTTCTACCCAGGTAAAGTATTTTAGGTTATGAATTCTTTTCTTATCATAATAAGATAATTCTTGTATATAATCGGTGGTTAGTGCCCGCAGATTACGATGATAATCAATAGCCGCATCCATTTCATTATTTAACTGCACTTTCCAAAAATCAGGTAGTCGGTTTTCTGCTTCTATTTTTATCTCTTCTTGTTGTAAAGAATCAAGCGAATTATAAATTTGTTTTATCTTTTTAATCTCTTCCCGCTTATTTTTATTTTTCTAGTTCTTTTCAGGCTGTATTCGACTTAATAAGTAGATAGTATTGTTAATAGAAATGTTCCTATCCCTAGAGCATACGAATTTAAAACTACTATTAAAATTCCTATAATTAAGGATAGAATTATGTTTTTCGGCATTACATTATATAGTCTTACACAAAAATAGCGTGAATTATAAGCAGTAAAGCAAATATTGTATTGTAATCTGTGTTATTTATAATTTTATATCCTAATAAAAATATAGAGGCAAAATATAAATTACAAATGTAGTAAATGTAATAACTACTGCTTTTCGAGCATTCACTAAAATTGATTGTTCTGATTCTAATGGTTTGTTAATCTCCATTTTTTTAATCTCTTTTATAAAAAAATACCTCTTCTTAAATATGTTTTAATGGCCAATAGGTTCATAGACAAAAATTTTTTATGTCTCGCTATTTATATCTTTAATCCTTCCGGAATCAATCCATTCTTTTATTATTTCTCTCCTCTTTTCTTCTATTGCAGCCTCAAGCATTTTTGAAGTTTTACTTTTATTTTTTTTCTTATTTAACTGTACTTTCCAAAAATCAGGTAGTCGGTTTTCTGTTTCTATTTTTATCTCTTCCTGTTGTAAAGGATCAAGAGAATTATAAATTTGTTCTATCTTTTTAACCTCTTCCTGCCTCTTTTTATTCTCTTCTTCTTTTTGTTTAATTTTAATAAATTCTGTTTTTTCTTCTTTCTCTCTATGTTGCTTCTCTTTTATTTCCCTTAAATATTCCTCCGGGACCTGCCAATTTTCTCTGATGGCCTTCACTAAATAAGCCGCTTTATCATCAGCGTTAGAAAAATTAATTGCCTCAATCCACTTTTCTATCACTTCTTGATCATTGTTTTTTATTATGTCCTCAGCAGTTACTTTAGAAACATTTAGTTTTACTAACTTATCAACTAGATCGGCCCGTTCTTTAGAAAATATTTTTACTTCCTCTCTGCCTGTGCGTGTTCGCACGCAGACAGGTTTTGCCACTGGTAGATATTTATCTGTCCGATTATTAATACTCTTTATCTCTGCCCTTTTCATTTCTTCTTCAGCTCTCTCTCCTGGCCAATAATAAATAAGCCAGTCCTCTTTACCGTTTTCGCTCCAGTTAAATTTTGATATAAATCCAGTATCTTTAAGTTCATTATTACCCGGGTCTAATTGTTGTTTAGCTAAAGAGATATACTCATGGGGGGTTACTGGGAGAAGTTGGCATAATTTAGAATATCTGTAACAGATAAAATTTTCTCTTTTATCCCTTAATCCATAAAACTTTACCCCTAAAATTTCATAGAGTCTGGAAGCTATTTTACTTTTAAGACTTTGTAAATAATCATAATCGATTGGTTTTATATAGAAAGAGTTTAGGTTTTGAAGATACCAGCTTCCTAAAAATAAATAGTTATTATCAGCTATTTCATTGTTAGGTAATTCTTTACCTTTAAAGACTATCCTATCATATAAGCTAAAATTATCGTCAACCCATTGCTTACCTTCCTTTGAATAAAAGGTGCCTACTGATTTTATGGCAGTTGTTCTTATCCTTTCTAATGCTTTTTTAATCATGCGATAATTTTTTCCTGCGGATTCATTAATTCCCATTCTCTTACAAATGTTATATAAAGATCCTAAAGGAATCGGATTTTTTATTTCTCCCTCTTTTCCTAATAACTCCGTTATAATTTGCTCTATTGCTTTATGAACTTCTCTATCAAAAAGGCCAGGATAACCATATTTTGTATTAGCAGAGACATTCCAAACAATTTCTATCTTTTGATCTCCTCTTTTGACTATATCTTTATATATGGTTTCTAATTTTTTATTTTTTCTCTCTAATGCAAAAAACGGGAATACTAATAAATTTACTTCGGAATTTATTATCTTTGGTAAGTCAATTTTATTATTCTTTTTTACAATTATCTCTTTGGGTTTTTTCATTTCTTCCCTCTTAAATTTTTTAAAATAACAACAACATTTCTCTGTTGTTGTTATTGTTATATGTTGTTAGTATTGTATATTCCAGTAAACCATTTAGAAAAGGGAGTTACAACGTTTTTTCTTAAGTCAAAGTTCGGTATTTCTTAAGTCAAAGTTCGGTATTTCTTAAGTCAAAGTTCGGTATTTCTTAAGTCAAAGTTCGGTATACTATAAAACTAAATAAACTATTTAATTGGGACCGGATAATCCCCACTCAGATATTTTTTAAGATTATCTTCCGTGATATACCATTTACCGGTAATTTTTTGCCCTTTAATTTTTCCTTCTCTAAAATAAGATCTTATAGTAGGCTTGGTACTTTTCAACATCTCTGCAACTTCATCCACACTATATAATTTTAATCCGCTAATTTCTAAAGGCATTTTCTCTCCTCCTATCTATTGAAATATAAGTAAACATTAAAACGCTTTGACGCTTAAACGCTAAAGCTCTTTATCGCTTTGACGTCAAAATGCTAAAACGTCAAATATTTTCACTAATTAATTTTTCAACAATTTCACTTAATTGCATATTGTTTTCGGCAGCATAAATTTTTAGTTTCTTTGATTGACTGGAAGATAAATAAATAGTATGCTTTCTTTTTGTTTCTGGTTTTTTAACTTTTTCCCGCTCTAATGTTTTAGAGCTTTGACTCTTAAGCGTTTTAGCGTTTAAGCGCTTTGACGTCATAACGCTTTGACGATTAAGTTCTTTAGAATCTTTTTTTTCTTCTCTGGTATCTTGAATCCAGCCTAAAGGGCTTTCCTTAAAAGGATCACTCCCTAACCGTTCTTTTTTTGCCATTTAATTAACCTCTTTTTATAATTTCCTTACAAAGGCTTAAGTAATCTTTTGCTCCAAAACTATTAGATTTATATTCAAAAATAGATTTACCAAAGCTTGGAGCTTCGGCCAAAGATACGTTGTCTCGAATTAAAGTATTAAATAATTTATTGCCAAAATACTCTTTTATTTTTTCTACCACTTCTCGGTTAAGATTTTTTCTGCTGTCAAACCTCGTAGCTATAATTCCGGTTATTTCTAAATTTTTATTTAATCTTTTCTTGACTACATCTATCGTCTCTAAAAGCTTTCTCAT
>Ga0315284_10009738_pt1 | contig 13689 bp, 16 predicted proteins | sample YL17G09_16_MG_FD_203696 | JGI IMG/M metagenome (GOLD analysis project Ga0315284, IMG submission 203696) | Sediment microbial communities from Yellowstone Lake, YNP, Wyoming, USA - YL17G09_16 | ecosystem: Environmental > Aquatic > Freshwater > Lake > Sediment | place: USA: Wyoming | collected...
ACAAATGAGTTTAGGGCTGGAAAGTGGAGATAACAATACTCTTGCATATGTTAAGAAGGGTGAAACAACAGATGATTTTTTAAGGGCCGCAGAAATATTGAATAGTAATTCAATAGAATGGAAAGCTTATATGATAATAGGATTTCCCAGAGATACAGAAGAATCAATCATTAAATCTGTAGAGTTTGTGAAGAGTCTTAAACCATTTAGAATTACATTAAGTTTTTTCACCCCGTATCCTGGAACAGATCTATTTGATGAAGTAAAATCGATGGGATTAATTAACGACACATTCGATATGTCGTTATTTTCACATCAGAGTCCACATAATTATTTTTGTCCCAATATACCAAAAGAAAGATATTTTGAATTACGAAAAATTGTCACAGATGATATTGATAATTATAATAAAGAAGGATTAAAAACATGGATATAATATTAGTTACAGGTGGGTCAGGGTTAGTTGGTAACAGTTTAAAAAAATTTTTACCAAACGCTAAATATGTGTCATCAAAGGATTATGATTTAACATCACAATATGACACACAAAAAATGTATCGTGATATTAAACCAGATCGTGTAATACATTTAGCCGCTAAGGTTGGCGGTATATTTGATAACATAGAACATCCATCAGAATATTATGAGCAAAATGTATTAATGAATACATTTATGATCAAATATGCCAGAGAAAATAACGTTAAAAGATTTTTAGGCGTTTTAAGTTGTTGTGTTTATCCAGACATTGTTGATGTTTATCCAATGAAAGAAGATGTTCTTCATATGGGCACACCAACTAAAACAAATTTATCATATGGTATAGCTAAAAGAGGATTAGCCATTCAAATAGACACATCTAATGAAGAATATGGAACAAAATATTCATATATAACACCTTGTAATCTTTATGGCGAATCAGATAAAGATGATGAAAAAAAGAGTCATTTCGTAACAGCACTAATTAAAAAAATATATATTGCGAATAAAAATGGTCAAAATTTCATTGAACTATATGGTGACGGTACTCCACTTAGACAATTCATGCATGCTGATGATATAGGTAAAATTATAACTATAATAATAGAAAAAGACATAACAGAATCATTTAATTTTGCAACGGAAGAAAACATTACCATTGATACTATCGCTAGAATTGCACTTAAAGCAACAAATTCTGAACATTTATTAATTAAATATAACGCGACAAAGCCAAATGGTCAAATGAGAAAAGATTTAAGTATAGAAAAATTTAAAAAATTAATACCTAATTATCAATTTATATCTTTAGAAGATGGAATAAAAAGATATTACAAATCATATAAAACACTTTAACTAATGGAAAATATCCCAAAATACGACGTTCTAATAAAATCTAGCGCAAAAGATTATGTTAAACTTAAATACGTTATAAATTCACTAAGATTTTTAAATCCTCAACCATCAAAAATATTTTTAATAAGTCCTGATGGATTTAAACCAAATAATACAGATTACGATAATATTATTGTAACAGTTATGGATAAGGATGTTTTTCCAAACTGTGATAGAAATAATATACAAAATTTTAAGCCAAAATCGTGGTGCTTTGCTAGTTTTATAGCAGTATTTCAAGATGTAACAGAACAAAAATTTTATTTGGATGTACAATCTGATAATTTTTTTATAAAACCAATTAATTTATTTAATAATAATAAACCAATATTTTTTATTTCTCCACAATATAAACATTTTCATAAGGCGTATTTTAATTTTAGTAAACAAATGTCCGACATCGAAAGAATTGGAGGTGATTCATTTATGATTAATTTTGTCATGTATAATAAAGACATCTCTAAAGAAATGTTAATGCCTTATGGAAATTTTGATGGATATTTTAAAAAAGCATGTGAAATAATAAATGATAAATGTTATCCCGCAGATCAAGAGATTTATCCAAATTGGTGTTTAAAAAACCACAACGGTTTATATGACATTCAAAAAAACATTATTGTAAAAATAATGGGTAAACGCTATCCCCAAAATTACACAGAACAAGAAATAGAAAATGCTATTAATGAAATATATAATGAAGAAAAAGCCATTTCATTACATACTTGGGCGCAAATTTAAGAAAATATATAATATATGATATACATTCACCCAGTTGGAGGCCTAGGAAATTTTTTATTTCACATAGCGGCAATTTGGTCGCTAGCCAAAGATAATAACGACGAATTATGTCTGTTAGATATTAATGAAAAAATATCAACGATGCAGACGGGAGAAATATGGAACACTCCTCATGCCGCGGATTATATGTTTCTTTTCAATAGATTTCCAATAAAAAATGGAATACATGGTATACGCTATATGGTTCCTATAATATATTCGCCATACATTTATACACCATTAGGGTATAAACCAGAACACGAATATGATGGATATTTTCAAAGTGAAAAAAATTTTATACATAGAAGAAAAGACATTCTAAAATTATTTAGTGAACCAATTGAATTTCAGGAAAAAATTAATAAATATTCTGAATATTTTGGTCATATAAGCTTACATGTTCGTAGAGGTAATTTTGTAACACATTATCCAGATATTCACCCCCCTCAAACAATGGAATATTATAATAAAGCCATCTCACTAGTACCAAAGGATTTAAAAATTCTTGTTTTCTCAGACGATATGTTATGGTGTAGAGAAAATTTTATTGGAAATAGATTTGTTTTTATCGACGAAATTGATTATATTTCGTTATATTTGATGAACAAAATGAAACATCATATAGTAGCTAATAGTTCATTTAGCTGGTGGGGTGCGTGGATGTCACCATATGATGATAAAATCGTTGTGGCGCCCCAAAAATGGGTAGGCGATGGAATTTGTGACACAAAAGATTTAATACCTGATAATTGGATAAAAATATGATACACGAAAGAGGATATTGGTTATCAACCGATGAAACAAGCACACATGTGTGCGATATAGATCTAACTTATGCAGTCATTCATCTTATTAAAGACAGATTGAAAACCATAATAGATATTGGATGTGGTAATGGGGAGTACACGAGAATTTTTCTTAAAAATGGATTCGCATGTATTGGTCTTGATGGTAGTCCATTAACGCCCGAATTGTCTAACAATCTCTGTAAGATAATGGATTTTTCCGAATCGGTAGATATTGGTAAGTTTGATTTAGTTTTTTGTCTTGAAGTAGGAGAACACATTCCATCTGAGTACGAACAAACATTTATCGATAATATATGTCGAGCATCTAAAAACGATATAATTTTAAGTTGGGCAGTTGAAGGCCAAGGCGGAACTGGCCATGTTAATGAACGAAACAATGATTATGTTATAAAGGAAATGTCAATAAGAGGATTTGAGATAGATAACGAATCTACTAATTTTTTAAGAAAGCAATGTAAAATACCATGGTTTAAAGGTACAATAATGTATTTTAAAAAATAAACAATAAATGACACAAATAAATGATGAATTTAACTGGGACACATATACATCCGATTTGTATGAGAAAGAAATAAGAAATTCAGGCTTCGATATGGAAATAATGTCTTTCTCAATTGAAAATGATGATATGGTATTTAAAGATAATATACATTTAAATCACAGAGAATTATATTATCAAATATATAAATTAGGAGTTAAAAGTGTATATGAATGCGGATTTGGGTGCGGTATGCATTTAATCAACATACATAAAATAAATCCAGACATTAATATCAACGGTTGTGATTATCTTAAAAGTCAATTAGATTTTGGGGTTAGATTTTTAAATATAGATAAATATGATTTTTATAATAAATTAGAAATAAAAGATTTTTCAATACCCATATCAGATAACTTACCCAAATATGATTTTGTTTTCTCTCATGCCGTAACAATGCATTTGTCTGATAGTAAAGCAATAACATTTATAAATAATATGAAATTGATATCGAATAAATATGTTTTTTTAATTGAAAATATTAAACAGCACGATTATGATGATATATTTAAAAAAACATTTTATGATTACGATAGAATTAACACATCTAAATACATAAACAACGGAATTTTATTTATAAAAAAATAATGACAAAAGAAGATCTTATATTATTTGAAGATGAAGTGTGTACTTTATTTAACGCTGGTAAGATAAAGGCGCCCATTCATTTATATAGTAACAATGAAGAACAGATGATTGAAATATTCAAAAAAGTCAAAAAAGATGATTGGGTATTTTGTACATGGAGATCTCATTATCAATGTTTATTAAAAGGCGTTGATAGAGAAATAATAATAAAAGATATTTTACGTGGAAAATCTATTTCATTATGTTATCCATCACATAAAATTTATTCATCTGGAATAGTAACAGGTAATATTCCAATAGCGGTTGGAGTCGCTCTTGACGAAAAATTAAAAAGAACAGAAAATCATGTATGGTGTTTTGTTGGTGATATGACGGCAGAAACAGGATCGTTTTATGAAAATCATAAATATGCTGTCAATTATGATCTACCAATAACGTTTGTAATTGAAGATAACGGTAAATCAGTATGTACGGATACACAAGCAGTATGGAATAAATCCCGTCACTCATACTCTTATGGGCATAGTGGAAAAATAATTTACTATCAATATGAAAACAAATATCCTCATGCTGGCAGTGGAGTTAGAATACAATTTTAGTCATGAAATACGCTGAAGAATTAAAAAGGTCAATGACTTGGTTAGGAGAAAAACCCGATACGTTTTTTCTGGGCCAAGCAATTCTATATGACGGAACTGCGATGACTAACACTTTAGTAGATGTTGATAGAAACAAATTACGGGAAATGCCGGTCAATGAAGATATGCAAATGGGTATTTCATTTGGGATGTCTTTAAATGGAAGAGTGCCCATATCGATTTATCCAAGATGGAATTTCTTATTATTAGCCGCAAATCAATTAGTTAATCATATTGATAAGATAAACGATATGTCAGACGGATTATTTAAATCAAAAATAATAATAAGAACATCAATTGGGTCTCAATTCCCATTACATCCAAGTTATCAACATATCGATGATTTTACTAATGGATTTAGACTCCTATGTAAAAATGTGGAGATATTCAAATTACATGACCCTAGAGAAATATTCACAGCGTACAAATATGCATACGAAAGAACTGATAATAGGTCAACTATTTTAGTTGAATACGGGGATTATTATAATACAAAATAATGACAGATTTAATTAAAAAAATAATTGACGTTTCCCGTATATCGAAAGAAGGGCATATTGCGAGTTCTTTATCGGTATTAGATATTTTATTTGTATACTATAAAAAGTTTACAGAAGGTAATAACAAATTAATTTTAAGTAAAGGGCACGCATCTCTTGGATTATATGTTGTGTTAGACCATTTTGGATTATTGGAATATGACTTAAATGAATTTTGTACTTTCAATGGGCATCTAGGAGGGCATCCCTCAGATAAATTAAAAGGAATAGTTGCCGCTACAGGGTCATTAGGTCACGGATTACCAATCGGGGTCGGAATATCATTAGGCAATAAGATACAGAATATAAACGGGCATACATATGTTATCATTGGTGATGGTGAAGCTAATGAAGGTACGATATGGGAATCGGCATTATTGGCGTCACATCACAAGTTAAATAATCTAACTTGTATCATGGATTATAATAGGTCAAATGATAGAGCTCTCAGGATAGATGAGGTAATAGAAAAATTTAAAGCCTTCAATTGGTATACTATCTATATAAATGGTCATAAACAATCAGAAATTAACTCCGCATTAAAAATACGAACAACGGATAAACCAATATTCATCTTAGCAAGCACGATAAAAGGAAAAGGTATCAAAATGATGGAAAATAATCCTGAATGGCATCACAAAACGCCAAACGATGAAGAATATAAAATAATAATGGAACAATGAGGAAACAGTTAGTAAAAACAGTAGAAAATATATTGGAGACTGATCATCGTTCTGTTTTATTGTTGGGCGATATTGGAATTTTCGGATTTAGAAATGCATTTAAAAATTACCCGAACCGAGTTTATAATATTGGGATATTGGAACAAAGTACAATAGGGGTAGCCGCAGGGCTATCAAAGAGTGGTTTAATACCTATCTTCCATACCATCGCCCCGTTTATGGTTGAAAGAGCATATGAACAATTAAAGATTGATTTCGGATATCAAGAACTAAATGGTAATTTCATATCCGTTGGAGCGTCTTATGATTATGCGTCTTTAGGCCCAACTCACCATTGTCCTGCTGATGTTCCGATATTAAAAATGATACCAAATATGCAAATTGTGGTGCCAGGATCTTCAAGTGATTTTGATACATTATTTAACCAAGCTTACAATAATGGTTTACCAACATATTATAGATTGAGTGAATTTGAAAATAAACATAATGTAGATGTAAAAATAGATCAAGCAAATATAATTAAAACAGGAAATAAAGCAACTATTATATGCGTTGGTAATATGTTAGATAACATAATTGAAGCGACGCGAGATTTAAATGTTACAATATTGTATTACACAACAATATCTCCATTCGATTACGGGACGTTAATTGATAATTTCAATGAGAATATTATCATATGTGAACCTTATTATGAGGGGGCGATTAATTATGACGTTGATTCGATATTCAGATATAAAAAGCATAGAATTTTAAATATTGGAGTACCTAGGATATTCTTAACAAATTATGGAATAAAGGAAGAACACGATATTAAAATGGGTTTCGATGCGAAATCCTTATATAAAGAAATAAATTCATTTATATGTTAGAAATCATTAAAAATGACATTGATAAGATCAAAATAGACTTGTCAAAACTTAGAAATAAAACCGTATTAATCACAGGGGCGTCAGGCCTTATTGGTATTTATATATTGAGTTATCTGAAAAAATATCAAGAAGAATATAATGTTATCATTTATACTTGGAACAAAAATCCTATTAACGCTATTTTTCTTCCATTATTTTCATTCTGTCGCACCACAATCGGTGATATCACAGATAAATCGATGTTTGATAACCTTCCACAGTTTGATGTTATAATTCATGCCGCAGGTTACGGGCAACCAATGAAGTTTCTACAGAATAAATTAAAAACAATAGAATTAAATACATTATCTACAATTTGGCTATTTGAAAAGTTAAAAAAAAATGGTATATTTCTATTTGTGAGTACAAGTGAATTATATAGCGGACTAGAGAACTATAATATAAGCGAAAATCAAATAGGAACCACCACGCCCACACATCCAAGAGCGGCATATATCGAAGGAAAAAGATGTGGTGAAACTATTTGTCATTCATATATTGAGCAAGAAGGAATTAATGCAAAGATAATAAGATTAAGTCTAGCTTATGGCCCAGGTACTCAGGAAAACGATATGAGAGTGGTGAATTCTTTAATTCAGAAAGTAATAACAGAAGATAATATTCGTCTGATGGATGCTGGACAAGCTGTAAGAACATATTGTTATATTACAGATGTTATAGAGATGTTATTCAACGTGATGTTATTTGGTAAAGATAGCACATATAATGTTGGAGGATTAACATCATGTACTATATTAGAAATAGCTCAAATGATAGGAAAGGCATACAATAAAGAAGTTATTCCATCTATAAACGAAAATGAATTACAAGGTAATCCTAAAATAGTGAATATCTCTATAGAAAAGTATATTAATGAATTCAATAAAACAAACTTCGTACCATTAAATGAAGGATTACATAACACAATTATGTGGCAAACTAAATTATACGAAGCGAGAAGAAATCACAATTAACATTATGACCTTAAATAAGAAAAAAATTCCGTTAGTAAAAGATACGATATCAAAAAAAGACATTAATGAAGTCATTAAATGGCTTAGAAAAAATGAGCATTTAACCAAAGGTAAATTAACCATTGAATTTGAAAATAAATGGTCAGAATGGTTAGGTAGAAAATGTTCACTATTCGTTAATTCAGGATCATCGGCAAATTTGCTTATGATATACGCTCTGATATGTTCTCAGAGAATGAAAAATAAAAAAGTAATTGTTCCAGCCGTATCTTGGGCAACGACAGTTGCGCCAGTAATTCAATTGGGATTAGAACCAATCTTATGTGACGCCGATATAAATACATTAGGGATTGATGTTAATCACCTAAGAGAATTATTTGAACAGTATCATCCATCCGTATTGATAATAGTCCACGTTCTTGGCCTTCCAAATAAAATGAGAGAAATATCGGAACTGTGTCAAGAATATAATGTTATTTTACTGGAAGATTCTTGTGAAAGCGTTGGATCAACATACGATGGAATTAAAACAGGAAACTTTGGATTAATGAGTAGTTTTAGTACATACTATGGGCATCATTTTTCCACTATCGAAGGCGGATTGATTTCTACTGATGATGATGAGATTTATAATATTTTACTTTCCATAAGAAGTCATGGTTGGGACAGAGATTTGGATGATCAAACCAGAAAGAAATTAAGACATCAATATGGCGTCGATGAGTTCAAAGCGTTATATACATTCTATTATGCTGGATTTAATATGAGGTCAACAGATTTACAAGCAAAAATTGGATTATTGCAAATGGAAAAATTGGATATTGTCATTGAAAAGAGAATAAATAATTTTGCATTGTATGATCAATTGATAGAGAATAACTCATGGAAAGTGAAGCCTGATAGTAATATGATTGTATCAAATTTTGCGTATCCAATTATACATATAAAAAACAATGTAATTGTTAAAAATTTACAAGAAAATAACATTGCTTGTAGACCATTGGTATGTGGATCAATTGGCCGTCAACCGTTCTTTACGAATCTTTACGGAGAACAAACTGGATTAGATTTTGCTGATGTTGTTCATGATCACGGATTATATATTCCAAATAATCCCGACATAACTGAAAAAGATATAATAATGATTTCTAAAATAGTTAATAAATCAATCAATGAATAAACTTAGAATAAATATAATAGGAGCTGACGGCATTGTAAATGATTGGCGTTGTGTTGCATCCAAAATGGTATGCTCAAATTGCGGACAAACGCCAAAACATATTGAATGGGTAACAGATGGAAGCGCAAATGTTTCTTTTCATTTTGATTTTGCAATAGCACATCCAACTGATAAATCTAAAAGAAATTTTGGGTGGATATATGAATTTTCAACAATTCAGACAGGTTTATTATCTTGGGCATCTCAAAATGCTAAACAATTAGAAAATAATTTTGAAATGGTTTTCACCCATGATAAAAGGCTATTACCTATATCTCCAGTATTTAAACTTGCAAGATGTAACTCAGGTCCTTGGATAGTTGACCCTCAAATTTATCCTAAATCTAAATTGGTGTCTATGATTGCATCAATTAAAGTAATGTGTCCAGAACACGCTTTCAGACAAGAAATAGCCAAAAAATTCGAACATCAAATTGACCTTTACGGATCAGGACGAGATACTTTTATAGAAAAAAAAGAACAGGGTCTTAATGATTATTATTTTTCAATTGCAATGGAAAATGGTAACTATCCTGATGTGTGGAGTGAAAAAATCACCGATTGTTTTGCCACAGGTACAATACCCATCTTTTGGGGTATTCAGAACATTGGTGACTTCTGGAACGACAAGGGTATTATTAGATTAACCAAGGAGTTCAAAATTGAAGACTTATCTCCGGAATTATATTTCTCGAAGATGGAATACATAAAAGATAATTTGGATAGAGTACATCATATGCTAACAGCGGAAGATTATATATTCGAAACATATCTTATGAATAGTAATTTAATATAATGAAAAAGAAAGCATTAATATCTGGTATTACAGGACAAGATGGTAGTTATCTAGCTGAATTATTGTTAGATAAAGGATATGATGTATATGGAATTAAAAGGCGTTCATCATCATTTAATACCGAAAGAATCGACCATATTATTGATAAAATAACCATACGTTATGGTGATGTCACCGACGCGCTATCAATTGATCACATAATGTTTCTTGTTAAACCGGATGAGATTTATCACCTAGGAGCTCAATCCCATGTCAAGATATCATTTGAAGTACCAGGATATACCGCGCAAACAGATGCCATTGGAACATTGAATATGTTGGAAGCTATGAGAAAACACTCTCCGAATGCTAAATTTTATAATGCCTCATCGTCGGAGCTTTTTGGCATGGCTCAGGAAACTCCGCAGAAAGAAACTACGCCATTTTACCCAAGATCCCCGTATGGAATCGCCAAACTTTATGCATATTGGATCGTAAAGAATTATAGGGAATCATATGGATTGTTTGCAGTTAACGGTGTCCTTTTTAACCACGAAAGCGAGAGAAGAGGGTCAACGTTTGTTACTAAAAAAATAACTGAAGGCCTGGCAAAATATATCAAAAAAGGTACTCCATTTTACCTCGGAAATTTAAACGCAAAAAGAGACTGGGGATATTCTCCCGACTTCGTAGAAGGTATGTGGAGAATGTTACAACAAGAGACCCCTGAAGATTTTATTCTTGCCACGGGTGAAACTCATACCATAAAAGAATTCATTGATGAATGTATTAAATATTGTATTGATACAATGTATTTCCTCCCAACACCTGTTTGGAAAAAAGATGATCAAGGTAGAGATATTCTATGGGATGATGAATTAGATAGATTGATAATTGGTATAAATGAAATATATTATCGGCCAGCTGAAGTTGATTTACTTTTAGGTGACCCATCTAAGGCTAAAGAAAAATTGGGATGGGAAGCAAAAACAAAATTTAAAGAATTAGTTAAAATAATGATGAAGAATGAATTGAACGAAAAATGAATTGAATGAAAAATGTATATATATTTGGAGATAGTCATACGGATCCTATTCTTAGGGCGATGAGGCAATTTAAAGAATTAAACCCCATAGAAGCTGTCTCATGGCCATGTACAATGTCAAACATTGGAAGACGAAAATTAGAACTTATTGATATTAAAAGAAAATGTGTTTATGACAATTACAATATCGACAATGGGCATAATATCATTATACACGATGTAAACCTTAATGATCTGATAAAAGATGGAGATATAATTTGTTTTTGTTTTGGGGAAATTGATTGTAGAGCACATTTATGTAAACCCCAAAATTTAAAAACACAAAAAGAACTTATTGATATTATTGTTGATAAATATTTTGATACGATAAGATTGAATGTTGAACAATTTAATAATTTAGAGGTAATTGTTTGTTGTGTGGTACCAGCAACACGTACTAGTGGAACTAATTTATTTGAATCCTATTCCCCTGGCCCTTTTCCATTTTATGGTACAGATGAGGAAAGAAAAAGTGCGGGATTATATGTAAACCTCAAATTGAAAGAGTATTGTATTAAATATAACTACATATTTTTAGATATATATGACAAATATTGTGATGATAATGGATTTCTAAATCCAACGATGAAAGATCATCAAGTTCATATAAAGGAAAATGTTTATATAGTGGAATTTTTGAACAATTTAATAAATCAAGAAAAATGGAATTAAAACGAAATATACAATGGAAAATTTAAAAACAATAATTATTGATATCGATGGAACAATCTTGTTTCATTGGGGTGAGCCCAACGCTCAAACAAAACATACGCCAACCCTGTTGAACGGCGTTTTAGAAAAATTTGCCGAATGGAATATGAAAGGATACTATGTTATATTAATGACAGGACGCCGAGAAAGTGAAAGATCAGTAACAATCAAACAATTAGAAGATCTTGGTGTTGTATATGATATGTTGATAACGGGAGTTGGAAGAGGCGAAAGAATATTAATAAATGATTTGAAACCCGATTCAAATGAGCCAACCGCAAGAGGATTTAGTGTTAAAAGAAATGAAGGAATATCCGATATAGAATTATGAAAACACTAAACGATTATTTTACAAAAATCTATGTTATAAATTTAGACAGAAGACCTGACAGAATGCAACAATGTCAGGTAGAATTCAATAAAATTGGAGTCGATGTAGAACGCGTTTCCGCAATAGACGGAAATAAGGTGCCCAATAGTATGGGTCTGAGTCCAAGAGATAAAGCATGTTTTGCAGTGACCACACTACATACTAGATTAATTGAGGACGCTATGTTAAACAAATATGATAATTTCCTCATTTTTGAAGACGATGTGGTGTTCGTTGATAACTTCAACGAAATATTCAACAAAAGAATGGAATTTTTACCAGAAGATTGGGATCTCCTATATATTGGCGGTAATCATATACTTCATGTCAATGGATTTGATTTGATTACAGGTGATAAAAATTTCAAAGTAACTAAAGAAAACTATAAGACACTTAATTATGAATTATCTAAATCACCATGTACATATTGCACTCACGCAATGGCAATTAATTCAAGATTCTATAATAGAACCGTAAATAAACTGAAACAATTCCCAAAGAGTCCAGGAACAGATAACCTATATTATCAATTACAAATGGAAGGATGTAATACATATGCATTTCTACCAAGTCTTGCAAAACAAAGAGCAAGTTTTAGTGATGTCGAGAATATGTATCTTGATTATAACGCCATGCCACAAGTTAGTTTTTAAAAAATAATTATAAAATAAAATAATAACAATGAAAGTTTTAAGCATCATCGGAACCAGGCCAGAAATTATAAGAACCAGCAGGATAACACCCTTATTAGATGAACGTTGTGATCACACTATAGTGCACACCAATCAGAATTTTTCCAGTAATCTTAAAGACATATTTTTTGATCAACTTGGATTACGCCAACCAGACATTGTTTTACATACAAGTATGAACGATGGTAATACTCATACAGAATTTGGATTAGGTGTTCAATTAGCTGATATGTTTCCTCAGATCGAAAAGATTTTTAAAGATATCAAACCAGATAAGGTTTTTATATTGGGGGATACCAATAGTGCGTTATGTGCGATTATTGCCGAGAGGATGGGTATTCCAGTTTACCATATGGAAGCCGCCAACAGGTCATTCAACCATGAGATTCCCGAAGAGGTTAATAGAAAATTACTGGATAGTATCTGCACATATAATTTATTCTACACGGATACTAATCGCCATACTCTGTTGCGCGAAGGAGCAGATCCAAAAAGAATATTCCAATGTGGAAATCCAACATTAGAAGTACTGGATTTCTATATGGAAAAGATCAACCAAAGCCGAATACTATATGATCTTGGATTGATGCCACATGATTGGCCAGGAGTTGTCGATCCAGCAATGCCTTACGCTCTTGTTGACATTCATCGATCAGAAAATGTCAATAACATCGATAGACTTGAAGAAATTTTAAAAGGATTGAATCTTATTGCTGAACTCTATCCTCTGCCAATTATATGTAGCGTACATCCAAAGACAAAAGATAAAATGAAATCCTGCAATGTTCCACCTTATGAGAATATTAAATTTCTTGACGCTTTCGGATTTTTCGATTTCGTTAAGTTGGAACAAAATGCAAGAGTGGGATTAACCGATTCCGGACTCTGTTGTGAAGAATATTGCCTTTTAAAAGTTCCATGTGTAATTGTTAGGAACGAAACAGAAAGGCCAGAGGTTGTCGAAGCTGGTGGAGCTATTATTTCAGGAATAAATGCTGAATCTATACTCG
>Ga0315284_10009739_pt1 | contig 13688 bp, 18 predicted proteins | sample YL17G09_16_MG_FD_203696 | JGI IMG/M metagenome (GOLD analysis project Ga0315284, IMG submission 203696) | Sediment microbial communities from Yellowstone Lake, YNP, Wyoming, USA - YL17G09_16 | ecosystem: Environmental > Aquatic > Freshwater > Lake > Sediment | place: USA: Wyoming | collected...
AGTTGAGCAGTGCCCGAAGGGCATCTGTCTCGAACTCCTGGTTCTCCCCGCAGCGTAGCGGAGGGGTGAATCAGGAGTTCACTGCTCAACTGCCGCGTTCTCCCCGTAGCGAAGCGGAGGGGAGAACGACTGAAATCAGCGGTGGCTGTAAGCCATCCGCTGGAGTGATTTGTTAGGCTCCCTTACGTTCATATCATCTTTAAATGGTCAGTTTCCCTATTTTTATAATATCATTATTTTAAAACTGGCCATCTGACCTTTTGAGGATCTGCACCCTCGTAAAGCTCTTTTATGGTCATTGTTGGAGCAAACATGTTCAACAATTCTTGAATACCCTGACGACGTAAATTTTCAGGAATCTCGTTTGGACCTGGGGTTGGGAAAAAGGCTCCTGCCATTTTTATTTCCACGCTTCTTAAAAATGAATCAATATAATAAACATTTCCGTATCCATGTTTTAAAATGTTAATTTGTCTATTTTCTTCCAATTTAATATTGAAAGTCCAGTATGCGACAAATAGCCGGTAGTAACCTCCTGACGAAATACCTATACGTTCTTCTGGGGTCTGATCAAATTCTTTTGTAATCCTTTCGATAGGACAATATGATTGCCCTGTTTTAACCTTTTTGAAAAATTGGCGATGCAAAGCTTTAATAGTCTTTATCATAATTTGCTCTTCTTCAGGATTCTTAGGTTTCGGCAATTCTGATGAAAAACCCCTCTGTTCAAACAAAGCCTGCGGTTTCGGCAACTTACTATATAATATGCGTTCTACCTTAGAATCATAGGTTAATCTTGAGTCTTTGTATGCTTCTTTGACATCCCCGTAAAATAAATGACTCACTTGGGCAAGACCTTCTATCGATACACATAAAAACATTAAAGCTGCTATTCCTGTAAGAAAAAGGTATTTTAAGCCCTTAAGCTTCATAAGCATTTCTCCATGACGCGGTGTGCCAAAATAATGAAATAACGCACGCCCCACAGGCTGGGAGGTGCAAGTGGTTTTTCTGCAGGCGCATGCTACGCAGGCCCCTGCCCTTCATTTATTATAGCCTTATAGGGAAGGTTTAGTTTCTGCATGTGGGCTGTAATCACCTCTGAATAGAAACCTAAGCCTACTTGGCAGGCTATTTTGTGAGCTTGTGTATCAATCGAGGCGTCGTCAATCCGAACAGACTCAGGTGACAAGAAGATTCGGGGTCTCTTTTTGTTTATGTCATCCAGTAGTCTCGCATCTTCAATCATCAAATCGTTGGCAGCCTTTTCGATTAAGTACTCAGGTACTCCATTTTTTATCACATTTGATAGTCTATGTGGCATGGATAGGATGTCCAACGTGTGCCGAACCTCTTCACTTAATTCTTTATAGACCTGCAAAGCTGCAGTCCCAGCTCTTAACCAATCATCGGATGAACTTCCTTGGCGCGGGATTATGTGGCGTTTGATTCGCTCAACCAGCCATTGGTGATTGGGACAAAGGGCTATTAAATTTAGATAATGATTAGGACCTCCGTCATCCCTTGCAATGATATGGTGCAGGTGCTTGCGCAAGGCAAGTGGATAGTTACAAAGTAGACAAGTATTCTTTTGTGCCCAATTGATGAAATTTTCTTCTCTGCTTCTACAAAATTGAGTCATCTCTCAATCATTCATTTAAATGAGCCTAACGCTGCTTCTCACCGGTGAGGGCCGCGAAGTGGCCCGAATCCGGTGCAGAAGATTGTTAGGTTGCTAAGTAAGCATTTTCAATCCATATCTTCTTGGATGCTATGGCGAAGTTCTTGCTGCATTCTAATAATTCGAGCATCTTCGGACTTGTCTACCCTTTCGGGGTCCTTATTCATCGCACGCTCAATCGTTTCTTTCTGCGCATCCGAAAGACGGCTCAAAGCCGCGTCGCACTTCCTTGTCAGCTCTAAGAGATTTTGAAAATACCCACCCCATCCGATGCCAGCAGGGCTAACAACGCCAAACGTCTGATTTGGATACACCTGCGTTCCCCGGGATACCGGCAAATCTGGAGGAGAGATCATCGAGATAATCTGAACTCCAGCAAGGTTTGCAAATACATAGGCCTTTTCGAATTTGTCAAATATATAATAGACAGAAGACCTCAGAACGCTATAGATGAGGTTAGGGCTACCCTTGAGCCCCACGGCGAGAAGATCCTCGTTACACAAGAGGATGTGGTGGCTATGGTTTCCCATGATGAAATTCGGCCTCCGCAGGAGATAGTTCCTCCATTCGGTTTCAAGGTCGCATAGCTTTCCCTTCCACTTCTCTGCAAGTGGATGCTCAACAAGCTGCATAATCCAAAGAACCCTCAAGCTAACTGATACCGCGAACCTTCCAAGACGATTGTCAACGGGAATAGTCTTAAGTCTATTTTGTTTGAATGGATAAAAGACCTTATTAGCGAAGAAGGTCTCCTCTTCGTTCAAAACTGACTCGCAACGGTTGCATAGGAGTTTTCTCTTGTAGAGGTCTTGGGATCTACTTGGGTTGCCGTTTTCGTCAACTGCAGTTAAGAACCCAGTCGCGGACGTCTCCTTCAGATATTTACCAAGAAATCGAGGCAGTACGTGACTAACCCGGAGGTCGTCACTATCTTGACAAAGTTTGCAGAGAGCGCTCACTGACTTCATCCTTTCGGTAACCTAACGACTGAAGTCAGCGGTGGCTGTAAGCCATCCGCTGGAGTGATTTGTTAGGCGCTGCTCAGTTTTTTTAAAACTCAATTGTCAAGTCTGACGCAAACTTTTTCTCCTCTCCGACTCCAAGACTTTGGAGCATCTTTCAGAGGAGGGATTTCAAGAATTCGATATCGGATTCCAGTTGGTCGGCTGCTTCGTCGAGGCGGCTTGCGGAATCGTACATAGGGTCGGTGTGTTTGTAGGGATCGCTGGACCTTGAATACGGGTGTTCGCCCGAGTCGATTTTTGCTACAAGTTCATCAGCTTCTCCCCTGAGTTGCTCCGCCTCACTCCTAAACTGCGCGATTTGCCTTCGCAAATCTGAAATCTCTTCCTTTATGCGGTCCTTGGACCATGTTGGTGCGACCGTTCTGTGTATTGCCACAACTGCCTCCTTTCTGAAGCGGCAACTTGTTCTCTGCGTGGCCCCCGAGGGGACGCACTTAGTTCCCCTACGGTATAAAACGATACGCGTCAGCCGTTTTGCAGGCCGCCCCGGCATGCAAAATCGGCTTGAAGCGCGGGTTGGGCGTAGGCGTTTGCTTGCACCCCCCGTCACATTTCTCCTCGCGCCACTTTCCGGTATTTCAGAAATTGGTAAATTCCCCCACCTAAACAACCATACATATAGGCCCCTATGAAGGGAATGTAAAAGAACAAAAGCATTACAAATAACCACGTCATTGGGTTTGCTATGAGAAAGCAACCAATTCGACCTACTATGTTGCGCCACCATGGCCATACAACTTTCCATCCCCAGAAGGTTGACCACGCAGCGTAGACGCAGAACAAAGACAGAAAGAACTTGGCAGTTGCAGAAAAATCCTTGGCATCGGCGATAAGAGAAATGATGAAAACACTCGCGATAGCCGTGAATACCCAGGACCATACCAGGCTTCTCTTAGCCTTTGCAACGGATGCTTCCACCTCGTCGGCTACGGCCTGTTTGGCAGCAGCCACGCAGTCCTTGCACAACAACGCGCCACCAACATCCTGGATGCAATCACGGCAAGCGGCCTTTGAACATTGAGAACATGTACCGACAGCATCTTTGTCGGTATGGTAATAGCACTTCATCGGTATTCCTCCTTGTGTGGTATGTTTTCTTTCCTACAAATCCCCGTACCCGGACGTGCGAGCCCGCTTCTTATGCAAGATGTTGTCACCTCGTTTCTCGCGCCTAACGCAGCCATCACCGGGAGGCAGGCGCCGTTTCCTGCCGATCCGGTGCATGGCATGGTTAGGCGTTTTACCATCCCGCAGAGCCTTCTTTCACTTCAAATTCCGCGATCATGCTTTGAATAAACGTATTGTTTCTCATTCGGATGTTCTTGCCACCCTGAATCCTGATCCCTCTGCCCGAAGAACCCACCAAACTTCGGTAATACTTTTCCGCTGCGTCTCGAAAGGCTCTGTAGTTGAAAGGCCCTCGGTAGTTTTCTGGCTGACCGACTTCGATCGGTCCGGTTTCATAATCGCTACCAACAGTTTGTTTTATGTCAGCGTACAAATCAAATTTCTTTCCGCCAATCTCAAGAACAAAGAATACCCTTGACACCATGTGTTCATCATTGCTGCCATAGTCTTGAGAATCCTGGATGCATTTAAAGAAAGTTACTTTTGCATTCTCTCCCACTTTACACCTCCTTTGATTCTAGTTGGCTAATATGCTTTCATTACGCCTAACGCGGAGGTCACTGGGAGCCGGCTTCATCGGCGATCCGGTGCACCGCCTTGTTCGATCATTTTCCCGCCTTCATTGTAGTTGTAAGCAGTTCGATGGCTGACTTGGCAACTGGTCCTTCGGAAGTCGCGCCGCCTGAGTAGCCCGTGGGTTGTGGGGCGAATATGCAGGCCGAAGCGTGTGTAAGAATGATTTCTCTATTTGCGACGTCCTTTGCAGCATCAACAAGCGCTTCATACGTCATTAATGCATTCTGGCGATGCTTATTGATCACCGCATTATGCTTTTGTGCCAGATAATTCTTGGTTGACAGATAAAGTACGTAGGACAGTACAGCGAATATGAGTACCTTGCTGATGGCCAACTGCACAGTCTGGTAAAGATCATCGGGTTTGATCCAAGGTATTTTATGTAGTCCAAGAGTTAGAACCGCGTAAGCCCCTAAAATGAAAGCCAGTCGAATGGTCTGCTTTCTCCAATTCTCGGCCTCAGTTTCATGCTCCTTCGCTGCATCACGAAAGTAGGTCGCTTGCTGTGATACGCCCTGCTCAGCTGCTACCTTTCTTATGTCCTCCAGTATTTGCTCGGAGGTTTTCTTATCGTCTTCAAGTTGTTTCGTCAGTTCGGCTGCCTTGTCTTCAATTATTTGAAGCATTGCACGGGCTTCGGTTTCCAGCCTCTTGAAATCGGCAGACTTGCTTGTCGAGTAGGTGATTATCGGCTGAAGGGTGTTGAAGGTGCCTTGATAAGCTCCGTCGATTTGCTGGATTAGGCTGTTGTGGGTATTGTATGCATTCTCCTGTTTGGCGGAGAACTTCAGGATTTGCTCGAAACGGTTGTAGTCAGCATCACATTGGGTCTTCAAGCTGTTCAATTGCGACACAGGAAAGTCCTCCAGAACAGTCAGAGATACTTGATTGTATAGCGCGATCAGTCGCTTGGCCGCCGGGGTAACCTCTTGAAAACTGAAATCGCGCCCAAGCTCCTCTTCTCGAGCAAGCGTGCGGGGGTCAAATTGCTGGATGCGCGCGAGGGACTTCTGACATTCTTTCCTAATACTGTCTTCCTGTTGGGTTGCCATTCATTTCCCTCCTTCATATTTATATTTTTGATCGAACGATAAGGGTCAGGGGTGGCTCTTAGCCATCCACTGCACCCGCTGGTTATGCAGTCTTTGAGTTGCATTAGTAAAAATTTGGAGGTTTAATATGAACACTCTTAAAATCATACTCTTGATTGTTCAATTAGGAATGATTGGATTCCTCCTATTTTATGCTCTTCCTTCGATGATAAAATCGCGGAGGGAGACAAATAAGAAATTCGAGGAAGTGAGAGAAGCGTTTAAAGAGACTGAGCAATTGACCAATTTGTGCATGCCTATTTTCCGTGGAACAGCTACGGATAGTGATATTACAGCATTCCAAAGTTTCAGAGCCACGTGGGAGAAAAAGCATGGGAAGGTAAAATAATGACTTTTCTGCATAACGATAGAAATAAGGCGCGGGGACAACCACCTTCGTAAAAAAGCACGGGGCTGTTCCCCGTCCCCTTGATTGACTTGTTAGGCGTTCAGATATCTGTCTTAATGGTTGCTGTCCCTTCTTCGCGTATTCGATTGGTCGGCTTACGGCTTACCGTTTTGAAGGCGACTGAGACAATAAGCGCTGAATAGCCTCTTGCTGGTTTCCCCACCAAAACTCAGCAATCTCCCGCGCCTCGGCTCGCGCCTGGTCGTGATTTAGCCCTCTGCGCTTCGTTCGCATTATGACGCTAATATCGTTGGCTTGAACGTACGCTTTCTTCAATGCGGATTCGTCAGAAGCATCCACTTCTATGACCGCGTGCGTTGCTTTATCCCATATTTCTTTTCGGAAAAACGCATCCGCGCAGTTTTCACAAATCATCATTGCTCCTGTTACGATACCCATGGACTGGGCGTCACTGTAAACAAGATACCCTTCTCCTTTAGTAACGCTGCTCGAACAGCGATCGCATTTGCCCTTTTGCTTTGATTCAGATTCGACCGTGTAGTCAGTTAATTCAATGTCTTTGCTCCGCTCAGTTGCTGAAACACCTTCCAGCGAGTATTTGCATATTGTCTTTAAGTTTAACTCCTTTGGATCGCACTCTGATAGAAGATGCTTTGTTACAAACAATCTCCACAGTTTTTCTTTTTCCGGATCAGAATCTATCTTTTTTGATTTGAGTTGCTCCGGATCTATATTTGCCATAAGGTCTGGATACCATTTTCCCATACACGATTCTGCATCGCTACAATGTAATTTGCCAGTGAGATCCCGTAACTCGATAGTCTTTCCAGTTAGCTTACAGAACTTCCATGCATTTGCTGATAACGTTTCCATGTCTGGTGACTCCTGAGCGCGTGGCTTCTTTTCTTGCGTTCCCTCGCCAAATCGCCAGCCGAAAATCTTCATATCCTTTTGCCTCCATTCTTTTTTTGTTGCCTAACGCGGCAGTTGAGCAGTGCCCGAAGGGCATCTGTCTCGAACTCCTGGTTCTCCCCGCAGCGTAGCGGAGGGGTGAATCAGGAGTTCACTGCTCAACTGCCGCGTTCTCCCCGCAGCGAAGCGGAGGGGAGAACGTGTTTTTCAGCCGCCGGGCTTTGACGGTCGGCTGGAAAAAATTGTTGGGCATTGTTATCCTGCTCCGCAAAGTTCATACGGCAGCACAATGAACTTCTCCTGCTCGCTAAGGTTCAACTTTGAGGCGAGAGTGAGATTGAGAACCCAGTCCCCTCGCGATTCGGGAGCCGGGACACTCAGGTCAACCTTTGCCATGGTGATCCAGTGCGCGACCGAAACGTCCCCGCGATTGTGCTCTGATTCACCTAAGATCTGGTTTACAAAGGTTTGGTAGCCACCGGGAAACACAAGCCGCACCATTTCCTTCGGATACGGTATTACACTCACCCAAATGACAAGAGTAGGATTCGGTGTGAAGAATGGAAACCCTCCGCTCAAGAAGAGGTGCTGAACCGAAGCATTCCTCTGAAGAACCCACATTGAATCCATTGCGAACGCTAGCGGCTTGGCCTGGTTAAGTTCGTCCAACAAGGCCAATTTTGCATTCTCTTTCTTCGCCTCTGCGTCGTTGTGTATTCGATGAAGGTGGGCTGTCATTTGGGACTGAAGGACGGGTGAGCCCTTCCAAATGAGGAAGACTTCACGACTTCCACAGCGGTCAAGCACGCAACGACCGTCAAGGAGGTGTGACATGGGACCGTGCTGGGATAAGGTGACATTGTCGCCTCCCATTGTTTGGGCCATTTTCTTGTGCATATGAACCCCCGACAAGGTTTCGGGAGGTATCCAGATACAACAGGCAGGGCAGATTGCCCGGAGGTGGGTGAACAGTTCTGTCGTAATTTGGTTCACTGCGACACCTGCTGACTTCAGGGCAACAATGACAGCTTCCACAGACTCCGGGAGTTGCACAATCGGAATTCTGACGCATGTTGGTGTCGCAGGTACCTTGTGAAGGAAGGCTGAGAGCGAATCTTCGAGGTTCATAGTTCTTGCCCCATTCTGCTTGACGTTCTCCTTTGCGGAATTGGCTTCGTTGTCCCCAAGAAGTCGTCTGAGCCATTTCATAGCGCCTTGCTCTTTCTTTTCTTGCTGCCCAACGTCAAGGGTGAGGCGTGGCGGTTTGTTAGCCATCGCCTCGACCCGCTGGTTATGCAATTTTATTTTTTTTGAGGAGGGTTAAAACCATGATAACCACCTGTTGGGATTGCGAACAAACCAAAAGAGGATGTAAACGCATCGTGAGAATGTTGCCACCTTGGGATGTGCCACCGTCTGATCCAAAAGATGATCTCATTGGAAAACCAATTTGCAGAACATGTGCCAATTTTGCGAAAAAATGCGGTGAATTTTATGAAGTTGCATAACGCTGCGGCTCACCGGTTGCCAGATTTATTGGCAATCCGGTGCAGCCGTTTGTTGGGGCTTTCTATATCTTCTTTGGCTGTTGGCGGCATCTGGATTGCCCTCTGTCGCCGCAGAAGATCGACGATGTTTGCCGGAATATGGATCTTCTTGATCCTCGGAACCGCGCTGTTATCGGTGGGCATGGCTGCAATTAGAATTCCTTCAACCTCGTTGACATGCTCGGGCTCAGAGACTGTGAATGCTGAAAAGAAGTTCCAGAAGTTGTAGTATTTGTCCTTTGGGTTGGTGGCATGCGAACGTAAACGTCGAAACAAGCGGTTCGCAGCTTTCCCCACGTAGTAGGGCTGGTCGTTACGATACAGCACATACACGCCCGGCTGCGACAGGAGTTGCTTTACCGATGGGTCGTACTTGTTACCGCTCTTGACGTAGAAAACGTCGCGAGGCCACATTTTCGCATACTTTTGGACTATCAAGCCCCGATGTCCCGGCATTGTCTCTCCTTTCTGATCTTGTTGCCCCAACGACCGAGCTAACCGGCGCGGTCAAGAACCATGACCGTCAGGCAGTCGACTTCTCCCGCGTCCGGTTGAGTGATTTGTTAGCAAACCATTTAGTCATTTGCTGGGTATGTCTCGAACATATTTCCTAAAACAGGATGGTCCCCATACTGTAAAATCGGATTGGCCCATATCTTATCCTTGCCAGCGTTTGATAACATTCTGACGATAAGACAGTCTCGTTCCAATTCGTCGGAATCTGGCGACGAAGCACCCACAAACCGTAATCCCTTTGATTTTGGGTGAGAAGTCAGCTTGGGATGATAAATTTTTGTAATTATTATCTGTATAGTGCCAAATGGTTTGATCTCTGATGCTTGTTGGTGAATGACCGCGTTCCTCTTCTCTCGCGGTAGACCGTCGCGGAATTGACATCCTAACAGCTCACCCGTTTCTGTTACAAAAAAGAACATCTCGAAATGATGGCCATCTTGAAGGAATGCTCCACGAGCGATGGCGTTTAGCCACGAAGCGTATTGTTCTAAGGAACTCTCTTTATCATTTGGATCCCATGGCGGTGTTTTTGTCGGGACTTGCATCTCTTTCACTCGCTAACGATTTAAATAACCCGCCGGGGCACTCACCATGAGCCACAACTACAAAGGGCTATTCCCGGTCGGGTTGATTTACTTGTTAGGCAATAGTGGATTTGGTGTCATTTCGCTAAACTCAATAATCAAGTCTGATGATCCCGCACCCGTTTTCCCAAATATCACAGAAACTTTCACTTACTTGCCAGGTAATCTACCACGAGATTTGCCATGGCCCGAATTCCGACAATAAGTCCCTTTTCATCGACGTAAAAATTCGGTGAATGATTTATAGCCCCCTTTTGACCCTCGGGCGTGATTCCCAAATCGAAGAATAAACCAGGAATTTTCTCCTGATAGAAAGCGAAGTCCTCAGAACCCGTTCTTTGTCGTCCAAGAAACCAACATTTCCCTTTGCCAGCAACCCTTTCCAAGGTAGGGATCATCTTTTGTGTAAGATTGGGGTCATTAAAGACGACCGGTGCTAAGGGTACAATTGTTATCTCAGCTTTACCTCCCCCGCTTTCAGCGATCATTGTCGCTGTTCTCCGAATCTTCTCGTGAATCTCCTTTTGTATTTTAGGATCGAATAGCCTAATTGTACCTTCCATTTCAACTCTATCTGGAATGATATTAAAGCGTAGTCCCCCGTGAATACTCCCTATCGTGACCACTGCCGGGGTCGTTGTCAGGTCCGTTTGACGGCTGACAATCGTTTGTAACCCCAATATGATCTGAGAAGCGATTACAATCGGGTCGACTCCCCCCCAAGGCACACCTCCGTGGGTCTGGCTTCCCTTGATGATAATCTTTAGGGTGTCTGCACTTGCATAGAATGCTCCAGACCGATACCGGATTGCACCAGTAGTAAAAGGATAGACATGAAGGCCAAAAATGACCTCCGGTTTTGGGGATTCAAGAACACCCTGCCGCACCATCAGGGAGGCCCCCCCTTCTTCCCCTGTTGGGGCTCCCTCTTCGGCCGGTTGAAAAATAAATTTAACCGTGCCAGGCAGTTCATCCTTTATCTTCAAGAGCACCTCAGCGGCCGCCATTAAAATGGCCGTGTGAGCATCATGGCCACAGGCATGCATCACGCCCACCTCTTTGCCCTCATACGTGGTTCGGACCTTCGAGGCGAATGGCAGGTCCACAGCCTCCGTTACCGGAAGGGCATCCATATCAGCACGGAGAGCAACAACAGGGGTATCCTTATTGCCTTTCAAGATTCCTACGACTCCGGTATGTGCCACCCCGGTTTTAACCTCCAATCCGAGATTCCGGAGATGGTCCGCCACGAGTTTGGCAGTACGAAATTCGCGATTGCTGAGCTCTGGGTTCTGGTGGATATCCCGCCGCCACGCAATACATCTCCCTTCTACTTCTGAAGAAAGTTGATCAATTCTTGACCAAAGGGAGTTATTCTTTAACGCCTGACTATCGGCATCTGAATGTAAGGACACTGCAAGAAATATAGACAACACGAAAATCAGACATATAAAATGTTTCTTTGGCTTATCCATTTGCATTTCCTCCTTTCCAATCTTATGCGGGGAATATAATGGTATGCGACTGAATCTCATCAATCAATGCCTAACGGTTAAATTCAGGCGCCGCTGTTAAGCGGGCGGCTGGAATAAATGGTTAGGCCAATGCTATTCCCCTATTTTTTACCTACGACGAAATAAGGGCGAATATCTTCAAGTTTTTTGGAGCCGATTCCCTTTACCTTGAGCAAATCATCTACGGTTCTATAGGGGCGACCGGCTATAATTCTCTCAGCAAGAACAGGACCGATTCCTTTGATAGATTGAAGTTCTTTTTTACTGGCAGTGTTTAGGTCAAGCAAGCTTTTGGGGGATGGGGCTTTTTTTACTTGGCTTTGTAATTCCTTTAATTCCTGATCTTCACTACGTTGCTTTGCACGAAGTTCGGCAATCCGATCTGGATCACTCTCCGACCAAATGCCAACACGTTTCAACATAGCCGAAATCTCAAAATCCCGAAACCTTTCAACCCTTTCATCACGTGATACTCCATCGCGGGTTTTCCTACCTATGCCGTGAGTACGGGCAAGGCCATTTTTAACGAGCAGGCTCGCCAAATCATTCCCGTCATAGGTAGTGATGAATCCATATACACGACCTTTGGCCGACCTTCCCCCCGCACTTGCAAAGGCGGTATGAACAGTAAAAGGTTTAAGAAGGACATGCTCAGTAAAAGTTTTTGCTTCGTTACCGAAATGAATCGTCCGTGCTGGGTCGGACAATCCAAAATATCGTGCTTGCTCCCGTACCCTTTGTGCATCGCTCATGGAACTGGTGGAAGTTTCAGGACAGTCAATAAAATAAAGCCTCACATGGAAAGATTTTCCATTAGCTTCCACGAGAAAGCTATCCCCATCATTTGCTGGATCATTTATCAATCTCCCATTGGAGAACATTTGCAAATCAGCAGAAAATGATGGAAGAATGCCTCCAAATATCAGCACTGCCGTTACGAATAAAAACCTGATTGTCGATTGAATAAATCTTTTCATAACGTAACCTTAAGGGCATAACGCCAGTGCTCACCTGGCGGCAGGCACTGACGCTCAGGTGAAGCACGATGTTCGACTATTCTTTCATGCCCAAGAAATAAATCGGCCTCAGAGGCAAAAGGCTCTTGTCCTCATCGGAAAGCTTGTCATAGAATTCCTGCCAAAGCCCAACAAAGCGATTGAGGTCAATCAATTCCACATGTACGTGTGAACTCCGAGCCGCCGCCCGTGCGTCGGGGGAGAATCCCCCCGTGGAAACAAATATGCCAACGTCCCCCTCCTTTTGGAGCAAGCCCATAAGTTGTCGGACTTCCTGAACGCTGGCCGGGGCCTCCCTGTGTTTGATCTGTACTTGAATTCGCGGGGATTGAGTTCCGAGGGGATCCCTGTAGGCCACGATATCGACGCCACCGTCTTTCCCCTTAGGGGCGACAAAGGGGGTGTAATAACCCATTCCCCGCAAGAGGGCAGCCGCGATGTCCTGGAACTCGTAGGGATTCTTGCCGTTGATGTACTTCTCAAGCCCTTCGAGAGCTTTCTGCTCCACATCCTCAAAGGCCACAACCTGCTCTGTTACTACGGTAGGGGTCTCCTCCTCGGCGACCTCGGGTGGCTCGGGTTGCGCTGCTTTCCACTTCCTGTATGCAGTTGTGGCTTGTTCCAGAAGCTTCTCCGGTCCAAGTTTCAAGGCTTCTTCACCCTCAGGTGTGATGTACCAGATTCCCTTTTTCTTTACCAGGTAGCCAGCCTTTACACAATCTATGCTGAAAAAGTGAAGAATGGATTCCCACCGGACGTAGCCGCTCTTTTCATACCTCGCCTTGTCCCATTCGTCCAAGCTCACCGACGCCTTAACTTTGTCGAGCAGATCGCGCATGGCCATTTCTTTTCCATTGTCGCGCAAGATAGAAAGAGCCGCATGGGTTAGCTTCGCGGCAAGGGCTCGTGAGCGTGACAGCCTCTTTGGGGTACTCATATGCGCGTTTTTCCTTCTTGTATGTGTGGTCGAACGAAAAGGGTGAGGCGGCGGGCACTCACCCTGAAAGGAGGCAGAGCTATTTACGCTCGCCTCGACCCGCTTGTTAGAGCCTCTCGGTAATGATCGACCATTTGTCCTTATGATCCTCCAGATCGGATGGGCCAATCGCACAATGTAGAGATTCAGGTTTCCGCGGTCTTACTCCGCCATGCAAATCAAGCCAGTGCATATAGTTGGCAATTGTGATGTCTTGGACTTCTGACCACTCCAGAACATAGAATTGATCCTTACCGTACTCCTCAGCCGCGAGGACAAACACACATACAAGACCTGGAATCGACAATGGTTTCTTGGCTCCGATTAGTTGTCTGTTTCCTTCAAGAGTAACGTCGGCAAACTTCTCGATCGAAAATTGCCAAGATCCACCCTTGATTGTCTTGACTTGAATTGGGCATGATGACCCCTTTAGATCGGTAGCGATTAGATCGAAATCAGGAACATTGCCAGAGAATGTTGCGACAAGAAGCCCCTTTCTGGCAAGCTCGCACGCGACAAGATATTCGCCAACTTGTTTAATCAGCTGCTTACTGCGCCCGGTTGCCATAATTGCTCCTTTCTAAATAGGCTCTAACGCAGAGTTGAGCCGGAGCGCTAGCGATCAGCTCGAACGACTTGTTGGGCCGTATATGCGGACCATGGTTTGATCTTCTTTAACGATGGCCCAAGTGTACGCTCTGCAACCTCTGTGTCGTGGGCAGCCTGAGCACGCAACCAATAGCCGTTGGATA
>Ga0315284_10009740_pt1 | contig 13687 bp, 13 predicted proteins | sample YL17G09_16_MG_FD_203696 | JGI IMG/M metagenome (GOLD analysis project Ga0315284, IMG submission 203696) | Sediment microbial communities from Yellowstone Lake, YNP, Wyoming, USA - YL17G09_16 | ecosystem: Environmental > Aquatic > Freshwater > Lake > Sediment | place: USA: Wyoming | collected...
GATCCGAAGAATAGGGGGCTCGAAGGTCGCCGATGTCGAGACGGCGCTCGGCCGTAAAGTCGCGCGTGAATGAAACAAAGCAGAGCTCCCGCCCCGCACCCCCTACGGCGTCCTGCGGAACCTCCAGTAGATGGTGAAGGGGATACCCGCCTTGCCCGTCAGGTTCAAGGTATCCGCTTCGAACTCGTAGCTGAAGGCCATGAATTCACCGCTCGGATCGGGAGTCGACATCAAGAAAAGCACCGAGTCGTTGACGGACCAGACGTAGGGGGCGGGATTCGTAGCCACTACGAGCGTGTCGTTATTGCTGAAATTCCACTGCATGCCCATGTATATCAGGTCGGGATTCCCGTTGAGGGTCGACTCGAAGACGACCCACGATCCGAGAAAGGCCTTCGAAGGATCGTGGCAGACCGCCGGCTTGGGACACGTGGGGCAGGTTGTGTCCTCGCTGCACGAGCAGATCCACAGGAGCGCGAGAGCGAGCGCGGCGAGGGGGAGCCAACGGGCGGGGAACGTTTTCATCGTTGCCACCTCCGTGAAACGCGAGCACAATGTTCGGGCGTAGAAGAGTGCCCGAAGTCTACACCGAACGGAGGATCATGAGAACCGGATTTTCGATCGTCGTCCTGGCGGCGGGATTCGAGCGGGAGCTTCGACGAATCGTTCTACAAGAAGACGGTCAGGGTCCGGGGGATCGCAAAGGAATCCCGCGTCGAAAGCTCGTACGTCGACAGAATGGAAAGCGAAAAGGCGCTGCTCTGCCACATCGACAACACCCCGTGCAGAGATTCCACGTGGGTGAGCGGCCAGATAAAGGCGGGCAGAGCGGACACGCTGTCGAAGCGCGACGTCGAGAGATTGAGACGCGCGATGGAGCGGACGGGGAAGAGCTACGTCTCGGCGGTGACCGTCGTCGCGGACCGGGTCGAGCTCCTCGAAGAGCCGTCGAAGAAATAGCCGACCCATTGATAAACAATGAGTTGCTGGTTTGATATCGCAATCTGCGATATCAAACGACCTGCGAGGAGGTGGCAAATTGCGACCACCTCGGGCTGAACCTTACGAACAAACAAGTTACGAGCTTGAGGTTTCATTTTGCAACCTCAAAAGGCGAGCGAGACTGGCTTCAGAAGAACAATTCTAGGTGGTCACAATTTGTGACCACCTCACAGTTCTTGACAATTCCGAGTTAGTGCCATAACATCTGTTTCGCGTGACGGGGTTTGGGAGGTGGCGGCGGATGGCAAGCGAATCCAACGATCGAGACGGTCTCCATTCATCAATTGTCCCGACCGACAGGATCGAGCGTACAATTCTGCTCATTCGGGGAGAGAAGGTGATTCTCGACGCGGACCTTGCGGCGCTTTACGGCGTCACAACAAAGAGACTCAATGAGCAAGTCAGGCGTAACCGCGATCGCTTTCCCGAAGATTTCTCGTTTCGCCTTACCAGAAAAGAAGTTACAGTCTTGAGGTCGCATTTTGCGACCTCAAGTGGTACGCATGGAGGCCTCCGTTATCTCCCTCTGGCATTTTCTGAGCACGGCGCCATCATGGCCGCCTCCATCCTAAACACACCCCGCGCCGTCGAGATGAGCCTCTTCGTTGTCCGTGCGTTCGTTCGCTTGAGGACATTCCTTGCGACTCATAAGGATCTCGCCGAGAAGCTCGCCGAGCTCGAGCGCAAGCTCGAGAGCCACGACGAGCAGATCGTCGCCATAATCGACGCGATCAAGCGCCTCATGGCGCCGCCTGGACCATCGGACAAGCGTCGCATCGGGTTTCATGCCGAGGATGGAAGCCCCGCGGAATAGCCCGGCGGGATAGGAAAGAGGTTGAATGGTTGAGCTCGCAGGCAGATGAGCCTTCAATTCTCTCACGGGCCGTGAGAGAATTGAGGTTATCACAGAATGTGATAACCTCCTGCGCGCTCTATTCGATTATCATGAAATGAGTTCCTGCTTTGAGGCCGCAATTTGCGACCTCAGTTGTATGGCGTTACAACAGCGCGACTCAACCAGCAAGTGCAGCGGAATATCAAGCGATTCCCGGCGGATTTCGTCTTCCAATTGAGTGAGGATGAGTTCTCAAACTTGATGTCACATTTTGCAACATCAAGATTAGGGTGGGGCGGGCACCGCAAGCTCCCCTATGCCTTCACTGAGCACGGCGCCATCATGGCCGCGTCCGTGCTCAATACGCCCCGCGCCGTCGAAATGAGTGTCTTTGTCGTTCGCGCGTTCGTCCGGCTGCGCACTTTCCTCGCAACTCATAAGGAGCTCGCCGACAAGCTCGCCGAGCTCGAGCGCAAGCTCGAGAGCCAAGACGAGCAGATCGTCGCCATCATCGACGCCATCAAGCGCCTCATGGCGCCGCCCGGCCCGGCGGACAAGCGCCGCATCGGGTTTCACGCCGATGATGGAAGCCCCGCGGAATAGCCCGGCGGGATACGAAGGGATTCGACGGCAGAGAATTGGGCGGGGTAATTCTGCCACAGCCTGTGGCAGAATTGAATGGATCGCTGCAAATCTTCTCGCCCCCCCGGCACTTTTCGCACCGGCCACTGTATAAGAAAGCAGGTCGTTTCCTGTGCACTGAGGAGGTGCCCATGCGTACGGTGCGGTTTGTATCGTTCTTTGTGATTCTTCTCTCTCTCGCCGCCCAGGTCGCGGCAGGCGAGATCCACGAGGCGGTCCGCGGGGGGAATATTCAGGCCGTGCAGCGGCTCGTCGCCGCCGACCGGTCGCTCCTCGCGACGAAAGAGGCCGACGGTTCGACGCCGCTTCATATCGCGGCCCAGGCGGGGAACCTCGAGATGACGAAGCTCCTGCTCGACTTGGGTGCCGACGTCAAGCTCGGCGACAACGAGAACTCGAACGCCCTCCACGTCGCCGCCATCGGCGCCAACATCGCGGTCATCGATCTCCTGCTCGCGAAGGGGATGGACGTGAACTCCGCCGACGTGAACGGCATGACCGCCGTTCTCTTCGCGGGCGCGTGGGGCAAGTGGGACGTCGTCCGGCATCTCGCCTCGAAAGGCGCGAAGCTCGATTGCCGCACGACTGGAGGCTCCGGCCTCGTTCACTATGCGGCGCGGCGCGGCGACGTCGAGGTTCTCAAGCAGCTCGTCGCGGGGGGATTATCCCTCGATTGCGGTCCCGACCAGTGGGGCGCCTCCCCGCTCGTGGGCGCGGCCCAGCGCGGCCATGTGGCGGCCGTGACCTACCTCCTCGACAACGGCGCCGATCCGAACGAGAAACCGCCCAACGGGGACGAGACGCCTCTCACGCAGGCCGCCGGCATGGGCAAGCGCGACGTCGTCCGCATCCTGCTCGATAGGGGGGCCGACGCGAAGTTCAGCAACAACGGCTTCAGCGCGCTCGCCGCGAGCCTGTGGCGGCCCGATCCCGAGACCGTCCGGATGCTTCTCGCGGGCGGCGCCGACGCGACGATCGCGAGCGATAACGGCTACAATCTCCTTCACCGCCTCGCGCAGACGCAGGGCGTGCCGGTCGAAATCGCGCGGGTTCTCGTCGAAGCGGGGGCCGACGTGAACGCGAAAAACGACGAAGGCAACACCCCTCTGACGCTCGCGTGCGAGCGGGGATCGACCGACATCGTGAAGTACTTCGTGTCTCGGGGCGCCGACGTAACGGTCGCGTCGGGCACGTTCCGGGCCACCGGCCTGCACGCGGCCGCGGCCAAGGGCTACGGCGACCTGGCGGCGTTCCTGATCGAATCGGGCGCCCCGGTCAACGCCAAGGACAGCGAGGGGCGCACCCCGCTCTACTACGCGGATCGCCATGGAAACACGGAAATCGCCAAGGCGCTCAAGGCGAAGGGCGCGAAGGGCGGCTGCAAGGCGGTCTGCGCCGACGACCTTCTCTCGAAGCGCATCCCCGCGGGGCAGGCGACGGTCGTGTACACGGGGCACGCGGGATGGGTGATCGAGACCGCGAACAACTTCCTCATCTTTGATTTCTATCAGGACGGACGCGCACCCGACGCGCCGGGCATCCTCAACGGATGTATCAATCCGGCGGAGCTCAAGGGCAAGAAGGTCACGGCGTTCGTGTCGCACACGGTTCACCCGGATCATTACAACAAGGCGAACTTCGCCTGGAACAAGGGAATCGATAACATCACCTGGGTGTTCGGCCAGCGTCCCGACACCACGGTCGCGGTCGAGCTCATCGATCCCCGGCAGACGAAGAACGTGAACGGCATCGAGGTCGTCGCCTGCCGCTCCACCGACGCGGGGGTAGGATTCCTCGTGACGGTCGACGGGCTCACGATCATGCATTCGGGCGATCTCCACAATCGTGACGCGAACGTCGACGGCGTGTACTCCGAAGAGATCGACTACCTCGCCGGCCTCGGGCGCAAGATCGACATGGCGTTCATACCGGTGTCGGGGTGCGGCTTCGGGGACCAGGAGACCATGAAGAAGGGCGTGTGGTGGGGCGTCGACAAGCTCGATCCCGCGAGCGTCTTCTGGATGCACGGAGGGAACAACTGCTCGCGGTATACCGAATTCTCCGCGGAGGCCGCGAAGGCCGGCTGCACGGTTCCCCAGGGCCTGCCGAGACTCAAGGGGGACAGGTTCACGTATAAGGACGGGGCGCTGAAAGCGATATAGCCCTTCGAAGGGCGCCGAGCGAATCCTTGAGCGAGGTGGTCGTAATTGCGGCCACCTCGTCTCGCTTGACATTTCCTGTTTCGTGCTATAACATCCGCCTTGCGCATGGGGGATTGGGAGGTGGCGGCGGATGGGAGATAAATCCAGCAAGCGTGCGGATCCTCATTCATCAATTGTTCCTGCTGAAAGAATCCAGCAGATCATTCTGCTCATTCGGGGGGAGAAGGTCATTCTCGACGCGGACCTTGCTGCGCTTTACGGCGTGGAGACGAGAAGACTCAACGAGCAGGTCGTCCGCAACACTGATCGATTCCCTGCTGACTTCATGTTTCAGTTGAGCGTCGAAGAGAAGGCCGAGGTTATCGCAAATTGCGACAACCTTTCTAAGCTAAGATTTTACAGAGGATTGCCCTATGCCTTCACCGAGCACGGCGCCATCATGGCCGCTTCTGTGCTCAACACTCCCCGCGCTGTCGAGATGAGCGTCTTTGTCGTCCGGGCATTCGTCCGGCTGCGCAACTTCCTCGCGACGCATAAGGAACTCGCAGACAGGCTCGCCGAGCTCGAGCACAAGCTCGAGAGCCACGACGAGCAGATCGTGGCTATCATCGGCGCGATCAAGCGCCTCACGGCGCCACCAGGGCGGCCCGATACCCCCGCGCCCCCCCGACAAGCGCCGCATCGGGTTCTGAGAGGCCCAACCAAGAGGACAATATGATGGACATTATTCTTGACAAACCACGAACCAATGTCTATTATTTGCTGGCATTACAATTGCTTATATAGGTCTTGAGGTGGACATATATGCGGACATATGGAACGACACATCCGTGGATTAATTTCCAGATAGATCTTCGTCCTGCCGGCCCCAGGCTCTGGATGCTCTTGGGAGAGGCCGCCTCCAGGTGCGAGCATATCGCGGGAATCCCTCTGCGGCCCGATATCGCACAATCGCTGCACCAGCTCTATCTGGCCAAGGGCGCACACGCGACGACGGCGATTGAGGGCAACACTCTCTCGGAGCAGGAAGCGCTCCTCCGTATCAACGGAGAGCTGACACTTCCTGCCTCCCGGGAATATCTGGGCCGGGAGTTAGACAACATCGTCGGCTCCTTTAATAGAATCGGCGAGCTCCTTCGGGTCGGCGACGACGCACTTACACCAGAACGTGTGCGCAACTTCAATTTGTGGATTCTGGAAAACCTCAAATTGGAAGAGGGAGTCGTGCCGGGAGAGGTACGCTGGCACGGCGTCACGGTCGGCCGCGCTTATCTCGGAGCGCCCGCCGAGGATTGCGGGTTCCTTCTGGATCGCCTCTGCGAGTGGCTGAGCGGACCGGATCTTCGCGCGCCCCAGGGAATGGAGATCGTGTATGCGATCATCAAGGCCGTTGTGGCTCACATCTACATTGCATGGATCCACCCTTTCGGAGACGGCAACGGCCGCACCGCGCGGCTGATGGAATTCCAGATACTCCTTTCCGCGGGCGTGCCCACTCCGGCGGCGCACCTGATGAGCAACCATTACAACCAGACTCGCTCCGAGTACTATCGACAGCTCGAATCGGCGAGCGGATCGGGCGGCGACATCATCCCCTTCCTGGAATACGCTGCGCAGGGACTCGTCGATGGGCTCAGGGAACAACTGGCGGCGATTCGTTCGCAGCAATGGGATGTGGCTTGGGAGAATTTCGTCTATGAGGAATTTCGGGAGAGGACAGGAAAGACGGCGCGACGCCAGCGGAGCCTTGTGCTGAATCTCGGCCGCCTCGACAAACCAATCCAGCCGGCGATGGTGCGCGATCTCTCCCCCGACCTGGCGCGCGGATACGCGGGGAAAACCCCGAAGACAGTCCAGCGGGATCTCGGCGCCCTGATGCGAATGGACCTGGTGGAGCGAACCCCGGAAGGCTTCAAGGCGAAGAAGGAGAAGATCCTCGCGTTCCTCCCCTGGAACAAGATCTTCGTGCCACGACCGAAATGATCCCTGGTTCTTGAACTCCTCCGGAAAATCTGCTAACCTTTCCCCTCATCTCAAACAAACGGAGGGGGTAGTATGAAGTTCTCGGCTGCGGCTTGTATCCTGGCGGTCGTCCTCGCGGGATGCCTCTTCTCGCCGGCGGCGGCGCAGGAAGGCGAGCTAGATCCGGTGCCGCCGACCGCGCACGCGATCGAGCGCCCGCTCACGGACAAAGATGTCGCACGCTGGCTCCCGCGCCTCCGCGCTGAGGCGGCTGCGTTCACGAAGACGGTGAGTGAGGCCCGCAAGGCGACCGCCGCCATCATATCGACGGTCGAGGAGCGGGAGAAGCTTCTGACCGATATGGCGTCGGGCAAAACGGACATAGCGGCATGGATGCGCTCGCAGACTGACTACGCGCTGGTCCCGGCCGGGGCTGTCTACTGCGACAAATGCTCGCAAGCGCTCGTTTATGAGAGTGGGGCAGCGGTGTTCACGTTCGAGAAGGAATCACCCTATCGCGAGCTGCTGCGCCGCGCGGCAACCGGAGACGAAGCCGCTCACGACGAGTTCAACAACCGGCGCGGCGAGGAAGAAGTGAAAGGGCGAACCGCGACGCAGCAGGCGATGAACGATTTCGTCGCCGGGATAGCAGCGTTCTATTTCGACCACGGGTTTGTCGAGACCGAAGGTGACAATCCGATCATCGTCAGGTTTCTTCATGCGCCGGATGAGCGTGTGTCCGTGGTGATCTGGGAGGCGAATCCCTATTGCGGGCTGCTTCCGGCCAACATCATCCCCCCGTGCGCCGCGCTCCCCACCGGACCGCTCGTCGAGATCTCGCTCGCGGGCGAATCGGGAGCGGATGCGGCGCTCGCCGCGGCGAATGACACCCTGGCGGCCGATACCGCCAAGGAGAACCCCGACCCCGATTATGTGCGCGTGAAGGAGGCTCTCCTCCTCGCGCGAATGGATGCGGACAACCTCTCGGCGTTGGAGTTCGATATCCCGCCCGACGCGCCTCCCGAGGTGAAGGCGGAGATGGCCTCGATCGCCGCCGAGTTCGCGGCGCGGAAGGCGAACGTGCTCGTTTACAAGCGCCGCGAGGCGGAGCTCGCACCTATCCTCGACGCGCTTCTTGAATTGTCGGAGAGGTAAGGCGGCCGCGACAAGGAAACGGAGGAAAGGATCATGGGTAATTTGAAACTGGCTGCGGCTCTCTCGATCACGCTGCTCCTCGGGCTCCTCCACGCGCCGGCAATGGCGCAGGATGAGGAGACTGAGGTGAAGGCGAAGGACACGCCCTATTTTTCCGGGATGCCGAACTACAAGATCGTCGACTCCGGCGACAAGAAGTTCGCCGATTACCGCTTCTTCAACGGCAAGGACTGCACGACGGTCGAGGGAAAGAGATTCAACAGGGCATATACGCTCAAGGAGGACGCCGAGTCGGCGAGCGATCTCCAGATTTCGCGCAACTACGCGAACGCGGTGAAGAACATGGGCGGGACCGTCCTCTTCGAGGGGCTCTGCGAGGGAGCGGACTGCGCCGAGAACTGCGGCTACCAAATGATGGTGGGCAAAGTGCTGAAAGGCGGGAGCGAGCTCTGGGTCGAGGTCGTGCCCTTCAACGACGGAAACGATTACTACCTCACCGTGGTCGCCAAGGAATCGATGACTCAGGACGTCACGGTGAGCGCCATGCTCGACGCGATCAACAAGGACGGCCGCATAGCCCTCTATATCAATTTCGACACGGGCAAGTCGACGATCCGGCCCGACTCGAAACCCATTATCGATCAGATCGTCCAGATGATGAAGACGAACGGGGCCCTCGAGCTCGGCGTCGAGGGGCACACGGACAACGTCGGGGACGCGAAATCGAATCAGACACTCTCGGAGAACCGGGCCAAGGCGGTCGTCGCCGCGCTCGTCGCGCAGGGCATCGACGCGAAGCGCCTGATCGCCGCGGGGCGCGGGCAGGACAAGCCCCTCGCCGACAACTCGTCCGAGGAGGGCCGGGCGAAGAACCGCAGGGTCGAGCTCGTGAAGAAGGGCGCCGCGATGCCGGAGACTCCAGTCCCCGCCAAGACGGAGGAGCGCTTCGGGGTGAAGGTCTATCCCGGCGCGAAGCTCGACGACGAGCAGACGACCAACGGCAAGGCCGCGGGCTTCGATATATATTGCTACAGAACCAACGACAGCCGCGAAAAGGTTATCGCTTTCTACAAAGGCCAGAGCGGCCTCGAGCTCCTCTTCAGCGCCGAGGACAGCGCCATATTCAGCAAGAAGGGGGACGAAGGCTCGGTGAAGGTCACGGTCTCGAGCCCATGGACCGATCCGATGACCGGCAAGACCCGTTCCGATACGCTCATCCAGTTGCTCAAGGAAGAGTAATAGGCCGGTAGGCGCAGTTGCTATTCAGAGTTGAATTCGAGGGAATGGAAGAACGGGGAGTGGAAGCACGCCCGAAGTCTGTGGCTAGTCCGCCGCCTCCCGATGTGCTATAATTAATGCACCTTAGTCGTTCTTTCCAGAAACAAGCTCCGCTGCCTGGAGGTGCACCATGCGATGCGTCCGCCGCTCCATTTTCATACATTTGATTCTCCTGTGGTCCGTTTCCGCCTCGGCTGAGTGGGTGGAGAACGGCGCGCTGATAAATACACCCGGCGTCTCGACGTCTCTACCGCGGATCGTATCCGACGGAGCCGGCGGAGCGATCGTCGCGTGGTACGACGACGCCCAGGACATCTATGTGCAGCGGATCGACGCTTGCGGCAGGGTGCTCTGGGCCTCGGGCGGCGTCGCCATCTGCACCGCGAGCGGCGCGCGTTGGGATGCGCAGGCGGTATCGGACGGCGCGGGGGGCGCGATCGTCGCATGGAAGGACTACCGCAACGGCAATAACGATATCTATGCGCAGCGTGTAAATGCGAACGGCGCGGCGCAGTGGACCGCGAACGGAGTCGCCGTCTGCACGCAGACCGCGACACAGACGTCTCACAAGATCGCCGCCGACGGCGCGGGCGGCGCCATCGTCGCCTGGCAGGACGATCGAAACGGCAGCTACGACATATACGCCCAGCGCCTGAACGCGAGCGGCGCCGCGCAGTGGACCGCGAACGGCGTGACCGTCTGCCTGACGGCGGGGGACCAGTCCGACGTTCAGCTTCTTTCGCGAAGCGCCGGCGGAGCCTTCGTCGCGTGGGCCGACATGCGCAACGGCTACTCGATCGACATCTATTATCAGGTCCTCTATGCGAACGGCACAACCGCGTACGGCTCCCCGGGAAACGCCATGACGTCGACATCCTCGAACGAGGGGTCCGCCCGGCTCGCCACGGACGGTCTCGGAGGCGCCATCGTCGCCTGGGCGGACTGGAGCACCGGCTACGGCAACATCAACGCCCAGAGAATCAATCAGGACGGATCCATGCTATGGACCCCGGGCGGCGTTCCCGTATGCGTGGCGATCGGGAACCAGACACTGGCACGGATCGTTTCCGACGGAACACACGGCGCGATCGTCGTATGGAGCGACTACCGGAATTCTCCCTCGATCAGCGACATCTATGCCCAGCGCGTGAACGCGAGCGGCGCGGCGCAGTGGACCGCGAACGGCGTCGCCGTTTGCCAGAGCTCATCGGGCCTGAATTTGTCGGATGTCGTTTCAGACGGGAGGGGCGGCGCCATAGTTTCATGGACCGATTCCCGCTACGGCGAATCCGATATTTTCTGTCAGAGGATCGACGAGAGCGGCGGCACCAAATGGACCTCGAGCGGCGCGGAGGTCTGTGTCGTGGGCGGGGCCCAGTATAATCCGAACTTGATCTGCGACGGAGACGCGGGAGCCTTTATCGTATGGTACGACTATCGCGGCGGCATGAGCGCGGACATCTACGCGCAGCGGATGGAGCGAAACGGCTACTGGGGATATCCTTCCCCCATGATCGCCGACGTCCGCGACGTGCCGGGAGATCAGGGAGGCGTCGTGGATCTCGCGTGGGACGCGAGCCGCCTCGACGACTGGTTCAGCCCGATGATCGGCTATTACACGGTCTGGCGGGCGATCAGCCATACGGGCGCCCTGGCCCTTGCCGCCGACGGGGCTGCGCTGATCGACGATCCTTCGAAGATCGATCCCGTTTCCAAGGCGAGCGTGATTCGGGTCGAGCAGGTCGGCGCGACGACATATTACTGGAAGCTCATCTCCACCGTGTACGCGTATTACCTCGAATCATACTCGGAACCCGCCGCGACGCTCTTCGACTCCACCGCCGCGAGCAGCGAGCATCATTACTTCCAGGTGATCGCCCACGGGAACTGGCAAGGGCAGTTCTGGATTTCTCCGGCGGACAGCGGTTATTCCGTCGATAATCTCGCGCCCGCGCCGCCGGTCGGCCTCGCGGGAGAGCAGGGGTATACGCCCGCGGGACTTGCGCTCGCCTGGCATCGGAATATCGAGACCGATCTCGGGGGCTACGTCGTCTATCGGGGGCTCTCCCTCGATTTCATTCCATCGGTGGCGAATCGAATGGCGTCGCCGGCCGACACGCTCTGGTTCGACAGGGAATGGCGATGGAGCACCGGCTTCTATTACAAGGTCTCGGCCTTGGACATCCACGGTAACGAGAGCGGCCACGCGCTGCTCGGTCCCGATGGCGTGACGGGCGCCAAGACGTCGAAGACGCCCGAGGCCGCCTATCTTCGGCAGAACTATCCGAACCCCTTCAATCCGACGACGCGCATCGCCTTCGGGCTCGCGGCGCAGGGGCGCGTGTCGCTCCGCGTTTACGACGCGGCGGGGCGGCTCGTTCGGGTGCTCTTCGAGGGCTCTCGCCCCGCCGGGAATTACACCGAGCTCTGGGACGGCCGCGACTCGCGCGGCGGCGCGGTCGCGAGCGGGATCTATTTCTACCGTCTTCAGGCCGGCGAATTCACGGAGACGCGAAAGATGGTACTGACGAGGTGACGATCGATGCGGGCGGTGGGGCTCCATTGTGACGAACAAGCCGGTGCCTGGAAGCCGTCGGCATGAATGGCAGTTGACTGTCGCCGTTCGTCGTAATAGGATCGCCCTCGAGGGATTAATATGATCAAGCTGCCCTTTGAATCTCAGAAATTGATAGCTATCTGCCGGAAGAACGACGTGACGAGGATCGGCATCTTCGGCTCGTTCGTTCGGGGCGAGGCCACGGACGAGAGCGACATTGACGTTCTCGTGACTTTTGCGCGCCCGAAGAGCCTGCTGGCGTTCGTCGCCCTTGAACGCGACCTCTCCGCGGCTTTGGGTCGAAAGGTAGATCTCTTGACCGAAGCCGCGATCAGTCCTTACCTCCGCGACAGGATCAAGAAAGAGCTCGTGGTTATCTATGAAGCGTGACGACTCGGTGTACATCCGGCATATCGCCGACGCCATTGACAAGATCGAGAAGTACACGAACGGCGTCGACGAGAAGACGTTTCTTTCCAATAGTCTGATTCAAGACGCCGTGATCAGACAGCTAGAAGTCATCGGTGAAGCCGCGAAGCGGCTCTCTCCTGAGGTCCGCCAAGCGAACGCGGAGATCCCCTGGCAGGATGTGGCCGGGATGCGGGACAAGCTAATTCACGGCTATTTCGGTGTCGAGATAGCTCAGGTTTGGCTCACCGTCACGAGCGACATCCCGACCCTAAAGGCCAAGATCCTCACCATTGCTTCCGGCAGAAGCTGAAACCCGCCCTTGATCTCCTTTTGGCGCCTTGAGCAATATTACTCGGTGTACTGAGTAATTCGGAGGTCCCCCATGTCCTTTATCAGAAAGATCAGGAAGGTCCTGAAAAGCAAGCCGACGATCGAGGGGGCGGGCGTCCATCTCAAGCGCGCATTTGGCTGGCCCCACCTACCCGAGCTCGACCCGTTCCTTCTCCTTGATGATTTTCATTCGGGGAGGCCCGAGGACTACCTCGTGGGATTCCCGTGGCATCCCCACCGCGGGATCGAGACGATCACCTACGTGCTCGAGGGGAAGGTCGAGCACGGCGACAGCATGGGGAACAAGGGCGTGATCTCGTCGGGGGACGTCCAGTGGATGACGGCCGGGAGCGGTATCATCCACCAGGAGATGCCGAAGGGGCGCGCGGACGGCCACATGTGGGGGTTCCAGCTCTGGGCCAATCTCCCCGCCTCGCACAAGATGATGGAGCCGCGCTACCGCGGCATCGAAGCCCGCGACATTCCGGAGACGCGCCTGCAGGGGGGCGGCACCGCGAAGGTGATCTGCGGCGAGATCGAAGGTGTGCGCGGGCCCGTTCGCGACGTCGTGACCGATCCGGAGTATCTCGACGTCTCGCTCCCGCCGCGCTCAACGTTCAGCCGCCGCGTGCGCCGGGGTCATACCGTGTTCGCGTACGTGATCGAGGGCTCGGGGCTTTTCGAGCCGGACGGCGACCCGTTTGGCTCCGAGAGCCTCGTCATCTTCGACAACGGGGATGAGCTCGCGGTGTCGGCGGGCGCCGAGGGCGTGCGGTTCCTTCTCGTCTCGGGGGCGCCCATCGGCGAGCCGGTCGCCTGGTGGGGCCCCATCGTGATGAACACCCAGGAGGAGCTGCGCGTCGCCTTCGAGGAGTACGAGCGGGGGACGTTCCTCAAGCACGGGAGGAAGTAGTGGCGCTGCGGATCTTGCGGCGCTCTATGGCATCGAGACGAGAAGACTCAATGAGCAGGTTGCTCGGAACCTCGATCGATTCCCGGCTGATTTCATGCTTCGGCTTACCAGACAAGAGGTTAGAGCTTTGATATCGCATTTTGCGACATCAAACGGTGGGCGTGGCGGCCGACGAAAGCTTCCTTACGCGTTCACAGAGCATGGCGCCATCATGGCCGTTTCGGTCCTGAACACCCCCCGCGCGCGGTTGAGTGGTAGGTCTCCCAAGCGGATATAAAGTCCGGGCTGTACGGGTGCGAGGGTAAGACATTGTCTTACATTGAAACGGTCCAATAGCAAACAATAAAGCGCCGGCAGGTACCATACCTCCCGGCGCTTCTTTTCAAGTGGGGAAACAGGGACGCCAGTCCCTTCAATCGCTCTCGTCGGTCTCGACGCTC
>Ga0315284_10009742_pt1 | contig 13687 bp, 9 predicted proteins | sample YL17G09_16_MG_FD_203696 | JGI IMG/M metagenome (GOLD analysis project Ga0315284, IMG submission 203696) | Sediment microbial communities from Yellowstone Lake, YNP, Wyoming, USA - YL17G09_16 | ecosystem: Environmental > Aquatic > Freshwater > Lake > Sediment | place: USA: Wyoming | collected...
GGCGTCGTGATTAAACCATGCTGATCAATTGGCCAGAATACTGACCATATGATTATCATATATTTTCTGCGATGAGAACGTCATGTTTGAAAATTTAAAAAGCGTATCCTGTGTGGGTTCAAACATCACACCATACCAACTATCTGTTGCATTAGCATGTCTTGATTGAAACTGCAATCCGTTTTTCTCCAATTCCTGGTTTCGAAGAACAAAAAAGCCATTGAATTTATACGTATCCGCGGGTTCAAGGGAAAACGTGGAAATAAAAGAGGGTAAATTCAGTGCCTCCGTCTCGCTAAAAAATTTTTGATCAAACATCCTGCTTGAAAATCTGTCCGTTGATATCGTTGAATTATATTTGATAAACGCCGGAATAAAATTAAAGGCGTTCATCTCCGGTTCGGTAAAATAAACTCTCATCTCATCGGAAGGTAAATCCAGGGAATCTGTTGCATTATCCCCCGTAATCGCAGAGAAACAAAGATAAGAAAATATCAGTACACCAAATAAAAGCGCAATTTTCCGGGTATATTTATTCTCATAAAAAATAAACAGAACCAATAAAAAACCGATTGCTATAACAAATGCGAAAAATGGTGAAAGAAGTAAGCTGAACCGGTCGGTTCTTAACATAACCATTGCAATTTTTGAAGCAGCTATCGGACTTGGGAAATATAACAGACTCATACACAACACAAAAAGCCCGATCACGGAAAGATATTTAGCTTTGTATGCCCAGCAAAGATAGCCTATGCCTAAAATTACAAAAAAAATGAATATTGCAGTTGTTATATTTTTCTCTAAAAAAATATATTCATATCCCATAACCTGAGGTTTGAGTTGAGATAATTCGGGAGTATTCGATGCAAATGTTGCACTCTTTAATATCGTATCAGTTAGCTGAATGGAAGTATAAATCCAATATGCAGAAAATGTCACGATGATGAATGCAAGAGTTTTCGTTTTGATCACAAAATAGTCATTCACCAGGAGTTCTAAAATAATAAATAAAACTAACAGGACCAATATCTGAAGTATCGATACCTGATGCACGAGGATAAGGTAAAGAGAGAATAATAGTGTCAATGCCGAGAAAGAGAGCCATTTCGACGTTTGAATTTGTTTATGAGCCAGAAATATAAAAAAGATAAATCCAATAAAAGCCATGGTTCGGGTAACAACATACGTGGAATACGTAATCACGACCGGTGTTGTTGAAAAGATCAGACACGTCAGCAATGAAATCTGCGTGTTTTTCGTTACCTGATTAAAAAGCAGGTATACTACCCACAGGAGTACAAGATAACACAAAGAGGTAAGAATAATAAATGAAAATTTTTCATCCGTCCCGAAAAGATTCGTTCCTTCGGCAATAAAAATATGATACAACGGAAACCAGGCATAGCCATAATCAAGATCAATTGGTATAATATGACCAGACAGCACGATAATTTTTGAAAGAAACAAATGCGGAATAATATCGGTATATCCAAAATAGAATGGATACTTCAATTGCAATCCAAATATGATGTTTCCCATAACACAACTCATTTCAAACAGTAGAATTGTGGGTTTTAAATCATCAGTAAAGATTTGTAAAAAAACTACACAGAAAAGTGCGGTAATGAGCAGAAAATAATACCAGGGTCTGTACGGAGAATAATAAAGAGCGAGTATTGACAGGGTAAATAATACGACAAAGGTAAGGTAGAAAACTTTTCTATTGGCCTGCAACAGGATAAGGGAATCGGGATACTTCATACCCCTGCGATAAATTACCAGGAGCAGGATCGCGGCAAGAATTCCCGGAACAATGTAAATGAGACCCCGTACAGCATAATCAGACCTGCCAATAACAAGCGTTAATGCAATGCCAGCGATTACCCCTAAGATAATCAGGTAATGGAATTTAGTAGCAAGAGCTAATATCAGGTTGGAGCGGAAATCTGACATCTTCCTGTTTATATCCATAATTCATCCATCGGATTGTTTACTTTGTAAAATATAATTTTTACCGGAAATATATCAGTACGTAACCCACGTGTTGCAGTATCCCTGTGCATTTAAATAATAAAGAGGGTTTTTCTCCAGGAGCTTGTTGTAACATATAATTTAAACCTGCATATCGTATAAATTAGTGAGTTACCAATGAAACGAGAGAATGGTTATTCCAGTAAATTCATGGTAAAATTTTTCACCTATACCGATACACTACAAAAAAAAATTTTTTCGCAATTGGGACACAATTCTCTCCTTAAAGGAGTAATAATACTCGGTAGTGGCACAGCAATTTCGCAGATACTCGGAATAATTTTCGTCCCGATAATAACCAGGTTGTATCCTCCCGCTATTTACGGGACACTGGCGGTTTTTAGTTCATTACTCTCGCTATTAATCGTCGGCGGATCGATGAAATATGAACTTACCATACCAATAGCTGAAAAGGATGATGAAGCGGAATACCTTGTGATCTTATCTTTTTTGATTGTAGCCACATTTTCCATCATACTATCCCTAATTCTGGCCTTTGGGGGAAATTATCTTGCGGGAGTATTTCATTTTGAATTCATCGAACCGTATTACTGGTTATTTTCCCTGGGTTTTCTGGGTGCATGCACATACAAGATATTAACCTACTGGACCCTTCGATCGAAAAACTATACCCAGATTACCAAGACCAAAGTCACTCAGAGTATCAGTGGTTCTGTCAGCAAGATTATTTTTGGGGTACTTTCTTTTGGATCATTAGGCCTTATTTGTGGGGATATAATTGGAAGAATAGTAGGCATAGGTTCCCTGGGAAAAATAATTTTACCCCGGATCTGGAAATCGATCCATCATCTCGATATTCAAAAGTTGCGATCTCTTGCCTTCCGGTACAGGAAATTTCCCCTGTATTCTATGCCAACCAGTATCATAAACGAAACTTCCTTACAAATTCCTACTCTTTTTTTATCGAGTATCTTTGGTTTCCAGACGGTAGGGTTATTTGCACTGAGCTCCTCGATCTTACTGTTACCCATTTCATTTGTCTCAACTTCAATCTCACAGGTATATACTGCAGAGAGTTCGGAACTATTTCGTCAGAAATCGGATAAATCACTCGCGCTCTTTCAGAAAACTTCGAAAAAATTATTGATGTTTGGAGGGCCGGTAATTTTGATGGGAGCGCTTGTGTCTCCCATAGTATTTCCCATTATCTTTGGAAGTGCGTGGAAAGAAGCAGGAACTTTTGTTCTCCCCATGAGCATAATGGTGATTGGTCAGTTCGTTGTAAATTCAACAGATCGTCTTGAAATGTTCGGGTATAACCATTGGGGATTAGCCTGGGCTATTATCCGGGTAGTGTTAGTGAGTTGCGGATTTTACTTCGCTTTCCTGGTACAGTTATCACCCGTAGCAACAATCCTGGTCTTTTCTTTAATAATGACAATGATGTATGCAATTTTATATATTCTTAATATTAAAGCGATTAAACGGTACATGCAAACATGATGTAACCATCAATGCCTGATAGAGTGCTTCCACCAGGTTGAAATGTGTTCCCCACTCGTCATCCATGCATTCTTTTCTGCGCAATATTTCAGAATCTTTTCGTAGAATTTTCTTTTTTCATCAGAAAATGAGTGATTATGCCATATCACGGTAATAACACCATGGCATTGCTCGACGTTATTAATTAATTTCCGTGTGATCTCCCATGCACTGTTTGTATCCAGTCTCATGTAATTATCGAATAATGTTCCATCCATAATGACCTGGGGGATCTCGATAATTTCAACAATTTTTTCATTCCGCAGGTTATAGGGTTTGAACGGATAGCACATTCCATTTCTGAAACCTGCGCAATCAGCATACCCGAATGAACTATCATATTCAAAACCAGCTTTACTCAATAACTCCCAGGTAGAAGGTACAGTAAATTTCAGATAATGATTCCTGCACCCGATAATAGAACCGCTGGTCACTTTTTCAAGGTTCTTTTTTTCCGTCATGAGTTTATTCAGATCATGGGATCCCTGATGGCCAACATGAAGGCCAACCTCCCAGCCCCGATCCTGAATGGTACCCAGCTCATGTTCCAGATCTTCAATTCGGTAGGAGTAATCCCTGTCAAAAGGATCAAGTGCAAGAAAATAGAAGGAGGAGCAAGCGTTATATCGCTCCTCTAATTTCATTATTTCCTCAAAATTTACATAAGGAATTTTTTTTGAACGAATATCCCGGATCGCATTCAAGGATTCATTAAATCTACCGCGGGTAAAATTTTTCATTGCGGAGATCCCCTTCACCGTGATCGATTGGTAGACCCGGTCAATATCGTGCGTAAGGCAGACAGCAAAGGGTTTATTCTCCGGATATTCAATACGATATCCGTTTTTCATCAGGAATTCTGAGGCCGTTGGTTCGAATATATGCCGGTTTTTACTTGCATAATAGGGAAAACGATCGAATTTATCCCGGATAGATGAATGGTACTCTTCCTTTCGGCAGAAAAGATCCCAGATTTCTGGATCTTTCTTTAAAATTTCATGCATCTCGCTGTTCATGGCCTGCATCCTTTAAAATGGGAATAGTTCAACCATTAAATATTGTGAATTTGTCATATCTATCGATGTAACAGGTAATTTCGTTATTTAACACGATAATAATTTCTCAGATCCTGCTTGCAGAATAAATTCTGAAAAGTTTCCCCATAATACAATAATAATTCTCCTGAAGGATTTTTTTAAAATGAATTTATTTTGCATGAAACAATACTAAATAAATCCTCTTTTGATGGAATCACGAGAAAAGTATACGCGTAAAAAGGCTGAATATTGTATTTGATTAAAAAGTCAGGAAATTTTATTCTCTGTCTTATTAAATACCTGTACAATCCTCTCCGCCGCATTCCCTGTCCCGAACACGGTATTATCTGCGTTCGTCCGGACATCTGTCAATATCGCAGTAAGGATCCTTTGCGTATCTGCACCAACAAGAATGTTCCATCCTCCTGTTAACGTCTCTATCCATTCAGTATTCTCACGCAGCGTTATACACGGAACCCCCATTACATACGCTTCTTTCTGGATTCCCCCGGAGTCGGTAAGAATTTTCTTTGCGTGTTTCATCAGGTGCAGCATGTCGATATACCCGAGAGGATCAATACACCGGATATTTCCCGATAAGGATTCTCCCAAACCATATTCGTGAAGATATTTTTTTGTGCGGGGGTGTACAGGAAAGACAACCGTTTTTCCTGAATCCCTGAATGCTTTAATTATCGCGGTAAGGTTCTTCCGGTCATCGGTATTGCCCGGGCGGTGGACGGTCGCGACATAGTAATTTCCCCAGGTAAGTCCAAGCTGGCTGATAATATGAGATTTTTTCTCGGCAATCCTTGCGTTATGCCTGAGAGCATCCACCATGACATCCCCGACCAGGTGAACTCCCTGGCGTATCCCTTCTTTTGCCAGGTTATCGATTGCGGTTTGGGTAGGGCATAAAAGCAGATTGGATACATGATCGGTTACTACCCTGTTGATCTCTTCTGGCATTGAACGGTCAAAGCTTCGGAGTCCTGCTTCGACATGAGCAACAGGAATATGGAGCTTGGCAGCAGCAAGTGCTCCTGCGAGGGTTGAATTAGTATCACCGTATACAAGGACAAGATCCGGGAATTCTTTCATGAGCACGTTTTCAACTTTTTCAAGAATTGCGGCTGTTTGTTTTCCGTGTGATCCTGAGCCCACCTCGAGATGATAGTCTGGTTGGGGTATCTGGAGATCTTCAAAAAAAATATCTGACATTTCAGGGTCATAATGCTGACCGGTATGCACAAGTATCTCCTCATGCTCCTTTCGCAGTTCAACAGAAACCGGCGCACATTTGATAAATTGCGGGCGGGCACCAACAATGGATAGAATCTTCATAATACAACGTGTTTTTTAGATTCCCAGAGATCATGACTTCACACGATTTCTGATAGGGTAAAAAACATTGTAGTTAATCGTATTTATACTCTTGAATGCACCGGATTTTTATCATCGGGAATTTTGTTGTGGAATGAATTACCATGACCAATTCTGGAAAATCCTTGCCGGGTACTTCCGGGTAATCCCTGGCTTATCGTTGAGGAACAACCCGATAGCCTCGGATGTCCCTTATCAGGTGAACAGTGTGTCGGGTATCCTAAGGTCTTTTTTACAACTGTGATATCTGAAACGGAATCGTGAATATCCCCGCATCGTGGCTTCCCGTACATTGGCTGGAGCTTGAATTTCATGATTTCTGTACGAGACCTCGCAAGAATAGTAAGATCAATACTCTGCCCGCTTAAAAAAATTGAAGGCACCGGTTGCAGCAGTCTGCATTACAAGAATATTTGCCCACAACATCTTTCACGTGCGCAAAGTTACAGGGCTATATCCCGTATCAGAAAATTTTGCGGCTGGTGGCCGGAAAGGCGGGTAATAACATTCCGAATCACAGACGCATATTCTGCGTGAGGAACCTGGTTCTCCCATAGTTTAACCCTTTTTTTATTTAAAGGAAAGATTATTGCTTTTTGGTATTAATTTATCTGTAGAGAAAAAATGAAAGAAATTATTCGGTGCAAAAAATGCATATTACCTGAAAATATACCGGGAATTAAATTTGATAATAACGGAGTGTGTAATTATTGTAATGCATATGAACAGGCATTTTCAAATTGGGAATCAATTAAAAAGCAGAAAGAGGAAGATTTCAAAAACATTTTAAGAAAAGCTCAAAGCTTACATCGACCTTATGATTGCCTGATTCCCTTAAGCGGAGGCAAAGACAGTACATACGCGTTATATGTTGCGAGTAAAATCTATGGGTTGAAATGCCTTGCTGTCACTTTTGATAATGGTTTTCTTTCAAATCAAGCGAAAATTAATATCAATAATGCAATAAAAATAACCAAGACTGACCATATAATGTATCATCTTAATGAGGATAATTCTTATAAGCTTTTTAAAATTTTTTTAACAAAGACTGGAGGATTTTGTGATTCATGTATGCGAGGGATAAATTTCTCAATAGAACTTGCAGTAAAACAATTCAGGATACCCTTGATTATAAAAGGTTCGGGAAGACGAGTTCAATACGTGTCTCAGATCGGTTTTAAAACTTCAAATTCAGCGTTGTATTTTAAAAATGTGATGAATGGCGACCCTAATGAAAGCATATTTTGCCAATTCTATGCAGAAAAAAAAACCTATGAATATTATAAATTCTGTGAAATGTCATTAAAATTATTGAGAATACCCCCCGTGAAAGTGATGCGTTTTGTACCATCATTTATCGGTTTTTATGATTATATTTATAAACCCTATACTGAAATCATAGAAACGATTCAAAACGAGATGGGGTGGTCGAAAAAGGATGAAACCTTTGAACATCTCGATTGTGAATTTCATAGTATTCCGTTTTATATACGGACTCTGCAATTGGACAATATTACGACAGAAACCTTGCATAACAGTGGATTAATCAGACAGGGTATAATAACAAGAGAAGATGCGATGAAGACAGAAATGCAGCTCCTGAATGAAAAACCTCCCGTTGAATTGGAACTATTGCTTAAAAGGATGGATATATCCCCTGATGAATTTCTTAATTTTGTGAAATCATCAGACAATGAAAAATATATCCCAACAAGTGAAAAACTATTGAATTCGCTGTACAAAAAATATATTCTCCGGGACATATAATTTTTCATCCTGCCCGAGATAAAATCTCAGCCTCATTCAAGGCTTCCTGAAGGAGAGGAATCCACGGAAACCATTCACATTATCGGAAATCATACCCGGTTCCTCTTGTTACCCACCGGTAAAATTATCAACGACAAAACAATTGTGCAACGTTTTTTATCTTATCCTCACGGTGGGATCCGAAAAACCCTGCCCACAGGTGATAACGTACATCATGATGATACCCGGATCCTATTCCCTGCCCCTTCAACAATCATCAAAGAGGAGGTATCCTTACCCTGAGGGTATGAAATCTGAGCTATCGGTAATTGCAGAACAGGAGAAGATTTATTGAAAACCGTGTTCTTTACCCGGATGTTCACCTCAATATAAGAGAATTTCATTATGCTGGTTATTATCCCTGTTACTATTGTGCCATGCACGCCAAAACCGGTCTTTCATAAGCCCGCTTTTAGATCGATGAGATAGATCCTGGTTTTACTCTTATCATCAACGTAAAAACACACCATTACCTGCACGCACTGTCTTATTTTTTAATTTATTGATTGATGCAAACCATGAGGGATATTTTCATAACCACTTGGTTTGACCATCAAACCCTGAGGGATTTTTGAATTTATATAGTGGGTAACCCCCACTTGAGTGCATGAAATACAAAAACAGATCACGGAGTCTTTTTTTCCTGATTGGAATTGCCATACTGACGCTGGTATTACTACCCTGTGCAGTATCCGCACAATCAATATCAGCTCCCTCCCTCACCGTCACGTCACCAAATGGCGGGGAGAACTGGCAACGGGGAACTTCTCATACGGTCACCTGGAGTTACACGGGAAGTCCCGGCTCAACTGTCAAGATTGTGCTTTTAAAGGAAGGTTACGATGTTGGCACTATTAACAGCAGTGTTTCAATCGGCAGTGGCGGAACAGGTTCCTATACATGGCCGATTTCAACATCCGGGATGACGGGTAGTGATTTCAAAGTCAGCGTAAAGAGCATCAGCCAACCCTCCATTACAGACGCGAGCAATAATTACTTCACCATCACCTCAGCAACAACCACTCCCTCCATCACTGTCACCTCACCAAATGGCGGGGAGAGCTGGCAACGGGGAACTTCTCATACGGTCACCTGGAGTTACACAGGCAGTCCCGGCTCAACTGTCAAGATTGTGCTTTTGAAGAGCGGTGCTGAAGTTGGTACTATTAGCGCCGGCACGTCAATCGGCACCGGCGGAGCAGGTTCCTACACATGGCCGATTTATCCTTCCGGGACTACGGGTAGTGATTATCAGGTCAGCATGCAAAGCATCAGCCAACCCACCATCAAAGACACGAGCAACAATTACTTTACCATCACTTCCGGAACATCAACTCCTGTGATCATAATCCCCACGGCAGCGCCTTTGCCCTCGTCAGAAATATTCGGGGCAGAACCAAACCCTACGGGTAATCCGATTGGCGGGGGGGCAGGATATACCAGGATCATCTCCGAGACGGATTCCCGGGTAAAATATGTGGTGTCAACCAGGGATCAACTATTCAGTGCTTTGAAGAATGCAAAAGCAGGCGAAGTAATTTTTGTTAAAGGAGACGCAAATATTGACCTGACAGGCACGTATGGCACCGTGATTCCCGGGGGTGTAACACTGGCAAGCGACAGGGGGTTAAACGGTTCTCCGGGCGGGCGTATTTTCCGGTATCATACCAATCCGGAATCGTTGGATATCGGGTATTCTAAAATACCAACCTTTGTAATTGGTGGAGATAATGTCAGGGTAACCGGGTTGAGAATTGAAGGAAAAGATGTTATTCAAGACGAACTCTTCCACACGGTCGGACTTGAAATAAAGGCTGCGTTTAGAGCAACAGAAAGAAAAGGGTTTGAAGTCGATAACTGCGAGATGTGGGGATGGTCTGATGCTGCGGTTGCACTCGAGAACTCAAAAAACTGGTCCCCTGCACATGCGTATATCCACCATAATTATATCCATCATTGCCAGTCAAGAGGGTACGGATATGGGGTTGTTATTTCCGGAGGAACTGCCCTTATTGAGGCGAATATTTTCGATTATACCCGGCATGCCATAGCAGCATCAGGGTATCCGGGTGAGGGGTATGAGGCGCGGTACAACATTCACCTCGGTCATGGAACTGCAATCGGCGGTCATCATTTCGATGTTCATGCGTATTACAATCCAGTATATAGCCAGACAATTGCAGGAAATGAATACAAAATACATCATAATACATTTGAGGCAACAAGCCTGTATTCCGTTGGTATCCGTGCCGTCCCGGAAAAGGGAGTGTGGATAGATCATAACATATTCAATTCATCATTCACCCCGGTGTTCCAGAGAGGAGATTATTATTCAGGTAGCGTGTATACCGGTCGTATATATATGACGAAGAATTTGATCGGATCGAGTCAGGCACTCTCTGGTGAAGGACCAATAAAATTAAAATAAGGAATGCATAACAAGAAGGCAGAATCCAGTGTATTTCAGAATGGCTGGAATTGTCAGATCTCTGTACTACAAAATCTTTCCTGTCAGATTCCCTCGGGAAAAAACCAATAAAGTTAAAGAGAATTATGATTGATGCTTTACTACGACACGAATAGTAAAAAATCCGGTTCTCATTATTGGACTTGTCATAGGTGTGCTTCTCGTCATTGGACTTGTCATATATTCAGGAATAGTGCCGATTTCGGAATCTGAAGTTACCTTCGGGGCAGATCCAAACCCTACAGGTAATCCGATTGGCGGAGGGGCAGGATATTCCAGGATTATCTCCGAGACGGATTCCCGGGTAAATTATGTGGTGTCAACCAAGGATCAACTATTCAGTGCCTTGAGGCATGGAACAGCAGGTGAAATAATTTTTGTTAAAGGAGACGCGGATATTGACCTGACAGGCACGTATGGCACCGTGATTCCCGGGGGTGTAACGCTGGCAAGTGACAGGGGGTTAAACGGATCTTTGGGCGGGCGTATTTTCCGATACCGCACAAGTCCCCCCTCGCTGGAAAACGGATACTCAAAGATTCCCACGATACTCGTGGGAGGGGATAACGTAAGAATCACGGGTTTGCGGTTTGAAGGCAATGATACGATCCAGGACGAACTCATTACGGCTGTTGGCCTTGACGTGAAATCTGCGATCACAGCGAATGAACACAAAGGTCTGGAAATCGATAACTGTGAGTTCTGGGGGTGGTCCCATACCGCGGTTGCACTGGATAACTCAAAAAACTGGTCACCTGCATATGCGTATATCCACCATAATTATATCCATCATTGCCAGGCACGAGGATACGGTTATGGTGTTGTTATTTCCGGAGGAACTGCCCTTATTGAGGCGAATATTTTTGATTATACCCGGCATGCCATAGCAGCATCAGGGTATCCGGGTGAGGGGTATGAGGCGCGGTATAACATACATCTCGGGCACGGAACTGCAATTGGCGGTCACCATTTCGATGTTCATGCATATCCCGTTCCAGAAAATAACCAGTCAATTGCAGGAAATGAATACAAAATACATCATAATACATTTGAGGCAACAAAATTATATTCCGTTGGTATCCGTGCCATGCCGGAAAAGGGAGTATGGATAGATCATAACATATTCAATTCAACGTTCACTCCGGTGTTCCAGCGAGGAAATTATCCGGATGGTGTATTTGTCGGGTACGGTCGTGTATATGTGACGAGGAATTTGATCGGACCGGATCAGACGTATTATGCCGAAGGACCCGTCGATCTGTTGTGAAGCACTAAAAAAAGTGCGTATCTGGGCCGGCAATTTTTATTATAGGAACTGAAGAAATCATGTGGACAGGGAAAAGCAGATCACGATTGTTCATACGATCTCAAATTCAGCTTTTCATTTTATCCTTAGTGTCATACTTAGGTGCTCAAATCACCGGAAATAAAAACAAGATTCATGAACAGATATATCGGTTTTGTTGAAATTATCTCCGGTTTATGCGAGAGATTCCTTTTTATTTAATCCGTATTTTCTGATATCAAAGAAGGATTACGAGGTTAAAAATTAAATAACAATGCATGTCAAAAAGGGATTCTTAAAAAGTCAGGAGTAGGTACATCAGGACGACAACAGAATTATGATGAAATTTTTTAGTAAAAAATATAACAGTCAATAATTAAACTGTATACTTAACAAGGCCTGAAATGACAATTTATGTTCTCTATTCTGCAGATTATGAATTATATCTAGGGGGTAATTATTGCGATGAAACAGAAGTGTTGATCAACCCGACAAACAATTTACTGAATTTATTCGAAAATTTAAACATTCCCCTCACACTATTTGCAGATGTTTTTTCAATAGCATGTTATAAAAAGCATTCTTTATTCAATTTTCCTGATAATGCTGAAAATCAATTGAAAGATGCGATTCGACGCGGGCATGATGTCCAGGCACATGTTCACCCTCACTGGAATTATACGCGTATAGAAGGAAATACCTATAAATTTGATATAAATTATTTCCTTTTAGGAAATTTGGCTGATAATAAAGAAGAATTATACTCAAAAATCCGCACTTGTTTAATGACATCCCGGACTTACTTAAACAATCTAATAAATCAGGTCGACAAAAACTACCATTGTATTGCATTCAGAGCCGGGGGGTATGGATTACAGCCAAATTCAGATATTGTAATTAAAGCATTAATTGACTCTGGATTTATTATCGATACAAGTATTGTACCCGATTCAATTTTTAAGAGCAATGCTAACGAAATTGACTTTTCGATTGTTCCGAAAATGGCTAATTATTATCTGGAATATGACTTACATACTCCCTCTGATAATAACCAGGGGATATTTGAAATACCTATTGCTTCGTGTACATTCAATATAATGGAGACTTCGTTTCATCAAATTACTATTTTATTAACCTTTTTTCAAAATAAGACATTCCATAGAAAATTACCCGGTTCCTTCACTAAAGAGAAGGGGTATACAATCCTGCAAAGCGAAAATAAACCCAGGCATTCAAAATATTACAATTTTTTAAAAGCTTTTAATGACCGATTTTATTATCTTGATTGTTCAACAAATGTTGAAAAAATGTTTCAATGTACTAAAAAATATCTGAACCGATTTGATTATATCAACAAAAATATTTTCTTCAGTGTTAATATGCATCCAAAAGAGATGACAAAAGAGCATTGTAACGCCCTGGAAAATTATCATAATAAATTAAAAGATTATTATAAGGACAATATTCAGGCTATAAGTTATCAGCAGGCCGCTGAAATGGTAGCAAAAAAACCATTATAACTATTTCAATATCTTCCGGGAGATTTCTCGTGGGCTATCCCGTATATTTCTCATTTTTATTATTATAGAGGATATCATCAAGCATACGATTCTGGATTTGATAGTAAGGCACGAGTATTGGATTCAGGTGTGCGATAAACTGCGATAACTCAGGAATATTTCCCGACATCATATTCATCTTCGGGATGCCTTTTCCCTGTATTCTGTTTAAATTATTGAAACGGAGGAGCGATGTAGCTCCTGAATTTAAGAACCTTGAATCAGAAACAGCCGACCAACAATAAGACTGTTGGTTATCCCAGATAACAATCTCCGCACAGGCTATCTCATCATCAGTTGTTTTCCCCACCAGTATATCACCGCAGTTCTGATTCTTTATGAACGAATACAACTCCATAATGAGACGCTTTGAGCACGGGGGTTTAAGATTCTTCCGGGCATATGTCTCGCAAAGCATGTCATAATATCGGGAGATGTCAGAAAAAGGTTCAATACTAATCCGGTTATTTTCCGCTTTCCGGATATTTTTTTTCACTAAACTATCGGCATGGGATTTGAGGTTATTTTCAAGATTGATATAATAGGTATAGAAGACACGGGATTGCCATCCCCTTGAAGTAAATGGCCTTATATCGAGAAATGCCGGCGAATTCTG
>Ga0315284_10009743_pt1 | contig 13684 bp, 12 predicted proteins | sample YL17G09_16_MG_FD_203696 | JGI IMG/M metagenome (GOLD analysis project Ga0315284, IMG submission 203696) | Sediment microbial communities from Yellowstone Lake, YNP, Wyoming, USA - YL17G09_16 | ecosystem: Environmental > Aquatic > Freshwater > Lake > Sediment | place: USA: Wyoming | collected...
AAATTTTTTTAATTTTTTTTGTTTTAAAAAAAACTTTAAACCACAAAAAATAAAATATTTACCCCCCCCCCCCCCCCCCCCCCGAGTAAGTTAATTTGGAGAAGATAACCCTAACCAATTTGGAGAAGGCTTGCACTCGTCACAAAGAGAAACAGTAGAAATAATCTTTGATTCAAGTTCAAGCCTCTTATCTTTGTTATCAATTTGAAATACTACAAACGAAAAATTGTCTCGTACATATTTTGTTACTCTTTTTTCAATTTCTTTCTGCTTTGTTAAATCAATAGAATTGGAATGTAGTTCCTTGGCCTTTTTTGTTGTTAAATCTATTTCCCATTGTTTAAGGAAGGGGTCTTTATCTTTATTTAATAAAGCTCTGCCAATATTTTTTCTGAAAATACTTCTATCTTTGTTTTCAATCAAATGTTCTTTCAAGCGAGACCAAAGTTTATTATTCCCGGTATGCGTTCCAATTCTGACAATCCTATCAGTAGAGTGAGTCAATTCCCCTTTTTCAAAAAGAATGTAAATTCCATTTTTAGGTATTCCTTGCTCATTAAACCATTGAGAAAGGGAATCTTTTTTCATTGCATTAAACAATTGATAATAGGAATGTTTTTTTATTCCATTAAACCATTGATGAATGGCATGACAAATTTTACTTACTTCTATCTTCTCCTTTAACCATTTAATTTGTTTTCCAAAGATATATTAAGGGACATTTTTATAGGCTACCCGAGAATTTATAATAATTTAATATATTAACTTACAAATAATTAATAAAAGTTACTAGCTCTATATTTTGAATGTAGCCTCAATTGCTGAGTGATCACTCAGCAATTCTTCTCTAAAAGAATGAATGTAACGACAGGTGACCGGATTTAACTTTTTTGAAGCAAAGATATGATCAAAACGTCGCCTGGCAACAATCTTTCCTTTTAATCGAAATAACCAGCTAAACTCTTGTGATTTATATCCATTCAGCCAACGAAACATATCATGAAGATCATATTCAGCTAATCCTAGAATAATATTTCTTTCTCCTGTATCCCATACATCCCCTCTTACACCTCTTTTTCTTTTTTTTAACTTAACTTGGCCATCCTTGCGAATTTTCTGGGCCCAAGTGATGACTTCACCAGACGTGATCTCTTTTTGGGGGGAGTTAAAATCACCACATAAGATCCTGGGATATTTATTATTTTTTCTTGCAAGAAAATTATAAATTCCTACAATTGTTTCGATTTTTAAGGAACCATGAGAAGATCCACATGGGATATGCGCAACATGGAATTCAAAATTCACCTTTGGAGAGTGAATCAATTAAGGATACTAATCTTTCCTGCCATAGAATTTTAAGTGAGCTTTGATTGATGGGAGTCATTGGCCATCGAGAAGCAATAAGAATCCCATATTTACGAGGTCCTATAAGTTCGCTATTACTACCATGTAAATCAAAAGACGAAATGATGTGTGTGTACCCTTCCCTTTTAAATCCTTCCTTCCATAATGATATTGTTTTTCTCGTAACTTCCTGAAGACCAATTACATCAGGCTCTCTTAAGAGTAAAGCATCCATTTGACGTTGTTGTTTGCGAACTAGATGTGCCACATTCCATGAAATAATCTTCATTTTTCTCTTTTCTAAAGATATTTTTTAATATAATCTGCTGGTAGACTACAATCTTCTGCTCCCTTTTCAATGGTTTTCTTATATTCAAGTGATGGTTCACCCAAAAGCCTCGGTTCCCTTAAATATACAATAGCTCTAAATTCGCTCTCGCTATCATCTGTCACGTTGAAACAGTTTCTATCATAATCAATCGGATAATTCTCACACTTATCTAATTCGTCCCTACATTTTTCACCTATTTCAAATAATCCTCCCCACACAATCTGCCCGTCCGATTTTACAATGTTCCCTACAGCACCTTTACGTCTATTTGAATATCCATCATATACAAATGTATAGTTTTTTAAAAAAACTCTTTTGACATATCTAGCCTCGGGACATCTTTTTCTCATTTGCCCATGGTTCATGTTCGACCCATATCCAAAATAGTACATTGCTAGCTCCTTATATTTACCATAAACTCATTATTTATTTTTTTATTGTTATTTGTTGGTTATTCATTTTACAAATATAGTCTATTTTTTATGATATTTTCTTCTATTGATTATGATTCAACTATTAACCACTCATTATTTCTCAAGAATTCTTTTTGTTCATCAGTGTTTCTGTTTCTTATCTGACTCAATATAAAAAAATTATCTAAATAATCGATTAGATTACCTTTCTTGTTATTCCATTCAAAATGTTTTATCATTCCCCATTTTTTTTCTAAAACACAAATACAAAATAAAATAGAAATTTTATTACTTTTGTCACTATGCTCTTTCAAAGAGGAAATAAATTTATCAAAAACTGAGGGAAGAGTTGCTTTATCAATATTCTTTAGAACATGGAACCAATTCCCATCTTTTCCCTCTCTTATTATTTTTTCAATATCTTTACTAAAATTTTTTAAAGCTGGGTTGTGTGCCTTAAGCTCAATATTTACTTTTTTTTCAAAGCTTCCATCAATAAATTTATAGATACTTAAATCAAATAGAGCACTTAAAGGTGTATTTCCAGTTTGTTGAAAAGTTTCCTTTGTAGGTGTTTCAATTGAGTAAAAATAATTAAGATTATTTAAAATATTACAATATAAAATCCTAGCTTCTTGTTCGCTTATTCTAATTTCTCCATTTATGCGATTCACAGGAAAGATTAGCCTCGGTGATAAACCAGATGGCTTTTTATTGAAACAACTAACATTCCACAAATCATAAGATAACCTTCTATTAATCTCAATTAAGTCTTTAATTAAGTCTTCTTCTTTTAAATCTTCTTTAGTCATAAAATGATTCCCCCTAACTTAATTTTATTAAATTAATTCTGTAACCCTTTGAACAAAAATATCCATTCGCCCTTTAAAATCTTCAAAGTCTCCAGACAAATCCAGTGTGCAAAATCCAAATTGTTTCTTTTCGCTTTTTTGTTTTTCACCCTCATCATAATATTTTGGATTTAAATAAACCATTTCCTCGAACGCTCCCATCTGCGTTTGTGCATACACCAATAAACCGTTGCAATTCAAAAACTGGCTATATGCCATAATCTGGTATAGATTATGGCTATGTGTCTTATAAACATTATTCTCTTTTTCGCTATTTTCATTTTGTCCATACAGATTTGCAATATAAAGAGGTTTCTCGTAAAATTTTGCATCAATCACAAATTTTGGATCACCTCTTTCCCAAATAATAATATCCGGATGAATTGCAGGCATGTACTTAACATTATTTTGATCTTTTCTGTTTAACCAGGTATTGCTTTCAAATGACTTTTCGTTAATTCTATAACCTTTGTATTTTAATTTCTCAGTTAAGTAATTCCTTAAAAATCTCTCAAAGATTTCGCTCATCTTATTTTCCGGAATATCAAAAAACTTTTCCTCACCTTCTTGCGCCAAAACAGCGGAATCATAGATAAATCTACATATTCTAAGTATGGGTTTATAGGCAATATTCATTCTATGGAAAAAAAGTTGATTAAATAACTGGATACTGAGCGGACGATAAGAAACTTGAGAAGACAAAAGACGTACAAGATTATAAGCAGAAAGAGCAAGAACACTTAAATCAGATTGCTTTTTCTTCTCTTTAACATTTCTCTTTCTCTTAACCAATTCCTTTTCGCAAAATTCAAGAGTAGATAATAAAATCTGGTTTTCTAAAATATCAAAAGATAGTTCATCGAATTGACAACATAGAGTATTACTACTCAATCCATTACTTTTAATACTCGGCTTAAAAAGAATCTTACCGCGAATTCTTTTTATTTCATCTTCTATCTCCAGAAAGGATCTAAAAAGCCCCTGCCTTCTTAATTTATTAGTCCACATTGTAAGAACAAAGACTAAAAGTTCGAAAAAAGAAGATTCCTGAAGATCTTCCTCGCTAATCTCTTTCTCAAAATAATCCCATTTTAAATCAAAAGCATAAGCAAGGATAAATATTATATTTGAAGGAGAAATGTTTAAATACATTATTTCTTCCTATTCTTTTTCATTATTTTCTTTATCATAAAATTTATTCATAACACCGGTTATTTCATTTTCTTTCTTTTCTTTATCAAAAAAATATTCCTTTAGAAGTGGCTTAACTTCAAAATCCATAACCTCTTTTAGTTTATAACTATCTAAGCCTTCTCTCATAAAATAACTATGTCCTATGGCAAAATCTTCAGAATGCATTTCGTCTTTAATTTGGTTATTCATATTCTCTATTGCACCGATTAATTCACTCGTTTTTAATTTACAACCATTTTCGTTTAACCATTCCCCAAGTCTTTTTATTTCACAATTAATATTTACAAAATAGAATCTTCTCCTTAAGGCATAATCCATAATTGCCAAAGAACGGTCAGCAGTATTCATAGTTCCGATAATATAAACATTTTCAGGAATCGAAAATTCCTCTTGCGAGTAAGTAAGTTTTGCTTTCTTGTCTCGATATTCCAATAGATATAATAATTCACCAAAAATTTTAGATAGATTCCCCCGGTTAATCTCGTCAATAATCAATATATATTTTTTATCTCCATCTTCTTTTGCTCTCTTACAAAATAATTTAAAAATACCCTTTTCCAATTCAAATTTTCCATTTTTTGGCCTATACCCTTCAATAAAATCTTCATAAGAATAAGAAGGATGAAATTGAATGGTTTCAATCCTATCTTCTGATTGGGTTAAATATAGGGCAATTTTTTGGGCGACAAAAGTCTTCCCTGTTCCCGGAGGGCCTTGAAATATTAACTGTTTCTTCTTGCTGTTTTCTAAAAGAGAACAAATCTGGTTAAATTTTTCTTCTTTTAAAAATATTTCTTTTAATATTTTTTCTTTTGTATAAATAGCCGGAGGAGGAGTAATTTCTATTTCTTCTAAAATTTTCTCATATTCTTCTTTTGTTAATTGAAAAACTGTCTTACGTGCTCCCGGAGGTATTTCACTTACATTCCAGAAAGCATCTTTTTCTGGGAGGCGTTCCCAACTAATTTCTCTCCGTCGCCAAAATCGTCCATTAAAATAGTCTTTGTCTTTAGGCTTATCTTTAGTATAATCTTCATAATTTCCTATTACTGTACCTATGCCTCCGACCCTCTTTTCCGTTAAATATGCTACTACAATATCACCAATTTTCATCTTATCACGCATATCTTTTACATCTCGAAAATTCGGGGAATCTTGAAATCCAATTGCAATAAGTCCTCTTTCTTTGCAGGTTGGCCATAATGAACGCCCTACCGTTTCCACTTCTAATGGTTCAATTACTCGCCAATATTGTATTTCATCCTTTGTTTTATCTTTATTATATTTGTCCAAATAATAGAAAAAATCCTGGCCATCCAGAGCAGTTATTCCAACCGACACTTCAACATCATTTACTTTTATATCTTTTAATAAATTACTTTTTTTCAGATATTCTCCCATTTCCAAACATAATTCCTTAAACCGCTGATACTTCATCCCCAATGTATATGATTCCCATTCTTTTTCTTTTCCAATTATTTTTTTAAACTCCTGGAAAACAGAATCTTTATACAAGGGATATTTCTTATAATCATACATTGCTAAGAGATACCCAAATAAAGGGGTCCCTGTTTTTGCATCTTTTTTTATCTTTTTAAATTCTTTTATTACATGATCAATTCTTTCACAGAGAATAGCATCCCCTTGGAATAATATATCCAGCGATTTCAAAACTACTTCTGGTTTCTGCTGGGTAATTTCCTTCAAATCTTCAAGATTATTCCAATGAACAAAACTTCCGGAAGTAGGATTATATTTAGTCAGAATATCTATCTTTTCTACAATATTATCTACCGTCATAGGTTCTCTAAAAAACTCTTTATTTACTTTTGGCAAAATATCCCATTTGTATTCCTCTTGCCACAATTCCGGATCTTTTCTATTTCGCATATCTGCATACTCTTTTATCAAATTCTTCGTAGTACCAAGGCTAACCCATTCACCAAAATCAAATTTTAACTCATCTATCAATAATTCTCCCTCTGAGATTACTGTGCCATAATGGGTAAGATGATCTAAGCTATAAAAATTATGTTTTGGATCTAAATTTTTCAGATATAGAAAAGCCTCAGAAAATAATTTATATTTTTCTCCGATTGTTTTTTTAGATGTTGTAAGATTAACTCCTAGTTTTTTAAGAAATTTATCGGTCTTGTTATTCCAATTTGGCAATAATTCCGGGTATTGTGCCTGAAAAAGAGGACTCCAGAATGATTTGGAAAATATGGAAATTTTATACTCGCCTTCCAGAATTTTAGCCGCTTTTGCAAAAGGATCTTCAGAAGAGTTAATAATGTACAAAATATTATTTCTTAATTTTTTAATCTCCCCTGAGACCCTGGGTCTTCCAATGCGAATGTTTACCGGACCTTCTAAATCCTTAGAATAATTAAGAATTTCAGTAATTAATTCCTCATCGGATAAACTTGAAAGATATTCTTTGTTAAGCAAAGTTTTTCTTCTCTCTTCGGACTTCTGTTTTTCAAGCTCTGGATATTTTCCTTCATCTTCGTTTTCTTTACTCCAACTAAAATAAGCTTCGAGTAATATTTTTAATTTTTCGTCAGAAAGATTAAATGGATTTTCCATAATTTACTCCTCTTTCTTATTATTAATATTAAGAATTATTTATTTATATTTGATCAAATATTTCTTTGGAATGTTCAATAGCATCTCTTTCAAAATCATTTTCTTTTGAATACTCGTAAAATATAAAAACTTTACCTTTATGGTTTAGTCTATCCATATTTTTAACTCCTTATAAAAAATTAGAAAAAGTACCCGAATTGTTAAGCCAGTGTAATTATCCCCCGTCGCATTCAGAAAAAAATGGGATGTGTCTATTTATTTATTATTGTCCATAATTTTGTAATTGAGTAATTTTTTCAATAATTGCTTCAAGAGTTGGTATTCGATATCTCTTTTCGTATATAAGTTCTATAAAACGTGTAGCCCCTTCAATGTTTTTGTTTACGCGGCTCATCTCATCATATCCTAATTCAGAAGCTACTTTTTTTTGGATTAAAAGAAAAGTATCATCATCAAGTTCTTCTTTTAATATTCCTTCAAGAGTATCCTTGAATACTGCCCAAGTTTTATGAACTTGAGTGTCTGGAAAATCTTCTATTGGTACGCCAGCTAAACGAAGATATCGATAATTCCGATTTCTCGCATCTTTTTCCTTTTCCCCTTTGCCAATAAGGTGTGAATCCGCATCAAAGATGAAGTATGTAGGTATAGAAAGTCCTTGAAAAATTACTACGGGGCGATCTATATTGTTCTTCCCGCCTGCCGGAACTATAACTATTCCAAGTCTAGACCAATTCTTTTCCATGATCTCTTGGAGCTTCCATAATATACCTACTTCAGATAGACCTTCTACGACTACAACTATATCTGTAAAAAAGCCCTCGCTTACAATAGTGTTCATGATAGGTATTACACGTGCTCTAAAGCTATCTCTTGTAAAATCAGCAGGATCGGCATTATAGACTTTTGCGATTTTCTCTATAGCGTGTTTTAGAGAAAAACGCGTAACAACGCTCTGTGGTGCGAGGGAATCTGGTGAAGGCATTTTTCTTACCATTCTAATTTGGTCAAAGTAATGTAGGTCTATGAAATATGGAGAGTGGCTTGTATATATAATCTGGTTACTGGCACCAAGACCAATTCCAGGTTTCTCGCTAAGTTGAAGCAAGAGGTTATATAGGTAACGACAACGAGATGGATGAAGATAGAGCTCCGGTTCTTCAATAGCTAAAATCAGATCAGGGCCTTGCGATATTTCGAAGTCCTTAGGTTTTGAAATACCTGTTTCTTCCTCATCCAAGTCTCTAGCGGTTGGTTCTATAGGAACTCTCATAGCTAAATGTTGTAGCAAGGTTACTATTAATGCCCTTTGGAGACCATGGCCTTTGCGAGTTATTTCACCTTCAAAACGATCTTCGACTAGAGTTGCCCTTGCTGGAGGAAGCGGAATCTCAGGAGGTTTGACCTCATCCCATCCTAATTTTAGCTGGGAACCAGGTGCAAACTTTTCAAGTGTTTGAGAAATTGAGTTTCCAAGTTCTTGCAGCTCTGTGAGATTTTCAGAACTGTATAATTTTTTAACTCTTTCTCCAAATTCGGATTTAAATTTTTGAATATCTTCTCTAGCATTAATCTTTCTTAAAACAATCATATCCAAAATATTATAGATTGCTCCTTTTTTATCACTTACCTCATCTGAAGCCTTGCGAACTGCGGGAATTAAAACATACTTTGTAAATTTGTCAAGTTTGCCTCCTCCAATGTTTTTAGAGCCAAAAAATTGTTCTTCCCGTTCAATTGGCATCATAAGTTCTGAGTGATTAATTTCGTATTCAGTCGTAAGTCGTTCAACTTCTTCCGCACTTTTGGTTTTTTTACCCAAATTGGCCAACTCTCCTCTATCAACCAGATCGTTCCAAGCACTAATACGGTCTTTTTTACTAGTTTTTGTCCTTATCTCAGCGAATTGGGGTATCTGTAAAGCTACTGCATAATACCGCTGCATTATACGATCATTTTCGCTTGAGATACGTTTTGTGACAATCAATCTATCTTCTTTTATGTAAGGCTGAAATTCTTCTTTTTCATCATTGCGAAGGTTACTATAAGTTACGCGGATTTCTATGGAAGAACCCATGTCTCGATTAAAAAAATCTTCTTCCGTTATCGGTGCCGCAGTATCATAAAAGGTATCTATAGCATCAAGAAAAGAAGATTTTCCAGCTCCATTCCGTCCTATAATAGCTGTAAGATTATCACAATCTAAACACGTTTCTCGAATTGATCTAAAATTCTTTACTTCGACACTTTTTATAATCATATGATGAAACCTCCATTTATAATAAATAATAAATGGGAAGACATTCAAATTTTTTTATGGTTTAACTTCCCAATTTGTGAAGTCTTCCTTTAGGACGTCTATCTATAGTAATATCTAAAGTTTAAATCATCTAGTTAAGAAACTCCTCAGATACTATAGTTCCCCTGCTAAAAGTTACCGAATTATTAAGTAAATACAACCCCTTCCCCTGTCACATATCCCCCAAACAAATAATTAAAGTTAGGGATGGGTTTCAATCTTTTTAGTATTTTTTCTTCATTTCAAACTATCAAACATGTTTTGTATAATTTTCTCCTCATTATTATAAGAATAATTTCTTTGGTATTCCTCATCTATATAATCGCCTGGAGCATAATTATTAGGATCCTCTGCCATTATATTTTCCAAATCCATTATTTCATCCTGAAAATTAATTTCCAGATTTTTTTCAAACTCCTCTAAATTAGATTTTAATTCTTCTGCATAACCAATATACGTTTTAGCATCTATAGAGATAGAGTCAATTTCAAAATTTACAACTTCGATAATTTTCTTTTTCATTTCTTCTCTATCTTCATCTTCGTTAAATAGCTTTCTAAATAATTTTGGAAAATAATTCTTTATTTTTATTAAATTGCTAATATCTTCAACCTGTTCGATAGAGGAAAAAGCTTTCACAATATATTTTTTATCTTCAATTTTATAATCTTTTTTTAAAATTATTAACAAATCTATCAAAAAAATTTTATCACGCCAGTATATATTATCTTTATTCTCAAGTGTAGAAAGTTGAGAAATTATAAAATTTTTAATTTGGGTATATTTTTGGGGATTAAGAAATGAAGCTACTTTATATAGTCTTTGAATATCCGATGATTTTTCCGCTTTCCAATAATTTTTATCCGCATTTCCGGAATATATGTGTATTTCAATGCTTTTTAGACTTTCAAATTTGTGAATTATTTTATTAAATAGCTTTGAAGCCAAATCATCATTTAATAAGATTTTATATGGCTGATGTTTGGAGTTAATAGTGTAAACATGAAATAATTGATTTAAATATATTGCGCTATCAATAAGCGAACCAATTAGATTTAAATTATTTCTGACTTTATTAATCAAAAAATCTCTAATAGACGGGTTTTGAAATTGGATTAGATTTTTAGTTTCATTTTTCTCTACTACGCCATTATTTCTATTACTCTGAACTTTTGATATTTTTATGAAGGTGTTTTCTAATTCTTTTAGCGAATTGATAAAATCCTCACGACTAATTTCAAAATTAAATTTACTTGATTCGTTTTTATAAAATTCCCAAAAAGATTTTTCTAAATCTTCCTCAAATATCTGATCATCAAAAACAAGCATAATGTATAAGAGATATTTTGAAGATTTTGAAATCTGATTTTCAAAAGAATGTTCCCATATATTAATTGGGTTGTTTAAATTCCTAATAAAAAAGTCAAAGAACTCTCGTTCTGAAATATGATCTATTTTGCTTTTTTCAGTCATAAATTGAATAATTCGAGGACTATAGTTTGGATGGTTAATTACTTTTAAATAGCTCCTATCAATTAATAGTGCATGGATATATCCACGTGGTAAGTTTGAATAAAAAAGATGATTATAAAGTATTTCTGCTCGAATTAACTTTGAATACTTTTCTAAATCTAAAACACATTTAGCAATTTCTAAATTAGAATCTGCAAATATTTCATACTTTAATTTTGCTTGATTTAAAATATATTCTCTTGTAGTCGTGATAAGCTTTTTATTTGAACTATCCTTTATTCTCTCAATAAATTTAATGAGTCTATTATCTTCATTCTTCTTTAGACTTTCTTCAAGAAAATTTCGTCCCAAAAAATCATCATAATAAAACAGCTGTTTTTTCCCTCTCTCATATAATGATTCTGCTTCATTTATATCTGAGGAAATTACTACCAATTCAAAATCTTTCAACAAATAATTGTAGATTAATATCCTGGCTAAAATTGTTTTACCTATTCCAGGAATTCCAGAGATAAGAACATAATTATACTGATTCAGTATATTAACTGCCTCAGAATAACTCTTATTTCGTACGTATATTTTAATCTCCCTTAGAATATTTTCTTCCTCGAACTCAGAACGATTGATAATATCACTATGTATTAATTTATGAAGTATATTAGTACTCGAAAGCCAAAGCTTAAAATGACTTTTTTCAATTTCCGGATATTGCCCAAGTAAATTATTTAAATCGTTTTTACCGAAAATATCTGAAGGTTCTTTTATGTATCCATTAAAGATTTTAATTATTTCATCTTTATTAAGAGGTGTTAACCCCACAGAAGTTGATAAGATAAATTTTTGGGGATTTAAGGTTTTTACTTTTTGGTATTCTTCCCTTAAGTTTGATTTTAAAGAATGATAACTATCATATCTCTTACATTGAACTATTAATTTGTTATTCTTTTCTTTGGAATATCTTAAATCAATGCCTTTGTCTCTTCCTGTTGTAAATGATTCAAGATTGATACCGTAGTGTTCTTGTAAAACGTCTCTTGTTAAATTCTCAAAATCGAACGGCGACAGATTTAAAAAATTATATTCAGGCATATATCATTATTCCTATCCTTTTAAAGATTTTTGCTTAGATCTCATATTATAATTTAATTTATTTTAATAATTTCAATATTATATGTCTTCCAATTACCTTTACCTAAAATAGAAACGCATCATTTTTTCTATGGTTTGGCTGTTCCCTTTTACGAGGTCTTCCTTTAGGACGTCTATCTATAGTAATATCTAAAGCCTCAACCATCCGGTTAAGAAACTCCTCAAATCCTATAGCTTTTCCGCCAAAAGTTACCGAATGATTAATTTGGTACACCTCCCCTATTTATCTATTTTAAAAGTAAAATATTAATTGTCTAAGAAAATAGGATGTATTCCTATTTTATTTTAAATATTAATCCCGTGTAATACGTGCTACATCCCACCCTGCATTATACAGTTTGGATTAGATCAATTTTACTCTTATATCTGCTTCGTTATAACCCATATTTTGCCTTTGTTTATCGTTGTTGATTGAAATTTTTAAGAAAATCTTCCTCAAGTAATCTCATCAAAAGGCTCGCTAAGGCTAAATATTCCATAGTCCTATAAGGGTCGCGCTGTATGAAGTTTAAATGAGCTTTTTTATCCCTTACACCGACGATACCCTTAAATAAGTTCATAAAACCTCTTTGTTCAGCTTTATCGAAACTGTCCCTTATTTCGTTCAGTTTGATTAAAGGCTGGTTGTTTCCATCGCATCCAAACGCCCTGTTCATTAATTGGTCGCCGTCTAAATCCCGACCTGCATTATCCTTTGGATAATCTGCCACCTCTTTCACTCTACTGATTACTTCCACTAAAGATGCTTGAATTGCCTCTTTGTAATGGGTATCCGCAAACAATCTTGCTGAAACTGATTTTACCCTAGGATGCAAATCGTATTTCTTGAGAAAAGTTTCAACGGTATCGTGTATTTCCACATGAAAGCCAGATGCGAGAGCACTCTTTCCTTCGTTTGTTATCGTATACCACTTGTCGCCATTCGTATCGAAAATAAGTCCATCATCAATGAGTTTCTGAAAAGCTTTCTGCGCTAAAACTCTGTCTTCCTGCGTAGGTTCATGATCTAGTATGGATCTTAGAAAAGCACTTTGGGGCATAAAAAGATTGTGATAACATTCTTTTTTCTTTGAAAAATATTCTAATAGTTCTTTATAAAACCAGTCTAAATTTACCATATACTTCTTTTACTGAACCTTATTTTTATTTTTTATAAACTTTTCCAAGTCCCCAAGCTTAACCCGACATTGACCAATCTTTGTAGCCTAAACCCGGTTTTCTCTAATTGGCTCTAGTACTCAATACTTAATACTCAGGCATTATGGGGTCGGGTCTTGTAATATCACTTTTCATATTCCTCTCGATTTTATTAATTAAAATGGGACAACGCATCCTATTTTTTCTATGGTTTGACTTTCAATTTTACAAAGTCTTCCTTTAGGACGTATATCTATAATAATATTTATAAGTTTCAATCATCTGGTTAAGAAACTCCTCAGATTCTATAGGTTGTCACGGTAGGACAGCCAGTCACCCGACTGCCCCCGCACAGATCCCAGCGTGCGGAACTACCGCACTGGGCTCTTCAGAAATACTCGCTTCCGTAAAAGACAAATTAGTATTGCCTTCTTTGCTATCCCCTGCAGGGAGGTTTGCATTTGTTATCCAGTCCTACTTGCCCGGCAAATGTTATCCTTTGCAGGCTACGTATTCTGTCAGCCCCTTCCTCTATTTCATAGAGTACTATGAGCTGATCCGAATCCCTATAAGCCATCAGTCATCCTCTCTTTTCATCGGGTAGACTTACCTTATAGTAAGGAGCTTATAGGGTCTCCCAAGTTCTTTATATCTCTCTACAGACATGCCATGTGCCAAGACCCCGACAGACCCTCTTTAGAATCTCGCCATCTGCGATTCTTTGGTATAGGCTTCCGTTACCGAAAACGAGGTCGCTGTCTTGCATTAATCTTTATTTACGAGGCTGTATAGTTCACTTCAGGAAGTACGGTCTTCCCTATGGCCTATCTGTTTCCCTGTGTACGCTCCTGCCTGCAGCAGACAGGTCATCTAATGGTTACCCATTTCAATGCAACACTCGGTA
>Ga0315284_10009747_pt1 | contig 13681 bp, 12 predicted proteins | sample YL17G09_16_MG_FD_203696 | JGI IMG/M metagenome (GOLD analysis project Ga0315284, IMG submission 203696) | Sediment microbial communities from Yellowstone Lake, YNP, Wyoming, USA - YL17G09_16 | ecosystem: Environmental > Aquatic > Freshwater > Lake > Sediment | place: USA: Wyoming | collected...
ACGCGGATATCACGGCTTCGTTTCGGCATCGCAATGAGGTGAAACGCATAGGACTCGACGCGCTTTTCACCGAACTGCTCTCATCGCTGTCACTCAGACTGCTGCCCAACATGCGCACCGGGCTCACGTATCGGCTTCAGAGCACGAACATACTGAAAACGCAACCGCCCGACTCGACCAAGGACAACTTCACGCACAGCATCGCGATGAACGTACTGCGCGACACGCGGTCCGATCCGTTTGAGCCCCGCCGCGGAACCTATGCATCGGTGTCGGTGGAAGTAGCGGGCCTCAGCAGCAACAGCAACCGATTTGTCAAACCTGAGCTGGACCTGCGCCTCTTCATCCCGCTGGGCCCCCTGGTGCTGTCATCGGCCCTGCGCGGTGGTCTGCTCGTACCCTATGGCAGCCATACCGAGATACCTGCTCAGGAGCTCTTCTATCTTGGCGGCGCGAGTGTCATGCGGGGGTTTGGCGAGAAGCTGGCAGGCCCCATTGACACGGCAACCGGCAAGCCCACTGGAGGAACGCTCTACATGGCGGCAAACGTGGCAGAGCTGCGGTTCCCTATCTACAAGTGGCTCTCCGGCGTGGCTTTCGTGGATGCGGGGAATCTGCGGGATGTGCGCTCAACCTCCATCAAGAAGTTCGGCGCTGCTCTCGGTTCGGGTGGCTTTCGCTGGAACGCGGGCATGGGCGTGCGCGTGCATCTGCCCATTGTCATTGTGGGCGGGGATATCGGATTCAAGATCGACCAACGCAAGACAGACAAGGAGATCTTTGCGGCGCATTTGAGTGTGGGGCATGCGTTTTGACGACGGCCTGCCGTCAAAACGCCAGGCGGGGAACCGGGATCGGGATGAATCGGGCTCCCGCAAGAGCAGGGAGGCAAAGACACACCGTGCACATTCGCATACGTGTTCTGCTCGGTCGCGAACATCTCGTCAGACAAGGATGTCGAGCAGCTCCTGGGCCGTGTGTTGCGCATGCCCTATGCCAAGCGGCGGTTTGTTGAGCAGCTCAACTGCGCCTACGCGCACGTATCGTCGCCCTCGTTCTCCATGGCAGCGCGGCAACTGCGCGACAAACTGGTTGACATGGGATTTGAGGAACTGGAAGTCGCCACCTACCTGCAACCATATCAGACGGATATGTTCCCCGAGGGAGTGCAGCCGACTGCCAAGAAGGAGACGCCGCTGGTCATTGATCTGGAGACCGCGGTTGCGCAGCGCGACCTTCCGCCTGCTATCGCCGACCGCACCAGTGTGTCGGTGGAGGCGGGCAAGACGCGGTTGATTGTCCGAGGCGACATCACTGAGTCGGACGGCAACGATCTGATCAAGCTCTGCAAGGACACTCAAGACAAGAAGGCTGCGGCGTATGTTGCGGATCTGATCCGTTTCCATCGGCTGCGCCAGGAGGCCGCGAAGTCACCAGCTTGACGAGGTCGAGACGTGGGTGCGCAATGTGTCTCGTTTGACGGATTCGACGGTGATGAGGGCTTCCCTGTTGCATTCGCACGACAAATCGGGTATATTTGAGTAAGAACGTAGTTCTTACCATGGAGGTTCCAATGATCAAACATCTCCAACGAATCGGCAACAGTCGAGGCATCGTTCTCGACAGACCAATTCTCGACCTTCTGAAGATTGACGAAGACGCTTCATTCGAGGTCACCCAGGAGAAGGGCGGGCTGTTTCTGAGGCCATTGTCCGCGAGTGAGGCCTATCGAGCCATTTCCCAAAGACACCGCAAGTCACTCAACAAATTGGCAAAATGACCGACGAACCGCGATTCCTCACCGTTTCCGAGGTCACTGAGATCCACGACCGCGAAATTGAGACGGCCGGTGGGCTTGCCGGTACCCGTGACATGAAGACCCTTGAGTCCGCAGTCGCGGCTCCCCAGGCGTCTTTCGGCGGCGAATATGTCATGGACATCTTCGAGACGGCCGCGACCTACGTCAACTCAATCGCCATGAACCACTCGTTTGTCGACGGGAACAAGAGAACCGCCCTGGCTTCCGCGCTGACATTTCTGTTCATGTCCATGGTTGTCAAACGAGACGCTCAGGGTAGAGACATCTCGAGTCAGTTGCGGGCAGCGATCTCGTAGGTGTGCTGGGGTTCATCAACCTGAGGAACAGGGATGGAACTACTTCAATACATCAGCAGATAGTGACGCGAGCCTTCGCCATGTCCGCCGGCAATCGTCAATCCAATCTGTGTCACTGAAGCTCCATCCCCAGTGACGGTCCCGCACTCGCCGTGCTCACGGTAGCAGTTGTATCGAGTGGCGGCTGGGTTGTAGATTGATAATAGCGATACAGACGCACAGACGCAAAGCCTCGAAAGCCCGCCGCACCTGCCGGATTTCCTTCTGTCGGGAGAGTTCGTTAAGGTATAGTTTGACGGATTCGACGGTGATGAGGGCGTCGGACACGCTCTCTTTCTCCAGCCGAGCCAGGAGCCGGACGACCCAGTGCAGGTAGAACGGACGGCGCTTGGGCGGGATAGTGCCGGTACGGTCGGGAAACTCACTGAAACCTGAGGTCGACCGTGCGTCGGTGGGGAGGGGCATCGCGTCGACCGAGGGTGGAATGATCAAGGAATATGAGAGATGCGCGGATTACGAATGTTCTGTGTAATATAGGCCTGGATATGATAGTGCAGCAATATTGCTGGGTATTTGACGAGTTTCGTTCGATGCGATGAGGTTTGAAGGTTCGGTTGGATGGGGATATTTGTTCGAGTTAATCATTCTAGTTATGCAAGAGAAATTCGTCCCAAATCAGGAATCAATGCTCAGACTAGTTCGGTTCATTTGGCACCCCCTTCGGCAGAGAATATATTCAACATATCACTCTGATATTTTAATGCCTCAAGGAACCCAACCAAGTAGAAGAAATCCAACATGGCACTAAGAACCGTGGCAGAACTAAGGAAACTCTGGGCTGACGAAAAGGAACAATACAAAACCGCAGAGATCGGCTCTGGAGTTCAGAAATTTGTAAAAAGTGCATTTGCCTGTGATAGCCTATTCAACCTTGGCGAAGGAAAATTGTCGACAGATGATTTGAAGAGGAAATATGAGTTCATCGAAGAAGGCAGGAATAAAGGGCGGAGAGCTGACGTGGTCATCTTCATCGACAGCGATGTTGTTGTACCCGTGGAGATTGAGAAATATGGAGATATCAAGGCAGGCATTAGTCAGATCTTTCAATATCAGGCGGATTGGGTCAAAAAGTACGGTCTGCTCACAGACGGCAATGAATGGAGATTTTACAACAACAACATTGTCGAGAAAGTGTTTTACATCTCAGACATGCTTACAGACCCAAGTAATTTTCTTGCTTTTTGGAGGGAGTATACAACACCCGATCACTATTACCGATCATTCTTTGAAAAAAGAGGGCGGAAGGATGCTGCTGAATTCCCTCCTGCGCATCTCGATGAAGCAAGAGAAGATTTCTTTCTTGACATTACCAAACTCATCGAGAACTTCAAGAACAAGCTGAATCTCAAGGGTTACTTCAAACAGGCAAGAGACGATACTGATAGAAACAAGAAGGCAGTGGAAATCACTTACGCCTATCTGATCCAATTCATCTTGTATAAGACGCTCGTTGACAACTCATTTTCTGACTTCGAAGACGATTGGAACGAAAGACTAAAGAGCATCGACAAGGCCATCAAGGCGGAGGCGTACGACGGAATCCTAAACAAAATAAGAGGGATAAGTCAGAAGATATCTGACAATATCTATAGGCGATTCAATGATGAACAAGAAATGATCAACGAGAAGCTTTCCGAAATACTCAAGAAACCTAAACAAGATATCTCTGATGTTTCCGTTTGGCTCGACATTCTGCTCTTCATCAACCGATATGATTTTAGCAATGTCAAGAATGAAATATTCGGCTACGTATACGAGAACTACTTGAAGGACCTCTACCTTGACGAGAAGAAGGGTCAGTACTTTACGGATCCACATATTGTTGAGTTTATGCTCAACGAAATAGGCTACACCTCTGATCTCCTTCAGAAACGTTTCCAAAAAGACAACGACAGCATTTCCATCGTTGACCCTTCATGCGGAAGCGGAACTTTTCTATACAACGCCACACAAAGGCTCGTCGAGGCATTCTTCGAGCATACCGCAAGAACAGAAGGTCATTCAAACAAAGCAGAGCAAGTAATCAACGAGAACATTGTTGGACTTGATATCGCGGAGTTTCCGCTCTATCTTGCCGAAATGAACATTCTGATGCGGATGCTTCCAATCGTTGTCAATCAGAAATACAACAATCCCGTCGACCAAAAGATTAAGGTTTTCAAGACTCGCGACAGTGTATCGGAGTTTCTCGACACTGCCCTGAGAAACACGATGGCTGACCTCAATACAGCGTACAAGAAGGGCGACATTCAGTTAGATTTGTTTGCGAACGATCTTGATCTGGGCTACAAAAGCTTCATGAGGGATTATGATGATCTAGACAATCTGAAACAAAGCTTGGAGAATAGGAACAAGAAACCTCGCTATAGATTTGACTTTGTCATTGGCAATCCACCCTACGTTAGCTACAATGAGTGTGCTTCACAGAACCTACTCTTCTTCAAGTTAATTAGAGAAGGGAAGGTGAAACTAAGCGAAGTATATGGTGTAAATCTGCATAGCGTTGAACACAATAGGAAGAAGTATCCTCCGAAGCCCAATTTGTATTCATTCTTTATCGCGCTCGGTCTTGGATTATTGAAGGACGATGGTAAGATCAGCTACATTATTCCACAAACAATTATTACAGAAAGCGACTACGATGTTATTAGATGGCATTTGTCAAAATTCACAATCATCGAGAAGATTTTCATCTTTGAGAACCCAATGTTCCTGGGAAGAGGGATCAAACAGAACAACACAGTTGCAACGTCAAGCCTAATCTTTGTGATTCGCAAGGGAATTCCGTCCTACTCACACAAGGTCCAAGTATACAACTACGAAAGACATGAAGACGACATACAAGACCTTCTGAAGAGTATCAAGGACAAAAGAAGAGCAAGACAATTCGAAATAAAGCAAAGTGTTCTTCTGAAGAACTACTTGAACTGGATAGTTCTGAAACTCGATAGCGAGACGATTGACCTCTATGACGAGTACTGCTCCACCAATGACAACTTGAGCTACTACTTTGAGCATAGACTTGCAAGAGAACGGTTTGGGTCTGAATTCTACTTTGATGTTGGCTTTATTCTTGATAAATCGCACACGCTGAAGCGACCAGTCAAGGGCGATGAATTCGAGTTGATTGACTTGAAAAACTTCAAAGGATATTCCAGCTTTCATCCCCAAGATTACTACCCGAATGATTTGAGATTGGTAGGCCTTCCTAAGAACTGCCAAGGTCACGTTTCGCTCTCCAAGAAATACAAACTGATCTGGGGAAAAGCCTACTCAAGTCGGTTCTACTTTACTGACAGGAATGTTCTGCCGTCCATGAGTTATACACAGTTCATCTCGTCAGATAACAGAGAGGAATTGCTATACTTGTTCGCGCTGCTAAATTCACGACTGAACGGATACATCTTTCACAAACTCTTTCAATTAGGGAACGAGAAGATTGGTATCTTCGTTGTTGTCAAGCGGATCAAGGAATTCTTGAAGATTCCGGTTATTGACAAGAAGAATGTTTCGATCAAGAATTGCATCATTTCATCCGCAACTGAACTCGTCGAAATGGAGAAGCAAGTTCTTTCCAACATCGTTGATTTCTCCGGGGTTCTACTCCAGAAATTTGATCGCATTGACGTGGCAGGTGAACACTTGGTTGTCAAGTATAAAGGGAAATCTGTAAGATGTAGAGTGCTTAAGGATATAGACTCAGTGAAGAAGATCACCCAAATGACTGCCTTGCACGGCTTGCTAAGTAATGACGGTATTGGCAATGTTGGCGAATTGAAGTCGCTGTCCTCTTTCGACAGCGAAGAACAAGCAAAGCTGAAGAACTACATCGACGATTTGATTTATTCGTTATACTTAAGAATAGACCTTTCTATGGTAGACTATCATGATAAAACTGATGTGCACAGGGCATGTGTCGAAGACCGATATTACAAACTGGTCAATTCATAGCAGCCATCAATCGATGGCGCAACAAGTATAGGCAGGTAGCCGCTTATGTATTCACAAAGAGAACTGAAAGAGTATGTGTTCTTCTCTCCAGCTGGTTATCGGCATTTCTTTGTGTTTGGTTTGGATCTCAGAAACGCAGAAGCCAATTTCATGCAACTCGATGACCTAGTACGCTGTGGTTTCACCCTTGACGATTTGCCAATTAGATTGGAATATGTGAAAGAGAAGTGCAAACACTGGAGCATGGATGACTACCGCGAACATAATGAGAATAGGGATGTGGTCAAGGTTTCTTGAAGGTCTCCGTTTTAAGATAGCACTCTTGCTTCACGACAAGGTTCCTGTATCCCTACAGTTGCGACACGGCTTCGGTTGGCTTCCCTCGGGTGTCTCGCACTCCATATCTGCCCTTGTAATTGTCTTTTGTTGTCTCGTCATGGGTGCTATCGCCTCTTGTCCGATAATCGCACTGGCCCGGCAAGAATTGTGAGGGCAATGCAGAGCAAGAGCTTGCATAACGAATCGGTCAACCATGACCTGGGCCGGCCCGGCAAGAAGACCGAAGAGGAGTGTGTTGGAGAGAGTTTGTGTTTGGGTATAACTTGAGTGGGCCGACCCAGCCGGTTACCTGCGCGTTCTGCGCAGATGAATTCAGTGTTCGCTCTTCTTCTTTGAGCAGCAATCGACGGGACCGACCTCTCCGCTGTGGCCCACCGCCAGGGCAGAAAGGCCGCAAGTGGGCGACGGCCACAAGATGGGCGCTGAATCCAAGTATATTTCAGGTGTGATGGCCGAACTGTTGCACGAAGTGCGCCCATGGTTGGCGGCTCGCACGCGGAAGGAGATGTGGGGACATGGAGAAGGAAAGAGCACCAAGGAACCGAACGCTTACGGTTTCCGAGAAGGAGAAGGACGGCCTCAGCCAAATGGTAGTTCACGCAGAGGCGGATCTGTCTATTCCCGAGATGGTCAACAAGACGTTCAACGATGATTTGATGAAGATCGTTGGCTACTTCCCAAAGGCGTGCGTTGACCTGATGGTAATTGACCCACCCTATAACTTGGACAAGGACTTCCATGGCTATAGGTTCGCCAAATCCGATGACCAGGCATATCTTGACTACTTGGAGACATGGTTTCCGAAGCTCGTTGCGCTGCTTAAGCCAACCGCAAGCCTCTACATTTGTGGAGACTGGAAGAGCACCGCCGCCTTGTACCAAATCGTCACAAAGTACCTAATTGTCCGAAATAGGATTACGTGGCAAAGAGAAAAGGGACGCGGGGCAAAAGCCAACTGGAAGAACTGCACCGAGGACATTTGGTACGCAACCGTATCAGATGATTACTTTTTTGATGTTGAGGCTGTGAAGGTGAAGAGAAGGGTAATAGCCCCGTACAGGGAGAACGGCAAACCCAAAGATTGGGAGGAGACAGAGGAAGGAAACTTCAGACTGACGCATCCATCCAATTTCTGGGACGACATCACCATACCATACTGGTCCATGCCCGAGAACACCGATCACCCGACCCAGAAGCCTGAAAAACTGATAGCCAAGCTGATACTTGCCAGTTGTCCAAGGAATGGCCTCGTATTCGATCCTTTCTTAGGTTCAGGAACCACCTCCGTCGTTGCCCGCAAACTTGGCCGAAACTTTTGCGGGGTTGAGTTGAACCCGGAGTATTGTCTCTGGGCGGCCAAGAGGCTGGACCGGGCCAAGGAGGACGGTTCTATTCAAGGCTATTCCAATGGGGTTTTCTGGGAGAGGAACACCCTCGGTCTTCAGAAGTGCAAGACCAACGGCAATGCGTCGTCCATCGAGCTTTCACTTTTTGAGGTGGCAAATGCAAACTAGGAGCAAGATATTTGCCGGCAAAGTCCAGTCCGACATCGAAATGGCTGTCATCTCTCTTGTCAATTCAGAGAAGGACTTGATGAGCGCACGAACATTGAACAGCCCTCGTGCGGTCGGCGATGCGATTCAAGAGGTGCTGGAATCCAAATTCGATTCCCTGCTACCTAAGGCGATCCTGAAGGAGTACAATTCCTCTTTTGCTCGCCGTTCAATGGCGGATTTTGCTTTCACCGACAATGACGGTTTCTACTACGTTGTGGACAACAAGACGCACAATCTCGACATGCAAAACATGGTGGTGAACACGGAATGGAACTGGCTCGAATTCTTCGACTATCCTGTAAACGCGACTTCCAGCCGGTTACCACGGTGTTCGTCTGGCAGGAGTCGGCCAGGCAATCAGGACATTGACTGGCGGGAATTCTTGCTTTCTGGCTGGAAAATTGGGTCAGGACATGGACGCTGGGATATGGAGATTCGCGGCGGCCACGGACGTTTGAGAGTGCGGGTCAAGACACGGACGCTGGGATACGAAGATTCGCGCAGCCCACGGACGTTTGAGAGTGCGAATCAAGACACGGACGCTCGAGTATGGAGATTCGCGCAGCCCACGGACGTTTGAGAGTGCAAGCGAAGACACTGACGCTCGGATGCGGAAATTCGCGGTGTCCACAGACGTTTGCGGGGTGCTCGGCTGACAGATTCTCCGAAGTACCGACAGACGGTGTGCGGTGTGACAGCCGGAAATCAAGACGGGGACGCATCTGTTGTTTGCAGCCGAAAGATGCTCCCAAGTACTGACTGACTGTGCGGAGTTTCGACCGAGCATGAAGACGGGGACGCACCCGTGGTCCGCAACCGAAGGACGCTCCGAAGTGCCGACTGACGGCGTGCGACCGGACAGCAGGACGAAGACCATGACGCATCGGTCGGCGCAGCGATAGCACAACCTCGCGTAGTCCCTCTGTCATCGGAGCGCCGCTGGTCCAGAACCGCTCCGACGCCAACCTATTTTCCCTTCTCACAGGACAGGGAGGACGTGGATGACTTCGAAACTGCGGATATTTGTCAGCTCCGTGCAGAAGGAACTTGCGGCCGAGCGACGCGCCGTGAAGGATTTCCTCAGTACCGACCCCTTGCTGTCTCGGTTTGTCGGGGATGTGTTCCTCTTCGAGGACACTCCCGCGAACGACCGCAGACCTGACAACATCTACCTGAGCGAGGTTCAAGAATGTGACATCTTCCTGGCGATTCTCGGCAACCAGTATGGATGGAAGAATCCGGAGGGCAAGTCGCCCACGGAGCTGGAGTTCGACCATGCCACGCGGACACACCGAGAGCGTCTTGTCTTCGTCAAGGGAAGTGATGATCACGCTCGCAACGCAGGCATGGGAAGGCTCGTGAACAAAGCTGGTCGGCACGTGACACGCCGCCGTTTCGCGGACATTCCCGGCCTGATTCGCGAGGTCTATTCGAGCCTCGTTGAATCGCTGGAAAACCGTGGCGCACTTTTGACAACACTCTTCGACGACAGCATCTGCGACAAGGCAACGCTGTCGGACATAGACAGTGACGCTGTCACAGCCTTTGTGGAAACAGCTGAGGCCAAGGGGCGACTGGCGCTCAAGGGCACTCGGGCGCCGAAGGCTGTACTGCAAAACTTCAACCTGCTTCGCGACGGAAAGCCTACCAACGCGGCGCTGCTCCTCTTTGGGAAGAACCCACGTCGGTTCTTCAACAACGCGCAGATTCACTGTCTCCATTTCCTTGGCGTCGAGAAACGGAAGCCCATCGCCTCTCAGCAGCCGTACGAAGGGCGGCTCTTCGAGGTGATAGATCAGGCGGTCGAGTTCGTACTCGGCAAGTTGAATCGTCCTGTGGGAACACGGGCGAAAAGCTCGCGGGCGCCCGGGGATTTTGAGATCCCTCGTTCCGCGATCACAGAAGCAGTCGTGAACGCCGTTGCACACCGCAACTACCGGCACAACGGTTTCGTTCAGGTGATCGTGTTCGCGGACCGGGTTGAAATCTGGAACCCCGGTGAACTTCCGCCCGGCCTGACTCCGGAACTGTTGCGCGAACCTCACGGCCCGATCCCGCGCAACCCACTCATCGCTGAGCCGCTGTTTCGGGTGAAGCTTGTGGAGAAGGCCGGTACCGGCACCACGGACATGATCGCCGATTGTCGGGCAGCGGGACTGGCAGAACCATACTTCCACCAGAGCGGTCCGCACTTCGTCGCGACGCTCTGGCGTGCCCGTGCGCAAGCCAGAAGGTCAGAGTCGGGGTCAGAGTCGGGGTCAGAGTGGGGGGCAGAGTGGTGGCGCAACAGGGCAGAGTGGAGGGCAGAGTGGGGGGTAGACTCCGTCCATAGCCGGGTAATGTCCGCGCTGGCTCAGGGACCGCTCTCACGTTCACGGATGGCCGCGGCAATTGGCCACCGCGCGGTGAGCCGGGCGCTTCGCCAGGCACTGGCCGACCTGATGAACGAAAGCATCGTTGCGTATACGTTGCCAGGTAAGCCCAACAGCCGACTTCAGAGATACCAGGCGACTCCTGGAGCGCCGAAATACGGCCAGGACATCTGAAATGGTTGGGTCAAGACACTGACGCTCGGGTACTGAGATTCGCGGTACCCACGGACGTCCGAGAATGCAGACCAGCCGGGATATGAGGACTCGCGCAGCCCACGGACGTCTGAGAGCGAGGCCAAAGACATTGACTTCATGGTATATTGTGGTTGACGAGACGGACAAGGACGGGTTGGTCGCTCCATTCGAGCCAATGACGGTTTGCGGCGGACATCGCACGATGCGACCACGGACAGTGACGATTTGGAACTGCCGCCACGGTCGCTGAGGCCGAGGACGAGTTGACGAAGGACACTGACGCTGCTGGCCCTGGTTTATGGAGTTCCGGCACAGCAGCGCAGCCGAACAAGCCGGTGTACCTGACTGGCACTGGCTGGGTAAGTTTCGACTGTCTGGTGAACGCCAGCGCCAGCAAGTAACCGGCTGGTTCAACGAAACACAGTTCGGGGATTTGGGAAAGACCTGCTTGCCGAAAGAGGGTGAAGTGCGCCCAAAGAAGAGAGAAGACAGAATGACAGTTGCAGAACAGACCAAGAAGCGCGAGGAGATAATTCGATCCGCAAGGCAGCTTGCGGAGGAATATCGGTCCGATGACAATCTGATTGCCTGCTATATTACCGGAAGTTTCGCAAATGGACGATACAGAAAGTATTCCGACATAGATTTGCACTTTGTCTTCAGGAGGATCTACAAGAAGGAGTATGCAGTCTATGGTCGAATATTTCAAGATACTCGGTTCGATTTGATCTTTGATGATGTACAAACCGCAGATGATTCATTCAAGAGACAGTTTGGGAATGACATTGACACAGCGATAACAATATGGGACAAGGAAGAGTTCATTCGGGACAGAAGAGAGAAGTATGGAACAACAACCAAATTTGGGTTCATACCGAGCCTTCAACAGAAGCGATCGCTTCGTTACAAATGCCTCAATTATCTGATGGACGCATCGAGCTCACTTTCTGATGGTGACCATGAGAGTGCACTGTATACGCTGAAGAAATGTGTTGACGAAATAGTACAGATTGAAAGGCTGGTAATCTCTGACCCTCACTGGAATCAATGCAAGACAAATTTGGAATGGCTCCGGGGCAAAGGCAATGAGGAAATCTACGATATCTTTAGGACTATCAGTGATGGTTCTGCTGAGAGCCGGAGATTGGACCATATTGTACGAAGGATCGCTCTGCATGTGAACGGATTAAGGAAACTGGAAAAATGGCTGAGTCTTCCCCTGTTCTGAAAGACTGGCAAGGCGCACAAGAAGCGTCAGCTCGAGACCATGGCCGATTTTTTCATCAGACTGGGTGAACGGTACAACAATCGCGTTGCCTTCGTCGCCACTGATGATTTGACCTTCGGGCTGGCCCGTATGGGCTCCGTTGCTTCTGAACGAAGAGGCGTTGAGTCCTCTGTATTCCGGGCGTTCGAGGACGCCCGTAGATTGCTACTGTCGGAAGATCCAAGGTCAATATGACGCCCGTTCGCGAGTTCAGCATTGCAGCTTTGCAGTTCTCCTCAATTTCATTTGTTGTAATGGACAAGTGCCCCAGGCGTCGTGGCGCTGGCCGCAGTCGGGCATGCCGCTCCCGAAGTCCTTGACCGAGAGGTTACGATGCAGCTTCCAGGGGCTGTACTGTTCTGCACGCCGAAATCCCTGAGTCGGGCACCGATTTGTCATGGTTCTTGACTGCACAGTTCGGCAACCGTACACTATACATCTACACCTCTCCCGTTCCCCGACCGTCAGGGCACCGGTCCTCGGCGACGCCCTGTCGCTGCCGGTTGTTGCGTTGTGCGCGTTCGGCTGCGGAATGTAGCAGTGACAAAACACTAGAACAAGACGCCCATGGCACCACGAAGACCCTCGTTGAAGCGGCCGCCAACTGTGCGGGAGAGGAACGAGGGCGCTGTGCGCTCGCGCACTGGCGCGCCACCGGCAGTGATGTCACCCGAGCAAGCGGCAGAAGTGATCCACGAGTTGCGGGCTGGCCAGGTAGAGCTGGAGACGCAGAACAAGGAGTTGCGCCGCGCACAGGCGGAACTGGAGGCAGCCCGCGAGCGCTACTTCGAGCTCTACGAGCTTGCACCAGTGGGATATCTCACACTCAGTGAACAAGGAACAATTGTCGAAGCAAACCTCACAGCAGCCACTCTTCTGGGCGTGACAAAAGGGGCACTCCTCCAGCAGGCATTCGGGCATTTCGTCCTTCCCGACGACCAGGATGTCTTTCACCACTTCCGCAACGGCACTCCGAACGCACCCGGATTGCAGCAATGCGAGTTGCGGCTGAAGCGGCCGGACGGCAATTGGTTCTGGGCCCTGGTGGCGACCACAGCCACCGGGGCTCCTGGCTGCCGGCTGGTGGTGAGCGACATCACCGACCACAAGCGTCTTGAGGGGAAGCATGCAGGGAGCCAAGACCTTCTTCAGAGCGTAATCAGCTCCTCAACCGACATCATATTTGTCAAGGACATGCAGCTCCGCACCATCCTCTGCAACCAGAGCTACGCCCGCGCAGTCGGGAAGCGACCTGCCGAGATGTACGGAAAGAACGACATCGAGAACGGTTGGCTACCGGAGCTGGTGAAGGGAATCCCGACACTGGGAATCAGAGGCTTCGAGCAGGACGACAAGGACGCCTTGAGCGGGAAGACCGTGCACAACCCGGCCGATCACGCACATGTCGGCGGAGAGCCAAGGATATTTGACACCACCAAGGTCCCATTGAGGGACGCCGGGGGCGAGGTTGTCGGAGTTATTGGTATCGCACGCGACGTGACAGACCGCGCACGGATTGAGGAATCCCTTCGTATCAAGGACCTTGCCATCGAATCCTCGTCCAATGGAATCGGGCTTGCCGATCCCGATGGACGAATAACCTATGTCAATCGGACGCTGCTGAAGATGTGGGGCTACGACAGCAGTACTGAAGTGCTGGGAAAACCACTGACTGTTCTGTGGGCAACCGAGGAACAGCCACGCGAAGCCATGGCGCACATACGCGTCAGGGGCAGTTGGTTTGAAGAGCGGAAGGCAAGGCGGCGTGACGGTTCGCTTCTGGACGTACAGTTATCTGCGCACCTCGTCAAGGACAAGGATGGACG
>Ga0315284_10009748_pt1 | contig 13680 bp, 14 predicted proteins | sample YL17G09_16_MG_FD_203696 | JGI IMG/M metagenome (GOLD analysis project Ga0315284, IMG submission 203696) | Sediment microbial communities from Yellowstone Lake, YNP, Wyoming, USA - YL17G09_16 | ecosystem: Environmental > Aquatic > Freshwater > Lake > Sediment | place: USA: Wyoming | collected...
ATCTCCGCATCCTGTAGTCCCCTTTTAGGGGGCACAACATTCCAGATGTAGTAACAACGGAAGTGTCCGAAGGAAAGGCGCAGCTCTCGCTCCACTAACTCATCCGTTCTCTTGTTCATTGGTCGCACTACCCACACTTCCACTAATCTGTTCTTAAATCTGAGCCCGAAGGAGAGGTGTGAGTGAGTTTAGAAATCGGGGTTCGCATAACCGAGTAGAGTGCGGGTTCTTGAAAATCAGTGTCGCTTACCGCTTATCCTTGACCAGCTCCTTTGTCCCATCATCGCATGCCTTGATGTACATGGGATCGTATTCCACCGCGTCGTAATGGATGTAGCTGGAGACGGAAGGCTTATCCTCATAATAAATGGAATACCATGAGGCGCCAGCGCTGCCGAATATCCTGCCGCTCCCGTCGTCCACGAACACGGCCACATGGTCCGGCTGGTGGACGCCCAGATTGATATCCGCATTCCAATTCGCGCGCGTCTGATTGTAGGTACCGTCGCTCGCGACCTCCACAGGCACCCATTCCCCGGCATAGAATTCCACCCAGGCATGGCCTATGTATCTAGACGGATCCTTGTCCACCATGAATCCTCTCACATACCGGGCAGGTATGCCGGCGGCGCGCAGCAGGGAGATGTAGAGATACGATAGCTCATCGCAATCCCCCGCCTTGCTGCTCATCATGTCCGTTGCGGACTGGGTGTAGGTGTCGCTCTGGGAGCTGGTGTAGTACGCCGTGTTCTGCTTGAGCCATATGAACATCGCCCTCGCCACGGTCCAGGTGTCCTCGCTGCCTATCTCGCTCTTCACCTGCTGGGCCACAGCCCTTATCCGGCTGTCGGTGGGGTCTATCATCGTCTTTTCCGCATTGGTGTTCAGATCGGTCAGCGTCTCGCTCCCCAGGTAATTCGGCTGGCTTGATGCCGCAGATGAGATAGGAATCTCCTGCCTCGTCACCAGCCGCATGCTCTGCGTGCCCTTCATGTCCATGTATCCATGTCCTTGCACATACGAATAAAGGTTGTCGGAATTGTCGACTTTCCATTTGAGCACCCTGTTCTGGCCCTGATAATAGGTGCTTATCGATGATAAGCTGCCATCCGCCTGCGGAGATAGGCTGTACGTCGCCTCGCCAGGATAGGCCATGGTGCATTCCACATATCCGCGGTAGGTCGTCAATTCGCAGCCGTACCTGAGGACGTAATTGACGGACGTGTTGACCGAATAATAGAGGCAGCCGGAGTATGGGATGGCATCTCCGCCCGCTTTCTTGAGCTCGGCGCTCCAGCTGTATTCCTCCCCCTCATTAATCCTGAGCCCGGAGCTTGGGGATGTGAAGTTCACGTATCCCTCCTTCACGATGACGAATGAGAACGGTCCGTTCGCTAATCCGCCTATGCTGTAATCCCCGTCCTTGTCGGTGGTGGCTGTGTAGAGCGTCGAATTGCTGGTGAGATAGACCGTGGCGCCCTCCACGTAGTCGGATGTGCCCAGGTAGGTGACATGGCCGTACACCCTCCCCGTGTTGCCCGTTGTATGATTGATCGGGACATCTGTGATGTTAGCGCCAACAGCGCCGCCATCCGGGAGATCTGGCTGGCTCTCGGCCTTCATCGTGATATTTGTGGAGTATGTCCTGCCCTCTATGAAAGCTCCAGCGGATGATGACACCACGTTCTCGTATCCGGATCTCACAGCGCGAAGGTAGTAATCGCCGTTGGGGATGTCCGTGATCAAGTATTCGCCGTTCTTGTCGGTCCAGTCGCTGTAGCTGAGCCCTTGTCCCGTCACTGAGACATAGACCCCTTCCAACGGGACGTTCTCAGCGCTGGTGATCGTGCCATATAGGGTGCAGGTGGCATCCGGCTCGTAGGATTGTTCCCCCGTATCGATGCAGCCAGCCAGGAAGAACATGAAGAATAGTGCTCCGAATAGGATGACGCTTGGGTGGCGCATGACTGTCCATGCATCCGATGGTTCTTAAAAGTAGCGAGAAGGCCGGCTGTATTATCGTCTCACGATGATGTCCACTCCGAACCCCTTCCCGATCCGCTCCACCGGCTCGTCTATCTTCCTGTCCATCGGTCGCACTGAGGGTTGTTCCATTAATCTGTTCTTAAAAGTGAGCCCGGGCTGGACGGCACGTGTCCGAAAAAGGCACGCGGATGGCTGTAATAACTATGCTCGCTAACCGATTCCCCTAATCCGACTAAATTCTCCGGAAATCAGCGCCTTTTGAGGTTGAATATATGCGCCCGATCGCCGTCTTGCCATCGCCCATGTCCGCCGGAACGATTGTTACGGACACGCTGCTGCTCGCCTTTACGAAGGATGGGCACGAAGCCATATTCGTATTGTCCACATTGTCTTTCACACCGCCGATGTAGACCCAATGGCTGCCTGGGCGCACGAGGACGCGGAACGCGGTGCTGTTCACCAGCATCTCTCCCGGCTGTGCATTTGGCACGCTTACGCGATGCTCCAGGCTTCCGACAAACGCCTCCGCTCTTGCTGCCGCTGGCTTGAAATAATGCTGGGATCCGGCATCCAGCTCGGAAGTGATTTTGAGATAGACGTCGATCGCCTTCTCCTCCGTGCCTGTGTTCGTTATATTCAGAGCGAGATCGATATTATTGTTCGAGTTGGAAATCATATAATCTCCGATCGTATAGAAGCCGGCATGATAATAATCGACATTATATGCCGAGCCGTACGCCTTTCCGCACGGCGCGGAGCCTTCCGCTGTCATCGAAGCGCCGGTGGCGCTTGCGGTGACGTCCACTTCAGTGTACGATCCCGCGCCGCACCACTCAAGACCGGCGGTGTTGCCGCACTGCGACGAGGCTGGAACCTCGGCCGTTATTTTCAAGGGCGAGAAGTTCGCTGCGAGCACATATTGTGTGCCTATCTCCTTCGTATCTTTATTCCGATCCGGAACAACGAAATCGGCCGCTTCCACATCGGAAGCGACCTGTAGCAGCAGATCATGCGTAAGCTCGCCTTCCCCCTTGACTGTGACTGTGTCTGACATTATGTAGATCGTGGTGTTCTTGCATACTGGAGCGTAACGGGATTCGCTAGTACTATCGCTTGCGCAAACCACCAACACGTATCGGCCCTCATCACCTAATTTAGGGGTGAAATTCAATATCCCAACGCCAGAATACAGTTTCGTAACGGACCAGTCTAGCGATTTCAGTGGGTTGGCGTTGTATTGATTGACGCTGACGTCGTATGGCGGTTCGCCGCCCGAGCAAAACTGGGAGAAAGAGTAAAGATACGGTTCTCCGACATAGGCGATCGGAAGCTCTGAAGGCACTGAGAATTCCAAACCCCCCGGCTGCACGGTCACGTTTTTCTCCGGCTGCGCGGTTGCGTTCGACTGGACATTCGTGTTATTCGCCACAACATGGCTTGATTGGTTCGTGCAACCGAACAAAAGAATCCCAATCATCAGCACCGAAAGCAGCATTATGGCGTTTTTCATGAGACTCCTTGCTATGGGACGGATTTAAACCTATTGATTAGACGTCTTGGGAGTCCACCAGCTCCCGCTTATCCATCTCCCAGTAGCGCAGCTCGCGCTCCACTAACTCCGTTGTTCTCTTGTCCATTGGTCGCACTGGAGGTTATTCCACTAATATGTTATTAAAAGTGAGCCTGAAACGGACACGCGGATAGTGCGAAAAGATCTGAATTCAGCGCCTGTATTCCTCGATATAGGTCGTCAGGAAGTAAAGCATGAACTGATGCACGCTCCTGTTCGCCAGGGTGTTGTAGTAGTTCAGCTTTGTCCTCTCCAGTATGGTCACAGGATGATACCTGTTCTGGACCAGTATCTGATTCAGCAGCAGCCGCCCGACCCTGCCGTTGCCGTCTCCGAACGGATGTATCATTTCGAACTGCATATGGAAGATCGACGCCAAGACCAGCGGATGCATTGAGCCTTTGCTCTGCCTGTACCATTCCATCAGCATCCTCATTCTCTCCTTGACATGCTTGGGCGGCGTCGTCGGGCTGTTCGGCTGGATGTAATTGTAGATGCTCTTGTAGTCCCCAGGATTCTCCTCATCTATGTCCTTCTGGACCTCGAAATGGAGGTCCTTGACCAGCGGCTCGGCGGTCTCCTCATGCTGTTTCCTTCTCAGGAAGGCCAGCGCATGGCGCATGTTCCTCGTCTCGTAGAGCTCTCTCCGCGATATCCCTCTCGGGCGTTTCTTCTGGTCCAAGTATTCCGCGACCTCTTTCTCGGTCATCGTATTGCCCTCTATGCTGTTCGTGTTGTAGATGTACCTCTTCTCCCACTGCGCGAGGATTGACCGCCTCACGTTCTCATCCAGGCCGTTGAGGAACAGCATATACTCTTTGCTCACGCTATCGGCCGTCCTGATCAGTTCATTGAGCCGTTCATCCAAGGCGAAGTCATTCGATTTAACGATCACCGAGATGTCCTCGTTCCTGGCGTAGGCGCTGTCGCACATCTCCATGACCCTGCGATCGCTCTCCGTCTCCTTGACGATGCCACGGAGCTCCCTCACGCTGGCCCCGCTGACCGCGTTATTGAAATCGGCCAATGTGAAAAGGGCCTTGAGGTCATGGTACTCAAGGAGCGTTTTGACGAGCGGCTCGTTTATCTTGAGGCAATATGCGACAGGCCTTCTCGAAAGCTTCAGGACGATCCTCAGGCGAACGGCGATCTGCTCTATCTTTCCGATCTCGGACGCGGCGAACGCATCACGGCCTGTTGATGTCTTCTTGCACAATTCGGATAGTATCGCTTTGAACGCGGGCGATATCATCTTGTGGAAATCCTCTGGCGCCATCGCCTGCAAGTCCAATATCTGGCTCAATTTCTCGTTTATCTGGTTCGCGGAATAACTGCCATGGCTGTCTTTTTGGATTAGCCCCTCTTCGTTCAGTCCTTTCAGATAAGTATAGACGTTAGTGATGGATGTATTGAGTTTTTTTGACAGTTCTATCGGTTGCACTGCCTGTGCGGATTCGAATAATAGTTTGAGTACATCGTATTTTCGCATGTCTATAATAGAACTATGCCATATATAAATAATATGGTTTAGTGTTAAAATATGCATAAATACACATTAATATGTATTTCTCATATATCACATAACGAAAAATGCATTTTCATTTAAAAAGGTTTTGATTAGATCGGAATTTGATATATACGAACGATAGTTTAGATGAATTTCGGCAGCCCCTTGAATCGCCTTATCCTATAATCCGCCTTTTCCTTCGTGCTTTATCTCCTTCCCTCTCACCTCCATCCTCCCCTTCGCAACCCTCTCAACCCGCCCCTCTTAGCGTCCCCTCTCGCTCTTCCAGGACTGTCCGCGCTGCTTCTGGCTCGACAAGCACGGCAAATGGAAGCGGCCGGCCGGAATCTTCCCATCGCTCCCTTCCGGCATGGACCGCATACTCAAGGCCCATTTTGACCGGTTCCGCGCCAAAGGCATGATACCGCCCGAGCTCAAGCACGGCGAATGCTCTGAATGCAGGCTGTTCGGCGATCTGAAACTGCTGACGGAATGGAGGAACAACTTCCATGGCGTGCGATGGACTGACACGGACGGCAACGTCCTCTTCGGCGCGATCGACAACCTGCTCGTGAGGGGAAAGAAGCTGATCGTGCTGGACTACAAGACCCGCGGCTATCCCGTCAAGGAAGATACCGCCGCCTTTTACCAGAACCAGGTCGACATCTACAACCTCCTGCTGAGGAAGAACGGATACGAGACCGAGGACCACGCCTACCTCCTGTTCTACGTGCCGAGGCACGTGACCGAGACCGGCGAAGTGGTGTTCGACACCGAGCTAGTCAAGATGAAGGTGGATGTGGAGAGCACGGAAAAGCTATTCAAGAAAGCGCTGAAGTCGCTGGAAGGCGAGTGTCCCAAGGAAACGTGCGTGTGGTGCGAGAAAGTGTAAATGCTCAATATAAAAAAAGTGAAGGTATGGCGAAATCAAAGAAGAAAATGACCAAGGCGGAAGTCCAAAAATTGCTCAAAGAACTAGACAAGGAAGCGAAGACGACCCTCGGGAAAAAGACCAGCAAGGCGCGGAATCCGAAAATCGATGCGGCGAAGCTTTATTTGGCTCTTCGGAAAAAGCAGAAACAGACGAAGAAGGGGAAATAAACGCGCCCTCACTTCTTCTGCCATTGGCTTACGGTCATGCCGATTTCCGATTTTATCTCGCCAAGACGGCCTCCCAGCTCCAGCGGATAGACGAATCCCCTCCTGTTGGCCTCGCTCAGGTCGTTGAACCGCGAGAACACGCTCGCTATCCTGGCGCGCTCCATGAATATCCTGTTCCTCAACTGCTCCACGCGCGCCTCAAGCCGGGATATCTCCTCGTCCTTCTGCATGAGGGCATCCACTAACGCCTGCTTGTCCATCTCCCAATAGCGCAGCTCGCGCTCCACTAGTTCGTTCGTTTTCCTGTCCATTGGTCGCACTACGTCCCCTTCCACTAATCTGTTCTTAAAAGTGAGCCCAGAGGAGACGTGCGAACGGTGCTAGCGGGTGTGATCCACTCTTCCTTTCGCCTGAAAGGCGGCGATAAATGCAAAACAGCGACGCACTCTACGCGGAGCACTTGACCTGCATTTGACTAATCCGAGGGAGAACTTGCTATCCTTATCTTCTTATCTTACATCCGTCCTGTTTTTGTGTGCTAAATTCCAACGTCGTAGTTTTTAGGCATACATTATTTGCGAAATATGTAAGATAAGTTTATTAACCTGGCGGGCCGTATACTATTATGAGAGTACGGAAAAAGACAGTCAATCGGCAGGAATACTACTACTTAGAGGAAACGATAAGACTGGAGAAACCGAAAGTGTACTCGCTTTTCCTAGGAAAGAAAATCCCTGCTAAGAGCCAAATTAAGGGAAAGGAAAAGGAGCTCCTGGAAAAGATATATACCGACCTGTTAGGCGGCGCCTCACGCGTCTACCTGACGAAAGAGCAGCTTATCCAGATAGAGAAACAGCGGCGCCAGTACCTCCAGAGGGTCAAGCGGCTCGGCAAGGCGAAACAGGAGGAAAAGGAAGAGATCGACACGGTGAACTTCATATATACCACACTGACAACCGAAGGCGTCCCGATAACGAAGGAAGACGCCGGCCTGGCATACCGATTCACCGGAAAGAACGTAAGGGGCGTCAGGGACGAGAATCTGAAGGTGGCTCTCGACATGATGAAGGGGATAAGGCGCATGAAGGAAGGCGAGAAGGGGATCTCACAGGACTTCATCCTTGAGCTCCATGGGACCATCATGGCGGGATACAATGACAAGAATCCGGGCGAATTCAGGAAGAAACAGGCCTACATCTACCTGAAGAGCTACGACAAGGCCGAGGAGATACGATTCAGGCCGCCTCCGCCAGAAAAGATAGAGGGGATGATCGCGGAGCTCGTGGAATGGTACAACGCGAACGTAGGAAAGCTGAACGCAGTCGAGCTGGCCGCGCTCCTGCATCTCAGGATATACATGATCCATCCGTTCGATGACGGGAACAAGAGGATGTCGCGCCTGCTCCTCAACAAGGCTTTTTTCGATTCCGGCTACCCGATGCTGAACATATCCAAAGAGACGCAGAGTTATTTTGACGCGCTCATAAGGTCGGCTGAAAAAGGGGAAGAAAGGCCGTTCGTGGAGTTCGTCGTGGCGCAATTGGCCCTATACCTGCGCAGCGGATTCAAGAAGCTCGCGCTCCACTAACTCCGTTGTTCTCTTGTCCATTGGTCGCACTGAGGGTTGTTCCACTAATGTGTTATTAAAAGTGAGCCCGGACTGGGAGGAGAATTCCCGAAAGAGAAGCGCGAGCGGTGCGAGAACGTCTAGTCAGTGGGTGTGTTGTTTAAATCGAATAGGATGGCTCTTACGGGCATCCCCTGAACTGCTTTATGGTGAAATTCTTCGTGAAATCGGGATACTTGTCGGGTTCGCAAGCCATTGTCGCGTATCCGTTGAAGCTGGCGTCCTTCGAGTATCTCATCGTGGCTATCAGTTCCCCGTTGACATAGATGTCTGCCTCCCCCTCGCCAGTGCCTCGCTGAGGGTAGTGCGCGATCGCGGTCGGGCCGTATGTCGTGTTCGCGGCTGCGTATACCAGTAGAGGAACAGTATCGTTGTTGATTTGCAGGTAGTCGGGCACTTTGCCGTTCACTATCCGCCCGACGACTATCTTTCCCCTTACACCTAGGTATTCCACAATGTCCCCCGTCTCATATGTCCCTATCATCCCAGTCAGGTTGGTCGCAAGCGTGCCGTTTGCACCGGCAGTGGTATTTGTACCGACCGTATCTTTCACCTGATCATTCGCCAAGATCGTAGCGTTCGTGTGATTCACCTGGGATTCATTCAATGGGCGAAGCCCAGTAGAGGGGCTGTTCATGTAGATGCATCCGCTCATGAGCACGATACCAACTAAAACCATGACAAACGCCAGATCAGCGATTCTCTTCATCATCTCACCCGAATTGTATTGGACGGCTGTTTATAAGGAGATCGAAGAGACCGAGTGTCCGGAAGAGAAGCGCGAAGGACCAAAATAGCCTCTAATAACGCCCCTTAGTACCTTCCGTAGCATTCCCCTACGCAATCGTCTTCCCACATGACGATGCGCACATTGGCCTCAGATGAAGACGAGACGTCGTTCATCACAAGCAGATAGCTCGTGCTCGGCACAACGCATGCGAACTCAACCGAAGTGACGGAATCGAACACGCACGGAACGTACCAGGTCCAGGGCTTGCCTGCGACCAATTTATTGTACTCATCTATGGAGGGCACTACCTTGATGTTGACCGGCCGATCGGAAGTAATGTTGTAATGATAGGTGGTGATGTTCATCTCGCTGCATATGCCGAACGGCCATATGACTCGCGGACCCATCTTCACCGTCGTGTCCGCCGCGACCTTCCACTTCGCCCCCGTCATCGGATCGGAGGTGTTCATCACGGGATCGAAATACTGCGGATGGCCGCCGCCCCACACCAGCACATGGCCGAGCTCATGCCTCGCTATGCGGAAGATAGACGGCGCGGTGTACCAGCTGAAATTCCCGTAGCAGTTGTTGTTGCCGAGGGAGATGTTCAGTATGTTGCGCCCGCCGATACCTGCGGCCAGACCGCCGTCGCCCATGATTATGTTGCCGACGCTCCAGCCCACTATCACCGAATCGGGCGTCGGAGATCGAACTTCCCTAACGTTTATCCCATTCTTCTGCTTCCAGTAGGCGTACGCGTCCCTTACTGCATTCATATAGGCGGGATCGGCGCCCTGCGGCAGGGGATTGAAGTATAGGTCCACCGTGTCCAGTACTGTGAACACCGCCGTCTGGGACGCGTTCTCTCCCTTGCTGTTCGCGCCCCTCAGCTCCACGGTATGATCGCCCGCGGCCATGAAATTCTCAAAAGAATAGATGTTATTCGTCATTATGTTCTCAGACAGCATCTTCCCGTCCTGGTATATCGCGCATGAGACGATCCGGTTGACGCTGTCATAGCATCCGCCCGCGAAACTGGGAAGGAATGGCGCCCTGCCGGATGAATTGGCCCCTTCGGCTACGACCATCACCACGGATAGGGTGGATTTCGGAGCGACCGGAACGGCAGTCTGGTTGATTATGCCTATCGTCTCATTCACGGATCCATTCGCAACGGCTTGATCTGTAATCTCTTGGCCTGCCTGCGCGCAGCCCGATAACATGACGGAGAGCAAGGATAGTGCCAGAACGATGGACATCGCTATGGCGCGGCGCATAAAATCATTTATCGTGCGCCATTAAAAACCATCTGACCTGGAGCGGCTGCCCGGAAAGAAGCGCGAGCGGTGCGAGAAGGCCTGATTTTGTGGGATTCGCATCATCGCTGGGAGATTGTGGCGATGAACACCTTCTCATATGGGGCGAGGGGCGTCACCTCCTGGATCAGGACGTCCACCTTACTGGCCGGATCGCTTGGGCCGCCTATGTTCTTTATCAGGAGCATGCTGGCATCCGTCACGTTGCATGTCATTTTGAAGGAATGAACGTTCCTAGCCAGGCAGCCGGGGACCGTGGAGAACTGCTTTCCCGCGAACGCATTCTGGTACTCTTCCATGGAAGGCACCACGTAGAAATCCATCGGCTGGCTTGAAGCGACGTCGAACTTATACTCTCTCATGGTATCGTTGAATGGAGTCCTAGTCGCGCTGCATAATCCATAAGGGAACATCCAGGTGGACGGGACAGTCACCGTCTCATTGACATCCGTGACATACCTGTAGAATCCGAAACCGCCCGGGCCGCCGAACATCAGGTCGGTGGAGACGTTGTTGTGGTAGTACCCGAGTATGTGGCCGAACTCATGCTCCACTAGGTGGAGGACAGTGTTGTAGGTGTAGGCCCGCCATACCCCCCGGCAGTTGTGGTCCCCTAGCGCGATGTAGAATCCTTCATGATGATGGTTAGGCACGTCCAAGTACGCGCGGCCGTTGGCGCCGTAACCGCCCTCCCTCACCATCTCAATGAATACTGTGTTGTGCTCGTCCATCTTGGAGCGGTCGGTGTTGGCGTCAACCAGCTTGAATGTCAGGTCCTCCCTCGCTTCCCAGTAGGCGAACGCGTCACGGAATACGTCCGGACCCGAGGCGTTGAGGTAAGCGCTATAGTCAAGCACATCCACATATATGGTCCTAGGGCGGTCCAACGGATTGAAATATGCAGATTGCACCAGTTGCGTGGTTTGCTGAGAGGCTTTCTCCACGCAGCCCGGAATCACCAGGAAGACGAGCGCAATGGCCAATAGAACGTGAAGTCCGTCTGGTTTGCCCATGCTCTCCATTCTGGGCGTCTGTTTTAAATCTATTGATATGTAACTGAGCGAGGGGAATGCCCGGAAGGAGACGCACGAACGGCGCAGCTTGATTTAAAAAGACGGCCGGCAAACGTGGAATCAGCGAAAGAGGGATACCATGAGAGAACTGCCAACATTTCTGCTATTGTCGTTGTTCGTTTGCATGAATATCGGCGTTGTGTACGCAATAGGCGGACGCCCGATAGTACAGGGCCTAAGTTGTCCAGACACAATACTCGATCCATTTCATCCGGCCCCAGCATACAGTTACAGCATAGATGTTACGGGAGGCACTCCGCCATACACTTATAACTGGTATATCAGCGACATGAAATTGGTTACCGGGACCGGTGAAACATATTCAAGCGCCACATTCACTTACGATCAACTCGCCCAAGGCGAAAGCATGACAACTCACTTTTATTGGGTGGATGTGTTAGTCGCGGATTCCAAAGGCATATCCGCCATGTGGACCGATGATCCCGCTGGCGCGGCCGAGGGCGATAATTGGTTCGGTTGCGGACTGCCCAAAAAAGACGAATCGAGCGCCACGTCTGTAGTTTACAGGCCAACATATCCTTACACTTCATTGATACTAAAAGAACAAACCCAGCAGGAGAACAAGACGCAGGTAAAGCCTGCGGCGGAGATAGCTTATACTCCCACCAAACCCACGAGTTCCATGGCAGTGTTCACCTCAATCTCGCGCGAGGTCGAATACAGCGTGGACGGCAAGCCGCCTTGGGATGCCGTCAAGATGGACACGCCGATCCTGGAAGGATACCACATAAGGACGGGCGAGGACAGCACGGCGATCATAGGCATGGCGGACCTGTCCACATTCAAGCTCGAGCCGGAAACTGAGATAGAAGTCACGCTGCCCAAGGAGAAAAATTCGAAGATCGCGGTGATCATGGGCAACATATGGGCGAACGTCAAGAAGATACCCACTGGCGGCACGCTGGACGTGGATATGAGCCAAGCGGTGGCTGGGATCAAAGGCACCACATTCGTCGTTCACGTGGATAGCGTGAACTCCACGCTCAAGGTGATCGAGGGCATCGTGGAATTCACATCGAAAGCGGATAATAAGACGACATCGGTCTCGGTCGGGAAGACGATCACCGCGACCAAGAGCGGAAGCGGGCCATTGGGCACATTCGATGTCGCGAGCGAGACTCAGCATTGGAATACCACTGTCCCAGACAAAGTAGCGTCCTCTTCGCCGTTCTGCCTCGGCGGTTTCCTCATCGCAGGCACGGGGCTGATGGCTTACCTGTCTGGAAGGGAACAGAAGAAGAGATGATTTTACGCTCCTTATACGCCCGAAAGAGAATCGCGAGCGGTACAGGAAGGTGTGAGATCCTTCAAACGCCATCAGTATCAGGAATGCGTCACCACTCCCTCTTCACGGTCCACTGCGACGCGGGGTCCCGCTCGAATTCCGCCGGGTCGAACGTCTCCTCGAGGACCGATATCTCCTCTATATGGCTCCGGTCCAGCGCGAGAGGATTGGGCCTATTCTCGCTTTCGCAGTCCAATACGTGGAACTTGTTCCTGAAGTCCAAGGCCGTCCTGCTCCGGCCGTAGTCCATCGGCGCGCATGTCCTGGTGATGCACGCCCCGGCCTCCTTGGAGAAGAACCTGATCCTCACTTTCTTCCTCGCGTGGATGGCCTCGATGAATCTGGTTTTGGTAGTATCCGTGCTTGCGCTGATGTAAATGTCCATGATCTTCCACCCCTAAATTGGTCCCGTTCCGAGTCGCACTGGCAGATGAGAACTAACTGCGCGGGTCCTCCAGGCACATCTTGCCTGCATTCAAACTCCTCTCCCGCGCGTAGACCGTTTTCCACCTTATCCTGTCTGCACTAAATCTGTCTGCAATCCCGTTTCGGCCTATACCAATATGCGGGCGTTGGCACGGGAGAAACAATGTTGCAATTTATGCTTGTTACAGGCCCCGAGCGAACGCCTTGGCATCCTCAAGATCCTTCTCGTTCGGCCTGCCGACATTGAGCCCTTTCGGCGCGACCAATTTGACGATGAATCCGAGATATGGCATCTTGTCAAAACCTTTGCAGGCGAAACTCCCTGCGACGCTGAAGCCCTTCTTCTCCAGTATGCCCTTGAGCTTGTTGTTGTAGGAATCCTTCCCGCCCTCGCTGGTAGAGAACACGAACGCTTTCTTGCCGCTCATGTCCTGCAATCCATCGGCGAATCTCAGGAGAACCCCGTAATGCTTGAACCCATTGATGCCTGAGCCGAAACCGATCAGGTCATACCGAGACAGTTCCTCGTTCAACGCATCGGACAGGGTGACGACCTTCGCCTCCAGCACCGACGCCATCGCATCGGCCACTTTCTTAGTGTTGCCTTGGAACACTGATTCGCAAATGATTAGCGATTTCATGACCGAATGTTAATGAAGGAGTTATTAAATTTAATCTTGCCGTCCATGGGCCCGAAGGAGACGCGTGGGCGGTGCGCGCTGTCGCTAAGACGACAAAACAAAAGAAAAAGAGAGCGATTTATTTCTTAGCCTGCTTGGCCAGCTCTTTCGCGATCCTGACCGCCTCCATGGGGGTCTTCGCCTTGGAGATCTTCCCGATGGCGTTCGTGACCGCCGTCTCGCTCCTCTTGTTGACGGCGATCTCCCCGAGCTGGTCCGCTATCGTCATCGCCGCCTCAGGGGTCTTCCCGTATCTCGAGATGCATTCAGCTGCGTCATAGACCGCCTTCTCGCTCTCGGTGTCCTCGGCGATATACCTGAGCCGGAACGCGATCGCGTTCGCCGCCCCGGGCGCCTT
>Ga0315284_10009749_pt1 | contig 13679 bp, 13 predicted proteins | sample YL17G09_16_MG_FD_203696 | JGI IMG/M metagenome (GOLD analysis project Ga0315284, IMG submission 203696) | Sediment microbial communities from Yellowstone Lake, YNP, Wyoming, USA - YL17G09_16 | ecosystem: Environmental > Aquatic > Freshwater > Lake > Sediment | place: USA: Wyoming | collected...
TAACATCCCCACTGGGGATAGAACTCTTATTTCCTTCATTATAAAATCTCCTAACTTTTATTAATAAATTTCATCCTTTAATTGCTCCGCTTGCATTTTTTTAATCCTTGAGCTATTTTTCTATTCTTCTCCGGTCTATTAGAATCTGTCATTTATATCCCAACCACAATTTCTCTTATATTCCTCAAATGTTTTAGTATAGCTTCTTCAGCTTTTTTGCTATTATGTTCTTTAATAGCCTGAAATATGGCCCGGTGTTCTTGATATTGTTTTTCCCGTCTTCCTGGTATTTGCCAGGTCTTTTCTCGAGTCTCTTTTAATAGATCCAAGTGTAATTTCATTATATTAACAAAGACAAAATTATGAGATGCCCCGGCAATTGCCAAATGAAATTCAGTATCTGATTCCGTTTTTTTATCATCTTTTAGTTCTTCATTCTGGTTCATTTTATTTAGAGCTTCTTCAATTATTTCTATATCTTCGAGAGTGGCTCTTTGGGCAGCAATTTCAGCAATTTTTACCTCAAATATCTCTCTTGCTTCTAAAAGTTCTAAGATAGAAGATTTTTCTAAGCTTAAGATAATATTTTCTGTATTATTATGACCGTTTTCCCTTATCTCTCGAATAAACCTTCCTCCCCCCGGCTTGCTCTTAATTAAGCCTCTTGATTCTAAAACTCGAAAGGCTTCCCGTAAAGAATTTCTACTTATAGATAACTTTTCAGCCAGTTCTCTCTCGGGGGGAAGTTTATCCCCTGGTTTTAATTCGTTATTTTTAATTAAATCCATAATTTGTTCTATTACACTTTCGTATAAACGGACCGGAGTAATTTCTTTAAATTCCATATTTACCTCTTTTTTAAACTATTGGGTTACTGGGTGACCCAATTAACTACTTTTAATATACCACAAAACTCTCCAAAAATCCTCACTTTTTAATAAATATTTTAAAATTATTTTCTTAAAACAAAAAACATTTAGAATCGTATAAAATCATTATTATTTCTTAATACATTAAATCAATTAAAATCTCAGCAGCGAATACCTAATATCTCCATCAACATTTTATAATCAATGGCACCCTCGGATTTTTTATTGTAAATTGCGTAGTAAAATATTTATATCTTCAATAAATTAAGAATAAGGACATTATTTAATGATTTCTAAATGAAATAAATTAAATACTTTCACTTTACATTTTTTTAATACTTTATTAATTATTCTACTGCATCGGAACTTTCTTGTAATAATACTTGCAAAGTTCTAAATTAGAGGCAAATTTTTTCCCCAATGTTTTGAGGGCTTTTTTATAGTATTCTTAAATATCTTTATGTTTATCCATCAAAAAGGGAGACGGATGAATCCGTCTCCCTTTTTTAAAATTCGTTTTTTGTACAACTTGTAAATAAAATGATCTTTCTTTTGTTTAATTTTGATTTTCAGAATTTTTTAAATCCTTTTCTTTAATAGGTTATAAATAACCAATCTATTTTTTAAATCCCAATGCTTCATGGGGACACCACTTTGCACACATGGGATCTTCATTGCACAAATCACATTTAAATGCTTTCATATTTTCTTTATTTAACCAGATTGCATCAAATTGGCATACTTCAACACATTTTCCACATCCAGTACATTTATCTGGATTAAGTTTTATAATTTTATTCTCGTCTTCTGTCAAAGCTCCGGAAGGACATACTTCAATACATTTTCCACAATTAACACAAAAATAAGCTTTTATAATTGGGTCTTCCAGAGAGGGATAATTTTTTTCTATTTTTATCCTTGCTTTTTCAACGCTAAATATTTTATCGTGGTTTAAACTGCAAATTAAGGAACATATGCCACAACCTACGCATCTATCAGGATAAAACTTCAATTTCATAATATCCCCTCCTTTTTAATCCCGTATTTGCTTAAGGTGGCCTCGGTAGGGATACCATTTTTATCCCAACCTCTTACTTCATAATATTCATCTAACATCTTATCCAGGCCTTCTTGGGTAATAAATCTTCCTTTTGCAGGTCCATCAGGCATAGGTTCGAATAAAACTCTCTTTGGCAAAGTATCATCCTTTCGGCTTAATCCTTCCCTCTTATTAAAATATCTTATAGTAGTTTCAATTCTTTGAGCAATTTCTTCCAATTCCAATTCTGTATATTTATAACCAGTAACTAATTCTAGATACCTCATATATTCCTGCATCGAAATAGGTACCGCAAAAGTGCAAAAATCACATGCCACTAAAGAGTGGGTAATATTTCTTTCATCAAATTCTTCTTTAATCATTTTACCTTTACCTTTAAAGGTATAAGGTGGCACATCGCCACAAACTTCCATTGCGGGGGGCCAAGCACGTCTATGACAGGCTCCCCGTGGTGCAACTGCATAAGCTAAACCAGCTCCAAACGCTCGCCTAGGATCATATCCAGGAAATTCAAGGCCTTTAGTTTGCATAGCGAAATCTATAGAATGGTTACCAATTTTTTCAGCTAAAAACCGAACACCATTTGCTGCCCAATCACCAATGTCTTTTCGTAATGCGATATCATATAAAAAATGCATAGCACCCTCTGGATTATCAAATCGAACCTCTTCTATTTGTTTATACTCAATGCTTTTTAACAAACCTCTTTCGTTGGCTTCCATTATAAAACCTAAAATATTTCCCGCTGATATAGTATCCATACCTAAATCATCACAAATCATATTTGCCTCTGCTACTAAATCTAAAGAACTATTTTCTAAATTCGAACCTAATAAAGAAGCAGTTTCATACTCAGGTCCTTCTAATCTAAATTTACCGCGAGTTGATGTTTCACATTGTAATACCTTTCCACAAGGAACGGGGCAACCTAAACAGGCTAATGAACCTTTTGATTTTAAAACATAACCAGTCGAATCCAATTTACCTTCTCCCTTTTTAAAACAACCCGTTCGGAAATTATGAGTAGGTAACATTCCAGAAGCATTTGTTAAATCAAATGTTACACTAGTTCCTGCCCTTTTATGCCCTTCAGCAGCAGGGTTTTTTCTTGCCTCTTTTAATTTCTTTTTATGAAAATCTAAAAATCCATTAATATTATTACATTCCACTCCGCCCGAACCTTTTACGAAAATTGCTTTTAAATTTTTAGAACCCATAACGGCTCCGATTCCGCCTCTAGCTGCCTGCCGATAAAAATCATTATTAATACAAGCAAAATAGACCTTATTCTCTCCTGCTTGGCCAATAACTGCATGTCCAAATCCTTCTTCTTTAATTTCGTTTGTTAAAATTTGAGCAGCTTTATAAGCTCCTTTCCCCCAAACATGGACAGCACTTCTTATTTCAATTTTATCATCATTAATGTAAATATAAACTGGCTCATCAGATCTACCTTTAACCATCAATCCATTATAACCAGCGTAAACTAAATTATATCCTATACCACCACTTGAATAACTATCCACATAACCTCCAGAAGTAGGTGACTTTGTTATTACAACATGTTTTGTTAGACCTGGCGCTAAGCTTCCAGTTAAAGGACCAGTTAGCCAAAACATAACATTTTCCGGGCTTAGAGGGTCAACCCCGGGAGCTAAAACCTCTAATAGCAATTTTGCCCCTAAACCACGCCCTCCTATATAATCTTTTATTATTTCTTGCGGCAATTTTATAATGTGATTTTTTTTAGTACTTAAATTTATTTCTAATAACTTATAATGCATTAAAACTCCTCCTTACAAACTTAAGGATATTCCATTATGTTTATTTTTTTACATAGAAAAAGTATTAACCACCTGTAACAATGGGAGTGATTAGAATATGATCATTATCGTGAATCTCTGTTAATAAATCATTAGCAAAACAACCATTGATAAAAAGTAAATAATTTTTATTCAATCTGTTTCCCTTAATTAATTCTTTAATTTTTGGGTTATAGATATGTGACAATTTCTTCAATATAGAATTAATATTAGAAGTTTTAATTTCCAAAAAATATTCCTTATATCCGGCTTCTTTTTTTTCGATTAATGTAATTGGAAGTTTTAAAAAAAAATGTATTTTTCTAATCATATCTCTTTTTTATACTTTTCTAATTATTTAAAAATTTAATTATTTCATATCCATCATAATTACGCTTCGTCCTTTTATTTTACGGTCAATAATTAATTGTATAGCATCGTTAATCTTTTCCAAGGGAATTCTATTGGTAATAATAGGATTAGCTCTTCTTTCATTTGCAAATTGTAATGATAATTCAAGATCTCTTTTGCAGCCTGCTACAGAAGTTAATATTTGACCTTCTTTTATTAACAAATCAACTGGGTAAAAATTTAAATTTTGTTCAGCTTTATAACCAATAATCATAAGTCTACCACCGATTCCAATAGAATCAACCCCAGCATTTAAGGTGTTTGTTGTTCCGACTAATTCATAGAAAACATCTAATCCTTTACCATTAGTTATTCTTCTTATCTGTTCTCCTAATCTTTTATATCCATCATACGGGGGAGAAATAATAATAGCATCATCGGCACCTACTTTTTTTGCCAATTCTGCTTTTTCTTCAGAATCAGCAATCCCAATGACTCTGGCTCCGCAAATTTTAGCGATTTGAATACACATAATACCAACTCCGCCAATACCGTTTACTGCTACAATATCCCCCATTTTAGTTCCTACTCTCCGAGTAGAATGGACTGCCGTCATCCCACTACAAGCTAAAACTGCTCCTTCTTCATAAGAAACATTGGGAGGTAAATAAGATAAAGAACTAATCGGAACTTTTACATATTCTTCAAATCCGCCATCTACCGTAAAACCTATTTGCCCTTTCCGATTAGGGCAATCATTTTCAAAATCATTTCGGCAATACCAACAGGTTCCACAATTCATAACATTATAGACAACTACTTTGTCTCCAACCTTATATCCTGTTTTAACCTCTTGATCAATCTCTTCGATATCTCCAGAAATTTCATGACCGGGGACTAAAGGACTTGGATTGATCGGAAATATTCCCTCGATAAAATCTAGTTCAGTAGCACAAACTCCTGCAGCTTTCACTTTTATTATGGCTGTGTTCTTTTCTAATCTTGGTTTTTCAATATCTTCAATTTTAAACTTTTCTCCTGCTCTATATAACCTTGCAGCTCTCATTTTGTCTCCTTTCGAATAATATAATTTTTTTAATTTTTAAAAGTGGTAAACTTCTTGGGAAAAATATCCTCAATCGGCCAGGTTTCCATCTTATAATACATATCTCTCCAGCTTAAATATTCATAATTACAACCCACTGCATATATTTCTTCCAAACGAGCTAATTCCCTTGGTGTTTTATTTTTTGTTAGATCATTGATTAATTTAATCAATGATTCACAAGTTTTATCAAACCATCCAACAGTATAAAATTCAATCCACTCCCTATACATATTACCTTTTGGAAGTTTACATTTCGTCTTCAAATACTTTCCTAACTGCCAATAAACAATTGGACATGGAAGTAATACAGTGAGGTGTTCAGCCAAATCTCCTTCCCAGCTACGGGCGAGTTCAAAAGATGTGTAGGAACGTTTTATATTAGCCATAGTAGTACTATCCAATTCTTCCAATGAAATATTTAATTTTTCTCTCCAGTGTGTCCTATAAAAATCCGCTTCACTCTCAAAATTTTCTCTCATTAAGTTTAGCCATATAGCCATTTGTTCATAAGTCTGACATTTTGCGAAACCTACTGCCAATGCTTTAGTATATTCTAGCAAATAACAATAATTTTGCTTAACTTGAAATTTAAATTTTTCCATAGGTAACGTTCCATCAACAACTTGTTTTAAATAAGGTGTTTCGGCTTCTAATTCAACAGTCCTTATTGTCTTTAAATAAAGTTTATCTTCATAAAATCCCATGACTTTATCCTCCACTAATTTTTATAGATTTATAAATAAATTCGAAATATATTATTTGAAATCCATCGTTCTTGAAATTATAGATAAATTATATTTTAGATAAAAATTTTTCAATTAATTTTAAATTAATTTTTTCTCCAGGAGTATCCATGGGCAACCCTATCATAAGTATTTCTGGCAAATCTCTCAAATAAATTTGTTTTTTTAATACTTTAATAAATGAGGCTTCTCCTTTTTTTATATAATCTTCCTCTTTTTTAAATTTTATGGTAGGACTTCCCATCCATTGATTCTCTTGATCTGTATCTGTATAATTTACACCGCAAGTAGGACTACCATCTACTCCGATTAATATAACTTTAAAATTATTTCTTATATAATCTTCAATTAAATCTAAAACTATATTTGCTAAAAAAGTAAAACTTCTAATATATCCAGATGTGCTATACTGCTCACTTACTTGCCACCAACGACGAATTCCTGCTGTATACATTTCAGGGCACGGCATTTGTTCAATACCAAAACCGAATTTTTCTAAAAGATCAACAAATCCTGGAACCATTGCTGGATATAGTGCATATTTATCAACTTTTGAATTCTGATTAATTATACAATTTGCTACTAAAGCAATTTTTCTACTTCTTTTATCACTAAACAAATAAATCACCCTTTAATTATAATATATTTAATAATTTATCAGTGATGCAATTTATAAAATTGCATCACTGATATTATAGCACTATGTTATTTGCTAGTCATTGAGGTAATAACTCCATCAACCCACCAATCCATTCCTGAAAGTTCTTCCTTTGTAAGTTTTTCGCCTTCTTTTACTCTCAAATTACCATCCCTATCATATATCGGACCTTCCCAGAAGAATGTGGGATCCTCTGTGAGCATTTTATTTCTACTTTCTTCTACCATTGCTTTCATTTCTTCAGTCACCATAGGTCCAAATTCAGCCATATCCATAATACCGGAAGTCAAATCAGGTATAAACAATCTAGGTTTCCATGTATTTTCATAAATAGCCGTTAAAGTAGGAATATAGTATTTTTCCCATAAAAATACATCACCTGAGACATATGCATTTGGCCCAAATTGTCTCATATCTTCAAACATGCTCATAGCATATACTCCATATTCTTCAGCTACTTGAACATGAGCAGGAGTATTAGTATTCTGAGCGATTACATCAACACCAGCGTTAATCAAACTTTCCGCAGCATCTCTCTCAGCAGCTGGATCGTAATAAGTATTTATATAAATTATTCTTTCTACCACTTCAGGATTAACTGATTTAGCTCCTAATATCCAAGCATTTTGAATTTGTAAATCTATAGGATAAACAACCGCTCCTACTATTCCTATACAATTAGTTTTAGTCAATTTTCCTGCTATCTGACCCAGCATATACCAGACTTGAGTTGACAAAGGATAAAAAGATTCTATATTAGGATCTTTTTTAGTTAATGCACCACAGATTAAAAATTTAACATTAGGATATTGATCTGCTACCTTTAAAACATCAGCTTCATAATCTCCACTTGCAGGAATAATGACATCATAGCCATCTTTGCACAACTCTTTCATAACTCTTTCTGCTACTGCTCCCGGAGTAACATTTTCTAAAAATGAAGTCTCTACAAAATCCAATTCTTCATCTGTAATCTTTCTAGCTTTGTCATGTCCATAAAACCAGCCATAATCACCTACCGTTGCATTATAGACAAAGGCTACTTTTAATTTCTCCTTAGCCATAACAGTTAAAGTTATGCTAACCAATAATACAATTAAAATAAGCATTGCTAACATGTTATTAAATATCTTTTTCATTTCATGTTCTCCTTTCATCAAATTTTTAAAAATTATTTTACTAGACTACACTATTCAATTAAAATATGATCACCTCCTTAAGGATTTTATTTTGCTTCTCTTATGTACGGCAAACAAAGATAACGGGGAACATAATTCCTTTTATTTCTAATTTTAGATATAATTAAAATTATAATAGGGCATATATATGGTAACATTCTTAAGAAATAAGAAGGTATAGCAATACCCATGGCTTCTAAGTGAAAACTTAGGGCATAGAAAGTTCCAAATAAATAGGCCCCCCCAATTGCATACAAAGGATTCCATAAAGCAAAATTGACTAAAGCAATAGTTAACCAACCCCGACCAGCAGCCATTCCCTCTATCCAGCTCGGACTATAAGCTAATGATAAATAAGCTCCTCCAATTCCTGCAAAAATACTACCTAGTGTTGTATAAATATACCTCTGGAGGATGACATTAACCCCTAAACTATCAAGAGCGCTTGGATTATCTCCGGCTGCCCTTAATTGTAATCCTGATTTTGTTTTATAGACAAATATCCAGGCAATTATTGCAAGGGCTATTGCTACAAATACTAATACATCTTTTTTAAATAACAATTGCAATAGAGGGAATTTATCAAATCCGGAAAAAGTTAGTTTTTTAAAAATATCAGGAGCAACAACTCCAATAAAAGGTTTACCTAAAATAGTACTTAAACCTGTACAAAAAATAGTAAAAGCTATTCCTGCGGCAATTTGGTTTGCTCGCAGAGTAATTAAAACAAAACTAAGTATCAAGCCCAATACCAAGCACACTCCTATAACGACAAAAAGTGCAGTCCATTTATTCCCTGTTTGGTAAGAAACCATAAACCCCGTCATAGCTCCCATTAACATAAATCCTTCTATTCCTAAATTTAATACACCACTTTTTTCCGTTAATATTTCTCCTACAGAAGAAAATAATAAGGGAGTCCCAGCCGTTATTCCCATTGAAATTACCAATACTATACCTCTAAAATCCATTAGCTCTTTACTCGCCTCCTTCATATTGTTTTTTAAAATTAATTTTATTATTTTGATTTAATACTTCTATTTTCTTTTTCTTTTTAATTTTTGTCACTTTTCCATTTTTTCTAACCCAAGAAAATTTATAAAAAGTGAATAATTCTCCAGCTAATACAAATAATAATATTAATCCTTTTAGCATAGCAACAATTGATGAAGGCAATCCCATCATTTGCATTTTAAAACCACTTACTAATAAACCAGAAAATAAATATCCAATAAAAAGTATGGCAATAGGACTTAGTCTAGCTACCCAGGCAATCACAAAAGCTGAAAAACCATAATCAGCTGAAATAGTAGGCTGCAAACGAAATACTACCCCAGAAACTTCCAATACACCTGCCATACCCGCCAAACCTGCTCCAATGACCATAGATAAATAAGCATATTTTTTACTGTCTATCCCAGCATATTCAGCTCCTCTGGGATTTGCCCCAGTTAATCGAAGTTCATAACCAAAAATTGTATGCTTTAAAATAAAATTAATCCCCAGTACCATTAATATAGCCAAAATAAATCCATAATGGACTCTAGATCCTTGTATTAATATTGGAAGTTTTGCTGCATTTACAAATTCCGGTGTTTGAGCAGCAACTGACTTAGGATCATTCCATGCATCATATACTAAATATTTTACAAAAAAAATTATGATACTATTTGAAAGTATCGTTGTTAGAATCTCACTTATCCCCCATTTAATTTTAGGAATTGTAGAAAGAAATCCAACCAAACCAGATAATATGATTCCACTGATTAGCATTAGCGGAACAAGTATTGATCTGGGTAAATAAGGAAAGGCTAAAGCGATACCTGTTGCACCTATTGCCCCCATATAGAATTGACCTTCAACTCCAATATTCCAAAAACCAGCCTTAGCAGGTACTGCTACTGATAGAGCACATAAAGAAATTGGAATCAATGTTAATAAATTTTCTAATATTCCATCCAACCTAAAATATGTTTTGCCAAAGACTTTTGAAAAAACTTCAATTGGTTTATAATGCATTAATTGTAAAACAATAACACTAATTAATAAAGAAATTAATACAGATAGAATGCCTGCACATATAGCTGTTGACATTTGTACAGTTCTTCTATTTTCAATCTTAATCACACTTTCGCCTCCTTTATCTCCTTATCTATACCCATCATAGCATATCCAATATTTTCGATTGAACAATTTTTTCTTATCTGCTTTGGAGTTAGTTCTCCTTTAAACATAACTGATATTTCATCAGACAAAGTTAATATTTCGTCTAAATCTTCAGAAATTAGTAAAATAGCAACTCCTTTTTCCCGTTCTTTTAAGAGAAATTTATGAACCATATTAACCGCGGATACATCTAGACCAGAAGTTGGATGCACGGCAATTATCAGTTGTGGATTGCAAGATATTTCCCTTGCTAGAATAAGCTTTTGAATATTTCCTCCTGAAAGCAATTTTGCTGGCATATAACATGAAGACATCCTAACATCATATTCGTTTAATAATTGTTCTCCTATTTTATTTGCCTCTTTAAAATCAAGCATTAAACCTTTTTTAATAGGTTTCTTCCTATAAGTTTTTAAAATAACATTTTCAATACAATTAAAATCAGGTATCATTCCGACCCCAATACGGTCAGCCGGAATATGACTAATACCATTATTTATAAATTCTATAGCCTTATATTTTTTTACTTCTTTTCCCTGAATAAATATTTTCCCTTTTACTAATGATCTTAACCCGGTTAAAACTTCGGCTAATTCTTTCTGGCCATTGCCTGAAACGCCCGCAATGCCTAATATTTCACCTTTTTTAATAGAAAGAGATACATCATTTAATGCAATTTCTCCTTCGTCTCCTAATGCTTTCAAATCCTCAGCTACTAAAACTGTCTCTGCTTTTTGTAAATCCTCTAAGGTATTCTTTGCAACAGCTTCCATTTCTTTTCCAAGCATCATTCGAGCCAATTGCCTAGGACTTGTATCATCTTTTACTAAAGTATTAATAATTTTACCATTCCTTAAAACCGTAACCGTATCTGCAATATCCATAACTTCATTTAGTTTATGGCTGATAAATATTATTGTTTTTCCTTGTTGTTTCATTTCCCTAAGGGTTTTAAATAGATTTTGACACTCTTGAGGAGCTAATACAGAGGTAGGTTCGTCTAATACTAATATTTCTACATTTCGATAAAGCATTTTAATTATTTCAACCCGTTGTTTTTCTCCAACCGAAAGATCACCTACTAGAGCATTTGGCGCCACAGCTAAATTATACTTTTCAGATAAAGTAACTATTTTGTCAGAAAGCATTTTACTATTAATCATCCATTTTTGTTCAGCCCATCCGATAATTATATTTTCAGCTACTTTTAAAGTATCTACTAATTTATAATGCTGATGCACCATTCCTATTCCTAAATCTATTGAATCTTTTGGACTACTTATCTTAACTTTTTTTCCATTAATAAATATACTGCCACTATCTGGAGAATACAAGCCAGCCAAAATATTCATTAACGTACTTTTGCCTGCTCCATTTTCACCTAATATAGCATGGATATCTCCCTTTTTAATTTTTAAATTAATATGATCATTAGCAATTATACCGGGAAATGTTTTTACAATATTTTTTAATTCTAAAACATTTTTAATTTCTTCCAAAAATTAAGCTCCTTTCATTATTCTAGTGACTTAGAATTTCCTATTTAAAACAATAATTTCACTAAAACAACAGATGAGTTTTTATAATTTTTAATTTTGATAATTATTATAGAGAAATAAATCTCTATATATACTAGTTTTGGAAAGCATATTAGTTATTGAATTCAATCCTTCAAGAAATAAATACAAAATATTTTATATGACTTGCTTAAAAATATTTTCATTCCCCCTTTATATTCCTTTTTTTTGACATAACTCTACTAGAACTCCATTAAAATCTTTTGGATGTAAAAATGCTACTAAACTATCTTTAGAACCACTTTTGGGTTTATTATTAATTAATTTAATATTAGAATTATTTAATTCAATCATACTTTCGTTTATATTTTTAACCTCTAACGCTATATGATGAATTCCTTCTCCTTTTTTCTGGATAAACTTATTAATTAATGATTCCTCTTTTAAAGGTTCCAATAGCTCAATTTCTATATTCTCAAACTTTAAAAAAGCTATTTTCATTTCACCATTTTTAGACTTTTCAGTATGAAATTGTAAAGTAGGATAAATTTTTTTAAACTTTTCAATTACTTCTAACAAGTTTTTGACCGCTATGCCAACATGATCAACTTTCATTAATTGTTCTCTCCTTACTGTCTTTATTGGTAAAATAAATTGCATCTTGGACAGGACAAACTATTTTACATAAACCGCAACCAACACATTTATCCTTTACTATCTCTACGATTCTATCTTGAGAAAATGAAATTGCTTCGTATCCACCATCTCTGCAGGCAACATAACATTTACCACATCCAATGCATTTTTCTTTATCAATATTAAAAATAAGCTGTTGATTTCTACTTAAATTCTTACTAGAAGATTTAATTTTTCTATTACCTATACCAATAAAATCTTTTACGCTACGAAAATTATGATATCTCATAAACCTTTTCAACCCATCCCGCAATTCATCAATAATCCCAAAACCTTCCCACATTACCTCTGTTACAATTTGCAATGTATTGGCTCCAACTAATAAATATTCTATTGCATCATGAGCACAACTTATTCCTCCTGCTGCTGAAATATCTAAATCAATTTTTCTCTCTTTATTAATTTCGAAAATATAATAAAGCATTATAGGCTTTAATAACGGACCTGTTAATCCAGCTACTGAGGAAATCCCCTCAATCGTTGGAAGAGGCTCTAAGGTCCTTAAATTAAAACCTGAAATACTTTTAAAACTGTTGGCAACTGTTATAGCTTTTGCTCCTTCTTCCTTGGCTGTGTATGCTATTTTTTTTATATCACTTATATTGGGAGATAATTTTACAATTATTGGTAATTTCGTTACTTCTCTTACCCATTTTAAAACATTCTTTACGGCAAATTCACTTTGACCGATAGATTGTTCAATATTTTGGTACCCCTTGCTTCTACTACAACAAGAATCATCTTTTTCAGAATCAGGACAAGAAAGGCACAACTCTAAAGCATCTGCACCCGTATTAGCTGCTAAGGTAGTTAGCTTTTTCCAATTTTTTTCTTTATATTCTGACTTTATACTTACTGCTAAAAATTTACGAGGAAATCCTTTCTTCACTTTAGCAAAACTATCCAGTGTATCCTTTACACTTTTATCATTTCTAAAATCAATATTTGCCATGCCAATTTTTTTAAAATTAAACTCGGTATTACTCCCACCGTTATTTATATTTACAAAGCGGGGGGATAAACTGCAATCCTTTAAATCTTGCTCTAATGCAACGCTTTTCGTAATTGCCCCTCCCCATCCCATTTGAAAAGCTCTTTCAATCCTCTCCCCATCTTTAGAAATTGGCGAAGCTCCAAGTAAAAACGGATTTTCACATCGAAAATTACAAAACTCGACCTCCAGATTCGGTTTAACCAATATTTTTACCTCTATTTGATAAATATTTATGAATATTTATTGCAGCTTGTTTACCGTCTGCAACAGCATGAACAACTGCGCTTCGACCTCTTCCAATTACATCACCTCCAGCAAAGACGCCGGGAATAGAGGTAGCTAAGCTAATCTTATCTGCATCAATAGTTCTATAAGGAGTAACTTTAACTTCCTCAAATCCTACAAAATCCGCTTCCTGACCTATGGCAATTATTACTGTATCCACCTCAATGCTTGATTCGGTTTTCTCTTTAAACTGGGGGTTAAACCTTCCTTCAGCATCAAAAACTGAGGCACAAAGAATGGTTTCCAAGCCAC
>Ga0315284_10009750_pt1 | contig 13679 bp, 11 predicted proteins | sample YL17G09_16_MG_FD_203696 | JGI IMG/M metagenome (GOLD analysis project Ga0315284, IMG submission 203696) | Sediment microbial communities from Yellowstone Lake, YNP, Wyoming, USA - YL17G09_16 | ecosystem: Environmental > Aquatic > Freshwater > Lake > Sediment | place: USA: Wyoming | collected...
CGTTTGCAGGGCGCTTGTTGCGGCTGTCCCGGCGCTACTATGACCCTCAAGGCCGGCATCGAACGCATCCTCAAAGCCAAACTACCCGAAGTCAAAAAAGTCATCGCCGTCGACTGAAAATATTTAGTCGCTGTCCCTTAAAAATGTTTAGCCCCCGAACCCCTTGTGGTTCGGGGGTTATTTTGAATTCCCCGCCTGCCCCGTTAGATGTGCCGTGTACTATCTAACTGGGGTGAGATTTACCCGCCTCTGGCGGACTTGTCCGCCGAAGCCTTGGTGAAGTCGGATTAGTGAGCGGTAAACAAAACAGAGTCGCAGGGCGACGGAGGGTCATTCCGAGTCCGCCGCACGCTGCTGTCATCCGGTTTGGCGTCACAGCCGGTGCATTTTTCCAAAGCACCTCTCCATTCTTGGCACGGCGGACGAACTATTTGCCTAAATTTGTGTCCGGAACAAGATTTGCATCCTGATATGTGTATTCCTTGCCCTCGATTTTGTCGACGAACTTATCGCCGTTCTTCAAGCCAAGATTCTTGTAGCTGAAGACCTCCCTCGAAATCGGTTTGTTTATCTTCACATCTTTAAAAACACTTGTTTTTTCGAAAACCAGGCTGCCAGTCTTCAATGAGTAATTCTGCTTAGTTGTTTTGGTGGGTATGTAAATCCCGTCAATTAGAATGTAATCCCAAGTATGTCTTTGAAATAATTTGTCGCCATTCGTAGTTGTTTCTTTTAAAATAATATTGAACCCCTTATCACTGGAGAAGGTGCTGCTTACAAAAAGATAGTCGCCCGGCCTTGATTTGTCCGGCGTGAGAGTCGTTTTCCCCGGTACAGTTATGCGATATTGGGTAATACCCTCTTTTGTCCGTTCCTCCACCTTAAGTATATAACCATCCGTTTTATATTCGCCGCGTTCACGTATTTCTTTAAGTATCTTAGGAAGTGTCTTCCAAACAGGTTGCTGCGGCAAGTCAAATAATTCCCTCGGGTCGAAAGCAGATGGCGTTTTGCAAGTTGAACAATTCTTCTGGTGTAATTCCTTCAAGGCCACTCGGCTCATTACGACGCCATCGCGCATAGTGTGAGGTTTCGAATAGATATAATATTCTGGTGTTACAACAGATGTTCCGCTACCCGGTATTCTTCCTTCTTTTGCCTCGAAACTTTTTCCTCGCTCTAAGTCCGTGTACTCAATCGGTTTTTTAGAATAGGTGTTAACATATAAAAGGTCCTTCTCAACATACAAGGCAAATTCGGTGGTCGGCTGTCTCCGGTCCCTCAATGCCTTGGGAATTTCTCCTGTTCCGTTTGTGTCCTCCTTAAATACCCGTTCTACGCTGGCTCCCTCATATAAATAATCTATCACTGAATCAACTTTACCCTGCCATGTTTTTATACGCTCGTAATTACTTTGCACCTTGCTCGGTATCAGGGTCAGAATCTCCGGTATCCGGTTAGAATCTACTGGATGAAATTCGCCTGCTGTATTACTCGTCGAACCTTTAGCATACGCATTGCTTAATGAAATAAACAGGGCAACTGCACAAAGCTTTTTTATATTCTCCATAACGATTATTTTCATTTTAATACTCCTCATCAAAATTTGCAATTAACTTCAAATCTGTCATATTTTTACGACAATTTACACTGGCTGTACATCACCAACAATGCTCATCTCCCACAAAAACCATCTCTCCTGGATCCTCCGGATCCTGCTGGCATGGGGCACAGAAAATATGCTCAATATACTCTACACAGTACAACTGATTAAGGGCGGGATAATACATACATACGTGGTCTGGGAGAGGATCTGTAGATGCACACTTATACTGATCGTAACATTCCACCGTCCCACTTAAGCAGTCGTCGGGGCACCCTCCGCTACATCCGCGGACCGGCATACCGGTGTAGCTTCTTGTATAAAAAGTATCACATCCGTATTCCCCAAGAGCACAACCCGGGCATTTGTAATCCTCATTATGGCTGGTATTACAGGGGCTTGGATTCTCTGTAGTTTGGCACTTATCCACACATTGCCCGTTGCAACAGACCTTGTTCGGGTCGCCGCCGCAAACTTTGCAATGCCCTTGCCCGTCGCAGGTTTCGCATTTATCGGGGTCGCAGTTTGATTTGCACGAGCCGTTCACGCAGCTTTCACAGTTGGCTGAAGAACAGTTCGATGTCTTCAGGCATCTGTAGTGCGCGGGGTCTTCCGTGCATTTCTCACACTTCGCAGAGTCGCACATAGATTTGCATCCTGTGACCGTGCATTCACTACACCAGCCCACACAACTATATTCGCAATCGCAGCCGAGGCCGCAATGGCTACAGACGTCACAGCCGTAAAAGCAGCCTCCGTATCCGACACACTCCTCACCGTTCCAATACGCACAGTTGCCGCAGCCCCCGCCGCAGGCAAACACTGTCCCGCAAAATCCGCCCAGCAATAAACCCATAACTACTAAACTATACCTCATACTTGTTCCCTCCACAATGGTATTCCGCATCGTCTCATATCTTGTCATTCCCGCATGCTGTTAGCGGGAATCCAGTTTTTATCAACCGTGTGAATCCGTGTTAATCCGTGTCTAAACCATACCGTGTTAATCCGTGTCCATTTTAACCTTTTTATCTCTGTAACCTCTGTGTCTAAAACCTCTGTGGCTCTAACCTACTTCTCCACCTTGTGCTTGCTCAGCCATCTCCTCGCATAATCCGTCGTCGTGCAGTCCGGATACTTCTTCAAAAACTGCTCATATACCGCCCGTATATTGTCCTCAGCGCCGTCCGCCGACATAAGCCCGGCCTTGCTCATATCCGTATAATTCTGCTCCACCATAAAGAACGCATCGCGGGTCCTGATGAACTCAGGATATTTGTCCATCAGCATCTTATAGCACTGCGTCGATTTGTCGTATTCGCCCATCCTGCGGCAGCACCACGCCAGCTCAAAATACGCCTTCGGCGTCCCCGTCTCGTATTCCCGTATCCTGCCCGTTGTCTGCGAATACGCAACCGCCGTAAGGGTCCGCTAAGAGATACCTTATGGCAATGGCCAAGCCACCGAACTCCCCGGATTAACTATTTGTCTTTATTTTTGACAGGAACAAGATTTGCGTCCTGATATGTGTATTCCTTGTTCTCGATTTCGTCCACAAATTTGTCGCCGTTCTTTAAGCTAAGATTTTTATGCGAAAAGGTGCTCTCCGGCAATACCTTATTCACCTGCATATCGCTAAAAGTCGATTCTGCCTTTCGCCGCAAACGGCCGTCAGTTCCATCATATTGAACCACCCGCTGTTTAGCCGGTAGGAAAATATCCTGAATTTTGATAAAATCTCTGGTAATCTCAGATATCTTTATACCCTTATCATTTTTTACTTCAACGTATGTAGGATTAAAGCCCTTTTCACCATCAAAAGTAAATTTCTCCTCAACCGCTCCCGGAATTGTCAATTTCACCCGATAGGTAATGCCTTTTGCGGTTTGGGCCTTTTCAAGAACCACGCTGCTAAAAAAACTGTTAGGCATATTGCCGACAGCACCATTAGGGTCTTTATTATAACGACGAACACCTTCGGCAAATTCCGACAGGAACTCCCACGCTGGTTTGCCTGTATTAAAGCAACTACGAGGGTCAAAGTCGTCGGTAATTATTTGTGATTGTCTGCGGGGTCTCTTTCTGGCAATCCTGTGCAAAATAGTGCCATCTTTTTTCCTACGGTCCGGACAACTCTCTATTTCGTATTCGCCAGCGATAATTTTTGCTCTCTCCAATGACCCTTCCAATGACATATAAGTAGAACCCTTATCTATGTCAATATACTCAGTGGGTTTGGGGCGGTTCATAGACCTGAATAAAAGGTTCTTTTCCATATCAATTTTAAATTCGAACATACCCTCAACTTTATCCGCAAGCTCATTTGGTTCCTTGATTGATTTAATACCTGCGTGTTGTTTAAGAAGGTCTGCCGCATACGACCCCCGATATATAATCATATCCTCAAACGAAATTCTGCCCTGCCAGGTCTTTATCTTTTCGTAATTGGCCCGTGTAACGGCTGCCAGCATCGCCAGCTCATCAGGAACTTTGTTCTGGTCAACTCTTTTAAACTTTACAGCATCATTGCCTATGGCTGGAAGCACCAAGCTAAAAATAATCGTAATCGCCAATACTCCGGCAGCGATTTTTTTGTAAGAGTTATTTTTTGCTGATATCATTGTTCGGTTCCTTTCTCATTACATCCCGCCTTGAGCAGGGATTAAAGTTAAATGCAATTATCAGTATCCTCCAGTACTTACTGCGTGCAAGAATCATTCTGTACATAGTGTTTTTGCGGATTGGATTCATCACCCATACAGATATAGCACGCCCAAGGTATCGGCCACGAACTTGCACACTCGGTCTCCCCAATCCCCGCAGCCGCACAATACGCGAGGGGAACAGGTACGTCAAACGATATGCAGGGCAAGTCCGTATAGCACAATTTTTCGTCATGGTGGCAGTCGCTCGCACACCCATCCCAATCGCATATTTTTTCAGTACCACCTTCATAAGTTCTACTAGTACGCGTGCCTCCAAAATCGCAACCCCCCGGTTCTGGCATCAGACACCCCTCACATATCCAGCCGCCTCCGGTTGGGCCTCCGGAACAAGTCTCGCCGTCAACTGTATGGCATTTTTTTGCGCACTCGCCATCGCAGCACTTCCAGTCAGGGTCGCCGTCGCATACTATACAGTGGCCCTGCCCATCGCAGGTCTCACATCGGGCTGGGTCGCACCTCGATTTGCAGACCCCATTGCTGTCGCAGATTTGGCACAGGTTTGGGTCGCAGCAATTGCTGCCACAGCAGATTTCCTGGTTTTTGCAGCATGTCCCGTTGCCGCAGCACTTCTTATTCGTGTCGCCGTTGCACACTATACAGTGGCCCTGCCCATCGCAGGTCTTGCATTCATTCGGGTCGCAGTTTGATTTGCACGAGCCGTTCACGCAGCTTTCACAGTTGGCGGAAGAACAGTTCGATGTCTTCAGGCATCTGTAGTGTTGCGGGTCTTCCGTGCATTTCTCACACTTCGCAGAGTCGCATATAGATTTGCACCCCGTGACCGTGCATTCACTACACCAGCCCACACAACTATATTCGCAATCGCAGCCGAGGCCGCAATGGCTACAGACGTCGCAGCCGGTGCATTTTCCCAAAGTACTTCTCTATTATTGGCGCAGCGGATTAACTATTTGCCTGAATTTGTGTCCGGAACAAGATTCGCATCCTCGTATCTATATTCCTTGTTCTCGATTTTGTCCACAAACCTGTCGCCGTTCTTCAAGCCAAGATTCTTATATGTGAATTTGTCTGCTGGAATAGAATGATTTACTCGTGAATTCTCAAAAGACATCTTCTTGCTATAGCTAAGCCCACCATTTTTTCCCATGTAATTTTGGTGAGTGGTTTCTTTGGGCAGATAAGTACCTTCTACTGCTTCATAATCCCAAGTGGCATGTTGGAAAATTCTGTCGTTAGCATCACTTACTTGGAACAGGGTAATATTAAAACCTTTCTCACCGGAAAAAACCATTGTGGTAAAAACAAGATTGCCTTCTGTAATCTTGCCTGGCATTACAATTCTATACTTAACGACATCTCCCGTCTTGTTTTTTTCGATATTCAAATTATGTCCATTGACTTTCCACTCACCATTTTTTTTAATTTGCTCCAATACATGCTGAATTGTTTTCCAAACGGGTTGTCCGGCATTAAAACTTTCTCTCGGATCAAAAACCGATTGACTCTGACACGTAGTGCAATCTTTAAGGTTTTGTTTGATGGCCTTACGGCTTGTGACAATGCCGTCACGCATTCTGTCTGCTCCGGAAGTAATATAGTATTCTTTTGTCAGGATTGCTCTTTCATCGCCAGGAATCCCTTTTGCACCCAAATCTCTTCCCGTATCTAAATCGTTATATTTAATTGGCTTATTGGTATAGGCATGAACAAACACATTTTCTTTTTCTGCATCTAACGAAAATTCAATGATACTCTCAACAGATTTTATTATAGCTCGTGGTGTTTCTCCGATATTATTAGTGCTCGATTTAAATATTCTCTCCGCAGCTTTTCCTTCATGTATATAATCTAATTCTGATTCTACTTTACCCTCCCAGGTTCTTACGCGCTTATAATTATTTTGGATGTTATCGGAGAGCATATTCAAAATTCTGGGTATTTCGTTAACATCAATTGAAGAAAATTTATCGGAATCTTGATATAATTGATTTCCGCCCATGACTAATCTATTTGAAATAATAAGGCCGACAACAAAAATCACGCTAAACGTTTTCATAATTTGTTTCCTTTCCGATATAGCCTTTCTCACAAGGTTTAAAACACAGATACAAATTAATATCCACAAGAACGGTGTGCAACATAGCCCTCCTCACCTTCCTGGAAACTTGTATCCTTTTTACACGGCACGCAAAACATATACGGATCTTTAATTTCAAACTCGTAACATGCTACCCCTCCCGGGGCACCTTCTTCTGATTCACAAACACCAGGACGCATTATTTCTTCTCTGCATTCATATTCCGTGTAGCAATGAACGTCATCCCGTTGGGCGCAGTCACCCGGACAGCCACCGGTACAGCTATGGTTTATTTCTCCTGTATATACTTTAAATGTAATATCCGCACAATGAGGACCTAAGACTAACCCTGCACATCCTGGGCATATATTAAACTCGTCCCCATTATGGCTGATATCACAATGACCAGTTGGCGGGGTATTCTCACACCAGGGACGGCATGTGTGATCCGCCAAACAACACCCTTGGCTTGTGTCGCCGTTGCACACTATACAGTGGCCTTGCCCGTCGCAGGTTTCACATTTAGCGGGGTCGCACCATGATACGCACGAGCCGTTCACGCAGCTTTCACAGTTGGCTGAAGAACAGTTCGATGTCTTCAGGCATCTGTAGTGCGCAGGGTCTTCCGTGCATTTCTCACACTTCGCAGAGTCGCATATAGATTTGCACCCTGTGACCGTGCATTCACTACACCAGCCCACACAACTATATTCGCAATCGCAGCCGAGGCCGCAATGGCTACAAACGTCGCAGCCGTAAAAGCAGCCTCCGTATCCGACACACCTCTCACCGTTCCAATACGCACAGTTGCCGCAGCCCCCGCCGCAGGCAAACACTGTCCCGCAAAATCCGCCCAGCAATAAACCCATAACAACCAAACTATACCTCATATACGTTCCCTCCACAATGGTATTCTGCATCCCTTGTCCCTGTTAAATCCGTGTTACCTGTTTTTATTTCTCTGTGCCCTCTGTGTCCTCTGTGGCTAAAATCTCTGTGGCTCTAACCTACTTCTCCACCTTGTGCTTGCTCAGCCAGCTCCTTGCATAATCCATCGTCGTGCAGTCCGGATACTTCTTCAGGAACTCCTCATAAACCGCCCGTATCCTGCTCTCTGCACTCGCCTGCGACAGCAGCCCCGCCTTGCTCATATCCAGATAATTTTGCTGCGAATGAACAGCCCAATCCAACAGATAGACTGTGAGTGTCTTACAAACCCCTGCTGATTTGCGAGTGTTTTATCTGAAGTATTACTATTACGGCTTAATCTTTTGATTACTTAAGTTCCAGAGCAATGATTTTTATCCTGCTGAGTTCTTCACCCTGTCCGGTACTTGGTCGAGTCTGAAAAACAACAAGGGCCTTCTTGTCCATACACGCCAGACCAATATTACCCAACCAAACCTCCTTATCCTTGGAAAGATTTGCAACTTGATTACCGTTCTCGTCATATTCATATACCCTCAGATTCCCAAAATCTATATTAGCTGCCAAAATGAAACCATTTTTGGGGGTTGCTGCTATCTTAAATGAGCTGGGCTTATTTTCTTCTGATTTTACAATTGGCTTTTCCCACAACAGTTTTAAATCAGGTGAGTATGCCCTGATATTTACATCAGAATGTTTTAACTCCATACCTTTGCCATATACAACCACGAAATTCCCGCGACTTAGCTGGCACACTCGAGGCTGCTCCCCCGGCCAGGGATTCCCGGTAAAAATATCTTTTGCGATTACGTCACCCTGTGCGTTACATTGAAGTATAAAATCATCGCCTGTCGCAGCGGGAAACTTCCCGCTTACCTTTGTAGAGCAGCCAACAATTATAAACTCACCCCTATTTCCCACAGCTAACCCATCAGTGAATAAATCCACCTGTCCCTGCCCAATTCTGTAACTTCTGTCCCAAAGCCGTGTCCCTTCAGAATCAACCTTTATAATCAAACCCTTATCTCTATCCCCGCCGATAAGGAGTAGATTGCCCCCGGACAGATTTATCCCGCTCAAAATTAGTGAAAAATCTTCTCCGCCGCTATTTTTGTTAATAGCGTTGCTTTTACCGTAAAATTCGATAGATTTACTTGTATTTGCCCTTCGATTTACCTTCATAATTGACTTTACGGAGTTATCAAATTTACCCACTACCGTTATATCATTATTCTCCGATACCGTCAGGCTGCTTATGAGAAGAGGTGCCGATATTACTGTTGCCTTACTTCCTGTAATATTTTTTAGAAAGGATCTCTTGACAATATCGCCGCTATGTGGGTCAACTTCCAATAACCAGGATTTACCCTCTGAAGAATCTTTTGAACGTAGAGAATGAAATGATATACTTGCTATTAACAGTTTATCGGTGGTCTTATCAAAAATAACCTGATTGGGAGAGTAACATAAATTGGCATCAGCCGCAACCTCTTTTTGCCAAAGCACCTTCATAATTGGGATTTTATTGCTATCCTTCGCATAAGTTTGATTCGTATGCCCAAACATTATCGAAACAAAAAACACCACTTTTATTGATAAGCTATGCAATTTCATAATTTTCTCCTTCAACTTTAATAACAATCACAACAACCACAGGCTGCAGATTGGTCTGCCGCATAGGAAGTATATCCAAATTCTCCTACCGCCCATACGTACCAACTCGCCCAATAAATACAATCATTCTGACACTTTCCTTGTGGAACACCTGCACAAAAATTCATCAAAGCATTTCCAAATGCGCTGTCACAGGTGGTTTTTTGATTGTTGCATGTCTGATAACATATATCATGTTGGTCACATACTTCATGAAAGTTCGTATTTGGGCATCCTGCCGGATTGTCTCCCAAAAGAGGTGCCGAGCAGCCGTCAGGTTGAGGCGTCCAATATGGGTTCGGCACTCTGTTAGTGCAGTCTTCCCAAGCATGATTCTCTGAATCATTGTAGCAAGACTGACAAGAACCCCAAGCACATCGTTCGCAAAAACCACATTTGGTGTCGTCATCCCTGCAGAGGCCATTTATGCAGGTCGTGCAGCCCCAGCAGTTAACATAACAGTTGCTGGTTGTAGTATTACATGTTTCACACAGGTTCTCTTTGCACCTGGTATAGCATAAACCATCGACATCATTACAATCCTCGCAAAGATTTGGGCATTGCTTCCGTACAAGCTGGCAATTTATGCACCAATAACAATTAGGTGGCTCCTCATCAGACTCACACCAGCAATTCCGACAAGTGCAGCAATTCCCGCAGCCGTCCCAGCAATTGCCGTACCTGACGCATCGCTGCACCCAATAGTCCCAGTATTCACATTCACCGCAGCCTCCGCCCCCGCAGGCATAAACACTCCCGCAAAAACCGCTTACCACCAATCCCATAACTATCAGACTATACCTCATAACCACTCCCTTCGCAATCATATTCTGCATCCCTTGTCCCTGTTAAATCAGTGTTAATCCATGTCCCTATTTTTATATCTCAGTGTCCTCAGTGTCCTCTGTGGCTCTAATTCTCCACCTTGTGCCTGCTCAGCCACGCCTTGATATGATCTGTCGTCGTGCAGTCAGGATACTTCTTCAGGAAATCCTCATAAACCGCCCGAATCTTCTCTTCTGCACCATTCGCCGACAGCAGTCCCGCCTTGCTCATATCTAAATAATTCTGCTCCACCATAAAGAACGCATCGCGGGTCCTGATGAACTCAGGATATTTGTCCATAAGCATCTTATAGCACTGCGTCGATTTCTCGTATTCGCCCATCCTGCGATAGCACCACGCCAGCTCGAAATACGCCTTCGGCGTCCCTGTCTCATACTCCCGTATCCTGCCCGTCGTCTGCGAATACGCAACCGAGTCCCCCAGCTTATTTGTTACTGTCTCATATATCCCCGCCGCCTTCTGAAGACAATCTTTCGCTTTGTCAGAGGAATTTTCTTTCTCCAATCGACGGGCCTTGTCTGAATATTGCTTTGCTATCTGCGACACCGCCGCCGCCAAATACGGATGTGAGTTAAAATCAGCGACCATTTTATCAACCGCAGGCAGCGCATCGCTGTCGTCCCCAGCCGCAACAAGACCCATTATCTTCACCTTTGCAATATCGACCTTCGCCTTGTCGCTGCGGAACGGATGTGCAGAGGTCTGTGACGTCTGCCGGTAAATCTCCCCCGCATTAGTCAGTGCATTTTCTCAAAAGCATTACTTCATTCTTGGCACGGTGGGCAAACTATTTGCCTGAATTTGTGTCCGGAACAAGATTTGCATCCTGATATGTGTATTCCTTGCCATCGATTTTGTCGACGAACTTATCGCCATTTTTCAGGCCAAGATTCTTATGCGAAAAGGTGCTCTCCGGCAATGCCATATTCACTTTCATATCGCTAAAAGTTGAAGTTGCCGCTCGCCGCAAACGGCCGTCAGTTCCATCATATTGAACCACCCGCTGTTTAGCAGGCAGGAAAATACCCTGAACCTTGATAAAATCTCTGGTAATCTCAGATATTTTTATGCCCTTATCATTTTTTACTTCAACATACACAGGATTAAAGCCCTTTTCACCATCAAAAGTAACTTTCCACTCAAACGACGGACTCGCTCCTGGAAGTGTCAATTTCATTCGATAGGTAGCGCCTTTCGCGGTTTGGGCCTTTTCAAGTATCACGCCGCTAAAAGCGCTGTTGGGGTCTTTACTAAAAAGACGAATACCTTCGGAAAGTTCCGATAGCAATATCCACGCCGGTTTGCCTATACTATAACAATACCGGGGGTCTGAATCGTCTGTAATTATCTGTGATTGTCTGTGAGGCTGCTTTGTGGCTCTTCTGCTCGAAATAGCTCCATCTCTTTTCAAGGTATACGGATAGCTCTCAATTTTGTATTCGCCAGCAATAATTCTTGTACTCTCCGAAGACTCTTCTAATGACGTATAAGTAACACCTTTTTCAGTATCGATATACTCAATAGGTTTGGGACGATTTTGATATCTGAATAAAAGGTTTTTTCCCATATCTATTTTGAATTCAATTATACCTTTACCTGTCATCGCAAGCTCATTTGGGTCTGCGATGGATTTAATACCGGCGTGTTGCTTAAGGAGGTCCGCTGAATTTTCTCCCCGGTAATAGAAATAATTACTCTCAGATGCAATTTTGCCCTGCCAGGTTTTTATCTTTTCATAATTGGATTGTGTTACGGCAGCCAGCATTGCCAATTCATCAGGGACCTTGTTTGGGTCAACCCTTTGGAACTTTATAGTATCAGCGATTGTGGCGTGATGAAACGAACCAAGAATAATCATAATCGCCAATACCACGACAGTGATTTTTTTGTAAGAGTTATTTTTTGCTGACATCATTATTTGGCTTTGTGTCCTGTGTATATTGTTTTGTATTCTGCCTTGTCGACTGAATATCCTTCTGGGATAGGTGCTGTAAAAATACTATCATCAAATTTAGGGTCATTTGCAACAATGTTAGCCGCGTGATAAATTTACCTACAAACTCGGCACAAACCCGAGCTTGAACGGCTGCTTATCGCAGCATAAAAACCATTAGGAGAACCCGGTCAAGTTGAGTATAAACCACTTTTGCTCATCAAAGCTGTTTATTTGTTATTCACATCGACTACGTATGTCTTGCCAACTACTTTGTCATCTACTCTGTAACCCTTAGGAAAATCAATCTTGAAAATCTTGCTATCTAATTTAGCATCGTTGGCTGACACATTGATAACATGATAAACATCTCGAGTATAGAATGGCCTTAGTTGTGTGGGACAACTCACAAGCGTCATTTCAACAGGCCACCATATTCCTTTTGTAATTTCCTTAAGCTTGGTAACTTCCCAGGAGCGAATTAATCTTAAACCCCCTTTCCCATCACCAGCAAACTCCTCGGATTTTACAAGCGAAAAACCCTGTTCAGGATCTATCAAGTAAAATTCTTTTTTCCCTTTATGTTTATAAATTTCTATACAAGTTCTTCCGGAATGTTGTTTCATTGTGAAATCAATCCAGTTCATCACACAAGGGTCATTGGTTTTATCGAAAATGTCAGAAAGATGCTGCCCCTTATTTTTAAAGAAAAGATGCATAGAAAACCAGCATCCAATAGCATTTCTTTCCAAATCCAACATCCCAGGATAATCTAACCGTCGAACTGCACTTTTTGATGGTCTTAAAGTTCCGATTGGTCCTTCCTCCTTATAAACATATCGTCCCTCGTTTCCATCAGAGGAAACTGAATATCTTTCTTCATAATAATCTGCACTTCCTCCTGTCCATCTTTGAACCTTGTCGTTGACATCGATTCGCCATTTTTTCCAAGCAGAACCATCCACCCAGGCTGTGCAATGCCAATATATAGGTGTCCGCTCCCAAACTTCGTTGGGATCAGCCAGATTCTGCTTCTTTTCTACCCATGACTCCACCTCAATCTTCAAATTTGATAAACCCTTCTCAACCTGCCTGATTTGAGGAGCCAGGTCTCGCATAGCTTGCAATTCTTTACCTTTCAAAGGTACGTCCGGTTCGCCTGCTGTGCTCTTATTTATTAAAATGATTGTCATTGCCGCAGAATATACTAAGCAAATAATTATCTTTTGCCATTGATGGCTGTAAAATCTGTCATTGAACATATTATAGCCCTTTCTTTTTTATACCGTTTTGCCGCCTTACTATTTCTGTGATTATATCATTTACTGCATCTTATTTGTTTTTCATTTTCTATTGCGAGGTCGTTTATTAAGGACACTTCTTATGAGTCCCCGTATATTCCGGATCATACAGACTCGGAGTTGTAACACATTGGCACATAATCGGAGGAAGAAACCACCACCAATAGTCATCACACCCAACAGGCTTCCATTCTTTACAATACTCATCTACGGTGCAATTTGAGGCACAAGCAGCACATGAAGCGTCATTGCCTTTTGAAGACACCTCTTCCCAATTACAAAGACAACCATAAACCTCCTCGGAACAAGTAGGGTCATCTTCAGTTTTCCAAGGACAAACCAGACATTGAGCAGATGGCTTATCACCCGTACACGCGCTGCCACCATTCGGATTACATTTAGGTACACATGTACCATTATTACAACACTTACTTGTGTCGCCGTTGCAAACTACGCATTGGCCGTTCACGCAGCTTTCGCATTTTGCAGGGTCGCAGTTCGATGTCTTCAGGCATCTGTAATGCGCGGGGTCTTCCGTGCATTTCTCACACTTCGCAGAGTCGCATATAGATTTGCACCCTGTGACCGTGCATTCACTACACCAGCCCTCACAACTATATTCGCAATCGCAGCCGAGGCCGCAATGGCTACA
>Ga0315284_10009751_pt1 | contig 13679 bp, 9 predicted proteins | sample YL17G09_16_MG_FD_203696 | JGI IMG/M metagenome (GOLD analysis project Ga0315284, IMG submission 203696) | Sediment microbial communities from Yellowstone Lake, YNP, Wyoming, USA - YL17G09_16 | ecosystem: Environmental > Aquatic > Freshwater > Lake > Sediment | place: USA: Wyoming | collected...
CAACCCATTGTCGCTCCCACATCGCCCAGAGCTTCTTCGGCTGAACCGGCGTGATGGTTCAGACCACCGAGTCGGCGGTGAGGGAGGCGGGGGGGGATGGCTCGCTGGACCGGCCGAGGTCGTTTGCGTGCCTCACGTTCGACTGGCTCCCCTCGACCTTGCTCCCCTCGACTCCGCTCGGGGCAAGCGGGGTGAACGGGGCAGGCATGGTCGCTTCAGTGCGGCGGCCCTCGGAGTCCCTTGGGGGCGCCGCGCCGCGCCGATCCAGGCGGCCCTTCGACGAGCTCCCGTTCGACAAGCTCAAGGCAGGCAAGGTCGCCTCGCTGCGGCGGTCGAGGCGGCCCGCTACGGTCACGATCGGCTGGGTGAAAATGGCTTTGCCGCAGCGCTGATAGACCGACTCGAACACGGTCACGTCGAGCATCCCCGTCTCATCCTCCAGGGTGAAGAACACCACCGTCCGCCCGCTCTTGGTCGGGGGTCGGTGAGGGCGGATGATGACCCCGGCGACTTTCGCCCTACGCCCGCTGGGCGATTTCGCCGCCTGTGCGGCGGTGATGACCCCTTCCCTGCGCAGGCGCTCCCGGATCAAGGCCATGGGGTGCTGCTGCATCGCAATGCCCAGGATGTCGAATTCGTGATGCCACTTCTCCCGGGGGGAGAAATCGGCGACGCTCCTCGCATCGGCGGGCATGGGGGAAGCTATCCCGCAACCCGAGATGGCGGGTCGGCCAGGAGGCCGACCCCTACGGCCGTGAGCGTGAATCGTAGGGGTCGGGTTCCATCCCGACCCGTTCCCTCCCAATTGCGAGACAGCCTCGGGTATGCCTGCCCTATAATCAAGATCCAGCCGCGGGGGGCCGCCCTCCTCCGGCGCCTGCGCCAGCGCCGCGTCGAGTTCCCACAGCGCCTGCCGCCGGTTGGGGCAGAGCGAATCGAACGCCCCGCACAGGATCATGTCCCTGATGAGGTCGCGGTCAACGGCCTTCGCCCTCCGGCAGAAATCCTCCAGCGATCGGAACGGCCCCGCCTTGCGCGCATCGAGGATCGCCTTCAGCGACGTCTCGCCGATGCCGCGAATCTGGATCAGGCCGACGCGGATCGCTCCGTCCTCCACCGTAAACTTCGCCTCGCTGTGATTGACATCCGGCCCCAGGATGCGAATGCCCTTGCGCTTCGCCTCCCAGATCAACGTATTCGGCGGCCAGAAACCCATGGGCTGATTGGAGAGCAGCGCGGCATAGAACGCCGCCGGGTAATGGGCCTTCAGATACGCCGTCTTGTACGCGGTGTCGGCGAAGGCCGCGGCATGGGCCTCGCAAAATCCATAGCCGGCGTAGGCGTGGATGTAGGAGAAGATCTCCCGCGCCACCTCCTCCGCCACCCCGTGCTCGCGGGCGCGCTGGACGAAGTGCTCGCCGATGCGCTCCATGTCCTCCCACGAGCGATGATGGGTCATCGCCCGGCGCAACTTGTCGGCCTCGCCCGGGGTGAAGCCCGCGATCTCGGTCGCGATCTCGATGACCTGCTCCTGGAACAGCACCACGCCGTAGGTCTTGGACAGGATGCGCTCCAGCGCCGGGTGGAGATAGGTCACCGGCTCGCGTCCCGCGCGCCGCTCCAGGAATGGGTCAATCATGTTGGCCAGGATCGGCCCCGGGCGGATGATGGCGACGCTTGCCACCAGATCCTCGAAGGTGCTGGGCTGGAGGCGCGCGTGCAGCGCCCGCTGCGCCGAACTCTCGAGCTGAAAGACCCCCACCGAATCGGTCGCGGCGATGATGCGATACGCCTCCTCGTCATCAGCGGGGATCGCGTCGTAATCGAAACCCGGCTCGTTCGTCTGGATCGAGCGCACGCTGTCCTCCACCGCCGAGAGCATGCGCAGGCAGAGCAGGTCGAGCTTGATCAGCCCGAGATCCTCGACATCGTCCTTGTCGAAGTGCATGACGGGGATGCCTTTGGCCGCCATTTGCAGGGGCGATAGGTCCATGATGGGCTGGCCGGTGATGACGATGCCGCCGAGGTGAGTCGAGAGGTGCCGCGGGAAGGCGGCCACCGCCTTGCAGATCTCCATCAGCGTCCGGTAACGCTCGCGGGGAACGTCGCTGTCGCGCAGCTCGGGGACGTGATCGAAAGCATCGTCGATCGCATCGGCCGGGAGGTAGGGCAGGCGGCTGGAGAGGTAGTCCAGATCCTCCATGGGAAACCCCATCGCCTTGCCCAAGTCGCGCACCGCGCTGCGGGCGCGGAAGGTATTGTAGGTGGCGACGGCGCCGACGTGCTCCTGGCCGTATTTCGATATCACGTAATTGGTGACGTCGTCGCGCCGCTCGGCCTGGAAGTCAAGGTCGATGTCAGGGGGCGCCGCGCGCTCGAGGCTCATGAAGCGCTCGAAGAGCAGGCCGCGAGCGATGGGGTCAACGCTGGTGAGGTCGAGGCAGTAGGCCACCATGCTGTCGGCGGCGGAGCCGCGGCCGGCATAGCGAATGCCCTTGCGGCGCGCGAATCGCGCGAGATCCCACACGGCAAGAAAGTAATCCTGAAAGCCGAGCGCGCGGATAACCGAGAGCTCGTGGCGCATGCGGCGGGCGACCTCGCCCTCGATCTTGCCGTAGCGCCGGCGCGCACCTTCGGCGGTAAGGCGCTTGAGCATATCGTAGGCTGTTTCGCTCTCCGGCACCGGATAGGTCGGGAAGCGGTAATTGCCTGGATGCAGCGCCGGCTCGCACATTGCCGCAACCTGCCCCGCGTTCTCCAGGGCCTGGGGGTACTCGCGGAAGAACTCGTCCATCTCCTGCGCGGAACGGAAGTAGGCCTGGGCGTTGAGGCGGCGCTCGGGGTGCACATCATCGAGCCGGGTCAGGGTGCGGGCGCACGTGAGGACGTCGTGGATGGGAAAATCGGCGGGGCGGCGGTGGTGGATGTTATTAGTAGCGACGAGGCCGAGGCCCAGGCGCGCGGCCAGCTCGGCGAGGCGGGCGTTGAGATCCTTCTCGCCGGGGAGCAAGAGCTGCTGCAGTTCGATGAAGAAGCGGTCGGGGCCGAAGATGTCGCGATAGCGGCGGGCGGCCTGCTCCGCTTCGGCGAAGCGGCGCCGCAAGATGAGGGAGGGGATTTCCCCGCGCATGCATCCCGAGAGGGCGATGATCCTGTCGCCGTGCCGGCGCAGGATGTCGAGCGAAGTCGCGGGCTCGAGGCGCGGCTGGGACAGGTGGGCGTGGGTCAGGATGCGGCAGAGATTGGCGTAGCCGCGGGGGTTCTGGGCGAGGAGGATGAGGTGGTACCTCCCTGTAGGGCGGGGATTCCTATCCCCGCCATTTCCCTCCTCTATATCGAAATCGTCGCATGCCGAAGGGCAATGCGTCACCTCCGCGCCGATGATGGGCTTGATGCCGGCGGCGGTCGCGGCACGATGAAACCGGACCGCGGCGGAGAGGTTGTTATGATCGGTAATGGCCAGGGCCGGCATATCGAAGGAGGCCGCGGCCTCGACCAGGTCTTCGATGGAGCAGGCCCCGTCGAGGAATGAAAACGGCGAATGAACATGGAGATGAACAAACATCATTTTTGTCATCCGCAGATTTCGCCGATTTATCTGTGCAATCTGTGAAATCTGTGGATTGTCTTTAATCCGACCGCGCGAGAGTCTTGATAATCTGCGAAATCTGTGCAATCTGTGGATGATCGTTGATCCGCGTTTATCTGCGGCTAACCCAATCAGTCATACGCCCGGTAGAGCCGCCAGCCCGCGGGCGGCTGATGATGGACCTCGTAGATCGCCCCGCCCGCGCAGCGCACGCAGTACACCCGCCGCGCCTGTTCGCCCCGCCACCAGCAGCCCGCCTCCTCCCATTCCTCGAGAATCTCCTCGACCTCGACCTGCCGCCGGCCGTAGTTGAGGCGCAGCGGCCGGCCCTTCGCGTCTGCGCTCACCGTCGTCTGCCGATCGAGGCGCTTGCTCATCGCCGTTCCGCCATCAGGCACGCCAGCATCCGCTCCCGCCGCGGCGTTTCGACCTCCCGCGCCCAGCGTACGGTGCGCGCGCCGAAGCGCTTCTGCGCCGAAGCCACCACCTCGGTCAGGCGCTCGCGCCGGCGTTCCTGCTCCTCCCGCTCCTTGTCACCCAACAGGTCGAGCTGCACCCCCGCGCAGTGCCGCAGGTCGGCGGCGTGAAGCGCCAGCGCGGCGATCGGCGCCTTCAGTTGAGCCCGTCCCGCAGCCGGCCCCAGCGCTTGCTCGAGGAGCCGTGCGGCGGCGCGAAAGATCTCATCCTCGGTGACCATCGCGATGCTCGCGCGCAGCCAATAAGAGGTGGATCCGCCGTCATCGCTCTCTACCTCCAACCCGAGGTGGCGGCAGCTCCTGGCGCCGCAGGGCGGCGCTCCGGAGTGCGGCAAAACCGCACCTTGTCCGCGGTCCCGCAACTGCTCGGCTATCTTCCGCGCCAGGCGGCGCAGGCCGGCCTCAATCACGATCATATCCTCCGCGCTTTCTGAAAACGACAGGCGCGCCTCGATCACCGACGGCGGATAGCAGGGGCGCACGGGCGAGCGATCGACCCCAATGGCGAGCTCGCCCAACCTGCGCCCCAGGCGCCCGAAGCGCTCGATGAGCTGTCCAGGCGGGGTCTGCTGAAGCAGGCCGATGGTTGTGATGCCAAGCGCTTGCAGGTGCTCAATGGTATTCTCGTCGAGCAGCCAGAGCCGCGAGAGGGGCAGGGGGGCGAGGAACTGCACCTCGCGGCCGTTGGGAACAACGGCAACTACTGGACGCGACTTTCCAGCCAGGACATTCTGGCGGCGGCGAGATTCTTCGTTTCGCTGCTCGCTTCCGCTCGCCGCTTCACTCAGAATGACACACTGATGGATTGTAGGGCGGGGCCGCCCAGCTCCGCCATTTCCCCCCGATGGCTCTGGGCGCAGCGGTGGTGGCGGGCCTGGGCTTGTCCTGAGCGCAGCCGAAGGGCAGGCCCGCCCTACATTTTCGGGATTGCCCTGAAGGGCAACAATCCGCGCCACCAGCTTGCTCGAACCCGCGCCCGCTCGGCAGGTAAAACCGGCTTGTGTCCCCACCGCCTCCGCGATTTCCGCCATGATCTGGAACGGTGTGTCCGCTTTCCCCAGGTCGAGGAAAACCTCGTTCATCGAGAACGGCTCGATTGCCGAAACATATGCGGCGCAGACGTCGAGCGCGCGCCTCTGCGCGGCCCGGTAGAGATCGTCGTCCCACGGAAGGCTTTCGGCGTCCGGGCATATCGCATAGGCCCGGCCCAACGGCATGTCCACGCTCAGGCCTGCTTGCTGGGCCTCGGCGGAGACGGCTTTGACGCGGCCACGGGCATGAATGATTGTAGGCCGGCCAGCTAGGTCCGGGCGCCGCTGCGTTTCGGCCTCGGTATAGAAGTAGGGCAGAATCAAACAGCCGATCATGAGAGGCAATGCCTCGTGTAGAAACGTTTGTTCGCATTATACCATACATCTTTCTCATGTCAACCGACTTAACGGTTGAAAAGGAACGTTCTTGAAAAACAAACGCTTCTGTTGCATCGCCACGATATCAAACATCACAGTCATCATATCGCCATAAGATAGATAATATAAAAAACAACAGCAATACTATTGACAAATCGAAAGAATCGGTTTATAAATATCAGCATGAGCAAGCCAATTCAGGAATGTCCGGCGTGCCATACTCGCCTGGAGGTCCAGGAGCTTGGCTGCCCGGTATGCAGCATCAGCATCAGGGGAAAGTTCGAGGGATGCGAGTTCTGCGCGCTGCCGCAGGAGCAGTTGTCATTCCTGCGGTTGTTCGTCTCGCGCCGCGGCAATCTGCGCGAGGTCGAGCGGGAACTAGGCATATCCTACCCCACCGTGCGCGCCCGTCTCGATGACCTGCTCGAAGCGCTCGGTTATCCCGTCAGCCCGACTCCTCTTGCCGAGCGTCAGCAGCGCCGGCGCCAGGTGATAGAGGAACTTAAGTCAGGCGAGATCTCTCCCGAGGACGCGATTCGCGCCCTCAAGCAATAGCGATGATTCGCTTCATCCATAGTCTGCGCCTCAGGGCGACTCGCGCCGCAGTCGCGCCAGTCGTTCAACCTGGCGTGAACGAGCCAAGGCAGAAGGAGACCAGAATGGAACAGGAAGGGCTGGAAATACTTGAGATGGTGAAAGACGGCCGGGTGTCCCCGGAGCAAGGCGCGCAGTTGCTTGATGCGCTGAAGGCCCCCACGTCGGGAGCGCTGGCGCCGGGGCAATCCAGGCCCCAGTTCATCCGGGTACGGGTGCACGTGCAGGAAGGGGACCGCGAGAAGGTGGTGGTGAACAGCAACATCCCCATCGCACTCGCCGAAGTCGCTCTCAAGATGGCGGAGGGCGCGAAGATCACCCGCGACGGAGAGACCATTGTCCTCAGCGATTTCCTGAAGCAAATGGGGGGCGTGAACCTGGCCGACATCCTTCAGATGGTGCGCGAAGGCGCCGAGGGCAAGCTGGTAGACGTTGACGTGGCCGACGGTGACCAGAAGGTCAAGGTTGAGGTCGTGGTTGATTAGCCGTGAGCACCCCTCGGCCCAAAGCCGCGTTCGACCGGTGCGAGCCCGGGTCCGGGGCTTGGCGGCCGCCACTCCGCTCCCTGCCAGGGAGCGGCGTCCGGAGGTCACCCCCGACACCGGATGAGACGCAATCAAGACCGGTGCGACATCGCGAAAGACAGAGGCAACCATTGCCGGGTCGGCCCAGCTTCTTCATGGTCATCGTGGTACATCACGCCAGGCTGCCCTTCGGGCGTATCTGGCTCGTCATCCCTGCGGCGTTCCTGTTCGCCATTGCGGCAGTGGGGTGGATCGTGTTGCGGTCGTCCCGGCGGTTGGACGCCAAACTCCGCCGGAGCACTCCGTTCGACGCGCGCCACCTGAGCCGCCGCCTCATCCAGTGCTTCGAGGCGCTCCTCTGCTCCGGCAGCTATACGTTAGTGGAAGTCCGCGTGCCGGACGAGGGCGTCAAGGTGATGATCCGAGTTATCTGATCCGCAATCGCGTTGGCGCGGGCAGAAGCTAGACGATGCGAAACCCATAGAGGTCGGCGTCGAACACTTCGAACAACAGGCAGACCTGCTGCCCGCGCAGAGCCGTCAGCGCGCGGCGATCGCGGAACTCGACCGTCTGCTCGACGTGGTTCACGCGTATCGGCGTGCAATCCCCAAGAGACAAGCCCGGCAGCAAATGATCTTCGAGCAAGTGCGGCGCGAAGGACGGCGTCGTTCCGCCGAATGTGAGCACCGGCTCGGCCGCCGCGATGCTCACCCGCACCTGTCCGCGAGCGGCATCCACATTGAGCTGGAGCGAATCCCCCGTCACCGCAAGCGGTCGTGTGATGAGCACCGCTCTCTCGTTGCGCGCAGTAAGGCTCACATAGCGATTGCGTTTCTGCACGTACAGGGCGATCTGGTGCTTCGGCACGCGGTCGTGATAGTAGGGATCTTGCTCCACGTTGTTGCGCGTGATGAGGTGATCGCCGTCGATGACCTCGACGTAGAACCAGTCTTCCTCCCCGATGCGCAGCGGCGGCAGCGCGCCGATCACCAACCGGTCATGACTATCCTCTTCGGTGCCGTGGGGAATCCATGCCTCCCGACTTGAGGTCCGGTCCCAAGTGAGCCCTCCGTCGCGGCTCACGGTGATGCGCATCTCGCACGTGCCTTTGCGGCACCACGGCCAGACGTGCGGGTGCTCGGGCGAAGCGACCAGGTTCGGACCGCCTTCGGGATGCGTGCGATCGGAGTGGAACCAGCTCAGCAGGCCGAATACGACTCCCTCGGCGCAGTACGGCGTCAGCGACATCGGCTCATCGTACCGCCAAGGAGCATGCGGATCGGCGGTATCGGGATACAGCGCCGCCGACGAGGTCCAGTTCATCAGGTCCTTCGATGCGAAGCGTGCAATCTCGCGCGATGGCAGCCAGTGCCCGATGACTCCTTGCTCCATCGCCGCCCATTCCTCGCGCCCCTCATCCCGGAAATGCAGGAGGTGGCGCCGCGGGTCAAAGCACCCGCCGGAGTCCGTGAGCTTACCGCGCCAATCGGGATCGTTCAGGAAGTCAGGCAGCTCGCTGGCGAAGTAGCCGCGAGGCGCCTGCGTCCACGACGCGCCCACTCCCTGGGGCTGGAAGGGGTCCGGCGCCAGCCGAAGGGCATACCGCTTCGCCGGATCGGACACATTGCCCGATCGCCCGAGGTCGGCGACGATAATAAACGGCACGCCGAGGTTGTTGTCCGTGCTGCAACCGTGCGGCGACGGAAACGGCGCGTGCCGCTGCTGATCGACCGCTGCGGGGGCTTGGGCGAGGCCGAGGGCTGGCTTGCTCCAGTGAACCCCATCCTCGCTCGTCGCGTATGCGATGCCGTGAAAGATGTGATGCGCGCGGTCTTGCCTGAACCCGTCGGGCAGGGTGTCCGCTTGGTCGAGATCCCACCACATGGCCGTGTAGTAGGCGAAGAACGAGCCGTCCTCGCGCCGGTCGACCAGTATGGGGGCCACGCCCGCAGTCTCCCAGGGGCGATCGGCCGAGATAACGACACCCAGCGGGCGCGGATGATGGATGACGCGGTCGCAGCCGGTCGTCCGCGCCAGCACGTGGTCGTCCACGAACAACTGCCAGTGACGGGCGTCGATCACGGTTTCGGGTGCGGGGGACATAACTCTGCCTCCAGGACGCGGGTTTGGCACTGTAACGGGGCGGTTTCAGTGCTTCGCCGGCTTGGCTGTGAGTTCCCGCTCGATGACGATAGTGGCGCAGCTCACGCGGAGGCGGTGCTCTCCGTCGCGTTTGTCGAGGCGGAAGCGTAGGACGCTGTTGCCTGGTGGAGGCAGGTGGCGCAGGCGGATCTCCTGGAAGTAGGTGCCGCCGCGCAGGGGATACGAGTCATTACCAACGAGCAGCGTCACTCGATCCCCGGGCGCGCTGCCAAGGGTTCCGACGCGGACGCGAGCTTCCCGCGCGCCCCGCAGCACCTCGGCGGGGACGGTCACCGGAATCGCCGCTTCCGTCCCTACCGCCGCGAACTCGTTCATCACGCTTCGCCCAAAGTACTCCTCGCGCTCGCGCGCCCGCTTCAGCGGCAGGCCTGGCGGAACTGAGACCCACGCCGCGGCGAGACTTCGCGCCGGCAGCCGGATACGTTGCCCTCGCCCGCTCTCACGCACGACCTTCCTTGTCTGCGTATCGAGGAATAGCCGCTCCCATCGTACCGGTGTTGCATCCGCGCCGATGAACCTCACCCGCGCCTCCTGCGGCGCGTCCGAATCGTTGAACATCATCACCGCGGCTTCAGCCGTCCGTCCGATGGATGGATCCGAACCACGGGTTGCGAACACGGTGAGCGATTGCCCGCCTTGCGCTGTCGCGACCAACCGCGTGCCGCGAACATGCCGCAGCAGCCAGTAGAGCCAATACGTCGGCGTCTGGTCTTGCAGGTCCGTGCCCTTGACCAACCTGAACCATTCGCCGGCGACCGCCGACAGGTCGTGCATTTGCACGCTCATGACCTTATCGGGCTGGTCGAGCATCGCGAGCAGGAATCGCGCCCAGGGCAGCGTGCGCTTGAACCAGTGCGCTGCTTCGTCTTTCCACTCCGCCTCGCTCAACCCAATGCCGCACTCGCTGATGACAATGGGGACGCGCGCGCGCCTGCGCCGCCACATCTCGTTCGCGATCAGGGTGATCTCCTCGAGCGCGACGGGTACGATGATCTCACCGTTCGGGTAGAGATGGAAATCGAAGAAGTCGCACCGGTCGCCGGCGGCATCGAGGAAGGGAAGCGTCCATGTGTCCCACGTGTACCAGTTCGGCTGGCCTTCTTGGCTCGGCGGCCACGCGGGCGGCCAGCACAGCACCGGCCCGCCGATGAGCGCGTCAGGGTACCGCGATTTGAGACTTGCGGCGACGCGCGCGAAAAGCCGGCCGTATTCCGCGCCGGCCTTGTTGACCTTGAACCAATGCGTGTTGGGTTCGTTGTCCAGGTGGAAGAGGCGCAGCTTCGGGTCGGAGCGCCGCAGCAGGCCGACGTATTGCGTCAGCAGGTCGGCGTAGAGGTCATCGTCGAGCGGAATCGCCTCGGGCCCGAGCATCCACTGCGGCCCGCCCAGCAGGTAGACCATGGGCTCAATCCCGATCTCGCGGCAGGCGGGCAGGATGCGGCCGTACATGTACCGGTCGCCGTTCAAGGGAAGATCGCGAATGAGGCGTTCGGCCTCAGGTGAGGCGTACCAGCGCTGAATGCCGGCGCGGCGGTCCGACGGCTGCTCCGTCGGGGCGCACCAACCGATGACGCCGGGGAATCCGAGGCAGGTGATACCCGCCTGTTGCAGGATTCTGCGGCCCTGCTCTTCGGCCGGCAATGTCGCGCCCTCGTAGGCGGTGACGCCGAAGACATTGCGCTGGACTTGCTCGTGGCCACAGATGGCGTACGCGCGGGTGACGTCGACTGTGACCTGAACGGTCTCGGCCGTGACCGCCCGCGGCGTCAATAGGTAGCCGACGACGAGCAGTGTTGATGCGGCAGCGCGCAATGTATGTCGCTTCATGAGTTCCGCGGTGCAGGACCACCGATGCTCGGGGTCCGCGTTGCCAGTGTGAAGGCGACTGACGCCAGGCGTTCGCCAGGCTCGGGCCGGCGTACCAGTTGCACGCTGGGTACGGTCACCTGCCGGCTCGCGTGCCACTGGAGGTCGTCACCGATCTCTGGCCTAGGAAACCCATGTACCCCTCATCCCAATGACGACCCACCGCCTTCCGAACTTCTTGAGGTGGAAATCCGCTCCGGTGGCGTCCAGACTGCCATAGGTCACAGAGACCTCGACCTTCGCTTCGTCACGTCGCTTGTTCCACAGGATGTACTCATCGCTGGCGCCACCGCGGACGGCGCCTCCCGTGAAATCGTACGTTGGCAGACCGAATCGCACGATGCCCACACCCTGACCGAAAACCTTCTCGAGAGGCGATTCCTCTCCAGCTTGGTGCGCCATGATCAACCAGTCGGAACCCGCGAGTTCGAACGCCTTGATGCCTTCAGGCAGCTTGACCACGCATGGCCCGCCTCGTGCTCCGCTGAAGATGAATCTCGCCTCGAATGCCGCCGCTAATACCTGCTCCGCCTCGCTGATCCTGCGCGGCGCGGCGAGTGGGTTCTTGTCCATCGAATCCTTTAGCCCATCACCGTCCGTATCGGGATTGTGGGGGTCGGTGCCGAGTCGCTGCTCCACGAGGTCGGTCCAGCCATCGCCGTCGCTGTCCTTGGCGAACATCCGCGGATCGACCACGCCGAACGCGATCACATTTGTACCGGTGAAGAGCGGGTTGATCCATCGTTCGCCTTCGCGTCGCGCGATCCACCAGTCTCGGTCGGAGCCGAGCGCATTCGAGCTGATGAGTCCCCAGAGGATGCCGGCTTTATCCCGATGCGTCGCCAGAAGCCGCGTCGCCGGCAACAGAGAATAAGCGCATTCTGATGGTTCGGCCGCGGGTTTGACGCCCAGCTTGTCCAAGCGCATGAATTGCGCCAGCGACGGGATCATGCGGCCTCTATCCTTTGCCGCCCAGACCGCCTGCCTGCCCGTTTCGCCCCCCGTGCGAGCGAGATTCACAAACGCCGTCCTACGGACTGCGGGGTCCGCTTTGGGATCGGCAAGGCTCGCGATGAGAAACCTGAGGGCACGTGGATCGCGTGAGTCACCGATGGCGTCAAGGGCGATATCGGCGCGGCGATCCATTGTCTCCCAGCTTGTCGGCCTCAGCTTGAGCATCTCGAAGAAGACCGGAATCGTCTGTCGCTCATCTCCTTTGCTCGCCAGGCACTCGAGGATCGGCTCCGAAGTATCGGCGCGCTTCGCCTCCCCCAGGAGCGCCAGCAACTCGGGGGTGCGCTGTTTGGTCGCGACCTGAGCAAGCAGCTTCATCGCGTCGTCGAATTGGTCATAGGCGTGCGACGATTTCGCATCCGCGCGCGGTGAGACTCCGGCGCGGGCTACCGCGACCTGGTAGGCCTCGACACGGAGCCGCACCAGTGGCAGCAGAGCGATGAATGCCTCGTCACCCAGTTTGCTCAGCATCCGTCTTTGGTCGTCATTGAGCTTGTCGAAGCGCGTTACGAATTTCTGCGCCAGCGTCTGTCGCTCTGCGACGATCACCGGCGGCTTGGGGGGCTCACCCATCACATACCGGATGAACCGCTCAGTGGTGGCAAGTACTACGCCGTCCTTCAGAACCGTCACCCGACAGCCCGGCAGATCTTCTTCCGTGTCCCAATCCCACAGCTTCCTTCCCGCCGGGCTGAATGCGAAGAGATGTGACTCCGCGGTCGCGAACACCTGGCCCGCGTACAGAACCGGCGACGAGCACGTGGGTTCCAGTCCCCGCGACATCGAGCGCGACCATCGCTCCGCGCCGTCGCTGCCGTTGACCCCGCGAATCGTGCCGTAGCGCTCCGCGTAGACGAGGAGATCGTCGGGCAGGATCTGCGGGGTCACGGCCTCGTCATCGCCGCCGATTACCCAGAGCCGCTTCCCGGTGCCGGCGTCAAGCGCCATCACCTCGCTGCAAACGGTGGTCACGTAAATCCGCTGCCGGTCGGCGGCGAAGCCGACTGGGAAATCGTTCGGCACTTCAACCATCTCGTGACGCCAGCGCAGCCTGCCGGTTGCCGGATCGAGGCGGAATATCCAACCTCCGCTGGAGCCGACGAACAGGCGGTCCCCGGAAAGAAGCGGCGTCACCGGCATACCGAACTCGTACTCCCTCGTGCCCGGCCGACACTTCAGGTCGCAGGTCCAGCGTGGCTTACCGGTCTTCGCATCGAGCGCCGTCAGGACACCGTTCCTCAGCTCGCAGAACAGCAGACCCCGGCCAACCGCCATCGGACTGCTCACGCCCCTGCGAGGCGCGCGCCACAGCTCCTTGCCGGTTCCCGCGTCACACGCAATCACCTTCCAGCGGGACACGGAGAGGTAGAGCTTGCCTTGGTCGTACGCCAGTGTGGCGTCGGTATGACCCTGCGGAAGTCGATTCTCCCATAGGACCTTCCCGGCGACCAAGTCTAAGGCGCCATAGGCCCGCGGGTCCAGGTAGTAGATCGCAGTCGAGGTGACTGCGAATCTGTTTGTGTTGTGCTTCGGCGAGGCCCAGAGCTTCTTGAAGGGTGGATGCGGAGCGTTGGTGGCGGCTGCTGGCTTCGGGTACAAGCCCCGGCAGCCCGTGAGCATCGCGACGGGTGTCGCAAGGGCGACAATATAGGGCAGGAGCGGTACCCGATGTGAGCGCCACTTCGACTCGCGGCATGCGCAGGGCTTACGGCATGTCATGGCACCGCTTCCTCTGCTTTCGTTCGCTGCGAAGGCGGTGCAACCTGCCGCCCGTGCGAAACTGCGGCCGATGATACGACGTCGGCAGCGTTGGCGTTGTTCCGCGCGGCGCGACAAAGAAGGCAATTCACGCGAACATACAGTCGGCACTGGCGCGATATCTCGGACTTGTGCCAAGATAACGGCCCGCCCCGAGAGGCGTCGGGGCGGGCCGCACTTGAGGCATCCCGAGGCTAGGATGCCCCACACACTCCAGGAGCAGGAGCTACTGGATCTGGTTCGGGCTGACTGCCATCCCGATGGTTTCGTAGAACCCGTTGCGCCA
>Ga0315284_10009753_pt1 | contig 13676 bp, 10 predicted proteins | sample YL17G09_16_MG_FD_203696 | JGI IMG/M metagenome (GOLD analysis project Ga0315284, IMG submission 203696) | Sediment microbial communities from Yellowstone Lake, YNP, Wyoming, USA - YL17G09_16 | ecosystem: Environmental > Aquatic > Freshwater > Lake > Sediment | place: USA: Wyoming | collected...
GAAAATGGAAATCTATCTCAAGAATCATTGGTAAATTTCCACTGCCAGTACCGCCCCAACTATCACTTATTCGTTTGATATTACAAATTAACATAGATGAAATTCCATAAGCATCTCCTCCACTTGGAAAACCATCTATTATAACATCAGACGTCATTTGATGTTTATGATTAGTTCCATCGCAAGTATCTGACAAATCAACTGTTCGCATAGCACCAAAAATTCCATTTATATTTGCCCACGAATATTGAATTTCCCAACCAACACTATTTCCACTTTCTGTAACTCCTTTAGCCCCAGGAGTCCAATGAACATGTACTTTAATATCTTCCCCTATTTTATAAGAATGTGGTAGCTGAACGGTAAATGTAGCTATGTTGTTTGTTGCAAATTCATATAAATAACTATTTACTCCTCCTCCGCCAACATTATAAGTAATTAAGTCGGGATCAGATGTCCCCGGTCTATCAAAAGAACCTGGAGGAATTCTTAAATCGTCCCAAACAACAGTTTGTAATTCCAATGTTTTATTTGCGGTGGTATAAACATCAATATCTCCCGAATTATTATCAAAATATGTGGAGGTATTTTCTAAATATATACGAGATAAATAACTATCTCCATAAAAATGAGTAGTGTCTCCCAAATCAAGAGATAAATTAGCAAAAGGAAGTAATGTATCACTAGTTAAAGTTAATATTTCACTGCCTATATTAAAATCTATACTTACATCTGCATTAAGGTCGAGATGACCGTCATCATTTGAAGCTATATAAATACTTGTATCTCTAAATTGTAATTGAAATGTCGAGTTTACGAGACAGTTCTCGCCAAGACTATCTATATAAGCTAATCCGTTGATATATAAATCTTTGAATTGATTTTCTAATGACCCTAAATCCATATCATTATCCACCGCTGGGATAAATTTGTCGTGATACATTTGTGCCATTAAAGACATGTGTTTCTCCTTAAAAATATACCGTTCGAGAATAAAAATTTATAGAAAATACCAAAGATTCTAATATTGTAAAATCTGGATATTTTGTTTCATGAGCATACCAAATAGGAGTTGCGAAATCCCACGCATTAGCGTTTCCTTGGTCATAAACTACGTGATTTATAATATAAAATTTAGTGTTGTCAGTTTCATCCGTTCCGGCAGAGATTTCGGAAAGAGTGTCTACTGGAGGATGAGTAGGGTGAGCTTCAGGAGACCCGTTTTTTCCAATAGCAATAGAATATGAGGACGTAAACCATGCACAATTCAAAATACAGTCTACTGCGTAGGATATTCCTATAAAACCCCCTATAATAATATTATTATTTCCAGTAATAGTAACTTCCCCTACTGAATAACAATTTTGTAATATTGTTTCATCCGTCTGAGAACCTATAAATCCGCCGATTGTATCGTTATCATTTCCTATTACAACTACTTCTCCAGAAGAATAAGAATTATAGACTCTATTCTCTCCAAAAGAATCACCACAGAAACCACCTATATCTTGTCCTTGTTCTCCTGTTATAGAAAGCGAACCTTCGGAATAACAATTTAAAATATATCCATAAGTTCCTGTTTCTCCACAAAATCCACCAACTTCTGCTAACGCCCACTCATCTAAGTCACTTATAGAAGTAATATCGCCTGTACTATAACATTTTGAAACTTTTGTACTATAAGTATTATTTCCATAACACTCTCCACAGAAACCACCTACAAAGAAAGAGTCGTTTGCGTTAATATTTATTGAACTGGTTGAATAACATTCAAATACTTCTACATCAGCTAGTTCGCCACTAAATCCACCAATATCAAAAGGATTATCACTGGGAGAATATTTTTCATTTTCTTCTGGTTCAGAAATAATAAGACAATTAGTAGCAGCAAAACCGGTATCCTCTCCAAATTGTATATCAACAAGATAAACATTACTTCCTTCTGTATGAACTTGAAACCAAGTTATTCCTCCAGCTTCTCCCCAAAATGGAGGAGACCCAGTATAAACGCCTGAATATGGATAATCATTGTAAGCCCAAAAAATATCATTAACATTATAAAGGTGACCAGTTTGGTCCCATTCTTCATATTTATTTGAACCTCTTATTGTAATAGTTCCAGTAGAATGACAACCAGTTACTGGACCATACCCAGAAACACCAGAAAATCCTCCTATATTATATGACCCATCTCCAGTAATAATAACATCTCCTGTAGAATAACTATCCTCAATATAAGTAGAATATCCTATAAATCCTCCCATAAAGAAACAACAATTATCATCAATAGATCTTCCATAAACATCTCCAGTTGAATAACAGTTAGTAATTTTATTTCCAAACCTATTATCCATAAAACCAGCAAATCCACCTACATCCCATGTTCCTATTACTTCTCCTGTTGAATAGCAATTATCTATAATTGTTCCATCATCAATCGCACCTATAAATCCTCCAAGAAACCAAGCCGCATATCCCGTCTTTCCAGTTATATCTCCAGTAGCGTGAGAGTTTGAAATATCAGTATATTTAGCATATCCTATTAATCCACCAGACTCAAAACTTGTAAAAATATTACAAGATGAAGAACAATTAGTTATAACTGGTCGGTTTAAGGCTGTTCCAGATGAAATACCTATTAAACCACCACAATCTCCATTACCATCTTCAACTCCTACACCACATCCTTCTATTATAGTTCCTCCAGTAACAGTACAAGAATCAACAGTTCCACTTTTAAGATAACCAATTAATGACCCAATTCCTTCATATGTGACACTATCATTTCCATGAATGGAAGGGTTTACTATATTAATATTCTTAATAGTAGAGGATGTATTAACATGTCCAAAAATTCCTCCATATTGGCTAGCTGCGGTAAAAGAAAGATTTGATATATTAAAACCTTTTCCATCAAGAGAACCAGTAAAAGGCGTTGCAATAGTACCAACAGGAACCCAAGAAAAAGACTCCATATCAAGATTGTTGTCTATAATATAGTCATCTGATAAACCACTTGCCATATTCTGTAAATCAGTTGAACTATTTATATGTATAGTTGCCATTATATTGTACCGTAAAAGTTTATTGGTAATTCTACCCACGTACCAGGAATAAAATTTGGATAAGTATTATTGTGTTCATACCAAATAGGAGTTGTAAAATCCCAAGCATTTATATTACCTTGGTCGTAAACGGTATTAGGGGGTGTTTTCATAATAACATTATAAAATTTTGTGTGGTCTGGCTCATCTGTGCCAAAACCTAATTGGGCAAGTGTCGGTATATTAGACTGGCTGTTGTCTTCCGTCTCGATAACATCCCAATAGCCACCTGCTATTTCAAATGACGGATATGTACCTATATGCTTCTCGTTACATTGATAAGAGAGAATAAGTGTTATTTTTTCTCCAACGTGATAAGTACGATTATCACTTCTATAAGCCATAAATTTTTCAGTATATTTCCAAAGAGCTATAGCACTTGAGCTTATATCCGTTCTCCACGAACAATTCGTTATTTCTACACCAAGTTCTATAGGATCGGCTTCGGGCGGGTCAATAATAGTACAATTCGAGGAAGCGAATCCACTTTCTCCAAATCCCGTCTCGTACCATAATTGACCAGTTCCAGCGGTGTTAACTATAAACCAAGTTTTACCTCCAGCTTCACCCCAAAATGGAGGATTGCTAACCGTAGTATAAGTTCCATATTGGTCATAATCGTTATAAGCCCAAAATATATCTCCTATCTCACAAGGTTTACCTGGATACCATTCCATTCCATATCTTTCAGAATATACCGATTGCCAATAAGTATCATTGGAAGTTTCTTCTAACATACCAATAAATCCACCGAATGTATAGTTCTCTACATTAAAATCAGTTGCTGTATAGCAGTTTATTATTTTTGTAGGTTGTGAAAAAGTATAGTGTTGTCCAAAAAAATTAGAATCAACATGAATAGAAAGATAGGTTTCCCCTTCAACAAAACCAATAAAACCGCCTATATATTCTACTAAGTCTGATGTTCCTAGAATATTAAAATTACCAGAAGCATAACAATTTTGTATAATAAGAGGCTCATTGACTCCTGTTTCACTTGGAGGAATGGGATACCAATAATTATCATGTCCAAAAATTCGTTGCCACAATACACCCATAAACCCACCAATATAATGAATTTCCTCTGATCCATATATAGTAATATTGGAGTCGCAATAACAATCTTTCATATCCATGGCATTATTATTACCAATAAAACCCCCGATAGCGTATACGTCAACGGTGACTGATGGTAAAGTGATAACAACATCTTCACAGTGACATTTAAGAAAAGGAGCAGCTTCGCCTGTACCAATAAATCCACCAACATCTTCAAAATAAGTCCAAATCTCTTCTCCCGATGGATATTCATTATACTCAGTCATTGTAAACCCATATACATGACAATTCTCTATCGAACCTCGGTTGTTATCACCAGTATAGAAACTACCGAGAAGTCCACCAATAAAACCATTTACTCCGTATGAACCTTTAACCTCAAAGTTGGTTACTGAACAATCTTTTACCCAGGAGGGTGCTCCTCCAGCTCTAGTCCAATCGTCAGTTCTCAGTCCATAACAGTCACCTCCGATACCTCCTACAGCAAATATCCAATCTTCTTCGCCAGACCCAATGTATGGTGTTCTAACGATTATATTCTTTACATGGCAATTTTCTATTTGACCAGATATCATAAATCCGACAATCCCTCCGATAGCATAATAACCTTCTATATCAACATTTTCAAGATATATATTTTTTATTATAGCAGTGCCTTCTCTTCCAGATATATCATCATCACCTATAAAAGAAAATAATCCTCCAACTGCATTATAATCTGTCTTTTCAAAAGATTGACTTAAATTTCTAATAGTAAATCCTTGACCATCAAACGTTCCAAGAAACTCTAAATATTCAGCTGTTTCTGTAGACCCTATAGGAGCCCAATCTTCTCCTACTAAATCTAAATCATTATCTAGAATATAATCTCCGGACATATCATTTTCTATATTCTTTAACTGTTGAACCGTTGAAATATGATACGTTGCCATTATTTAATCTTGTCCTTCAAAATTTTTTCTTTTTTCTGAGTTAGTAAAACAATATTATTAGTAATTTTTTGTTTCTTAGTAGTAAAAAGGTCGATATGTCTTTGCAACATCGTTGCCCGTCTATTGTTTCTTTCTATTTCTTGGTCTATATTTTGTTCAGTTATTTCTGGCATAATTACTCCTTACCTATCGTAAAAGTTGAAAGGTCTTTCATTGTTTGAGGATGAACTTCTAGAACTTGACGAAAACGATAATAAACTTGAACTAGAACTACTTGATAATGAGGAAGAACTATATGAACTAGAAGAAATTGAACTCGATGAGCTACTTGATATAGAACTACTGGAACTAGAACTACTTCTACTTAAACTAGAAGAACTACTAATGGATGAACTGGAAGAAGATGAAGAACTACTGATAGAACTAGATGAACTAGATGAAGAACTAAAAGATTCTACACTACTACTACTTGATGACGATATTGAACTACTTGAAAAAGAACTACTAGAACTTCTTGAAGAACTAGAGCTAGAAGAACTAATTGATGAAGATGAAGAACTCGAACTAATACTTGATGAAGAACTAGATGATGAAATACTACTACTAGATAAACTGAAAGATACACTACTAGAACTACTTGATGATGAAGAACTTACACTAGATGATGAAGAGGAACTACTTAGCAATGAAGTAGAACTGGATGAAGAACTTGAACTAGAAAATGAAGAACTAGAAGATGAGCTAGAAGAAGACCCTCCGCCATACGGTGTTTCCGGTGGAGAAAAATAAGTTGTTCCAACTGTATTTCCAGTATAGCGAGCAATACCTTTACTAATACGTAACTCATCCATATAACCACCATAACAAGTTGCTCCATTAGCATAAGCTCCTATACATAAGGATAAAGACGAATCATTCCATACTTCTGTAGTATTTGAAGCTCTACATACACCATTTACATATATAGTAGTTGTGCTAGTAGAATGAATTCTCACATAAGCAATATGATACCAATTACCCGAAGTATTTATTATATCGGCAGCTGTTGTTATTTCATTAACTCCAGTACGACCAACTCCTACTCTTCCATTAGAATAGCAATATGTTAACCAATTAGTATCGTTCTGTGCTCCCGATTGTCCGACAAAAATAGGATTAGCGGAAATATTTGAAGGACGAATCCAAAAATCTATTGTAAAATCGCCAGTTGTTGCATTCCAATCATCTGAGTGAGGGGTGGAAATAAAATCAGTAGTTCCGTCAAAATAAGCCGATGTTCCACCAAATTTAGATTGAGCATTGTCAATTTTTACATGTCCATTTGCTGTCATAGCGTGACTATATTCATCATAAAAAGTTTGAGACTCATCAGCTCCATCAAAATGCATTAATAGTTTTGTATAAGTATCATAAGCGTCGGATGATGAAGAAGAAGATGACGATATAGAAGAACTTGACGAACTACTACTTATACTAGAACTAGAAGACGAAGAACTACTTTTACTGTTTGAACTAGAAGAACTGGAAGAACTACTTTTACTACTAGAACTAGAAGAACTGGAAGAACTACTTTTACTACTAGAACTAGAAGAACTGGAAGACATACTACTACTAGATGAACTACTACTCCTACTTGAACTGGAAGAAGACGAACTAACTGCATCTTCCATCATCTCAAATTCTTCTACAGCATATCCTCCACCACCCCAATTTGTAGAAAGAGTGACCCTATAATATCTATAGGCAGTAGAATTAGAAAACTGAAAAGCCTCAGAAGCACCAGAATTAGTATGTTGACCTGTTGCTAATGGGTCCCAGGTAGAATCATTATTTGAACCTTCAAGAGCCCAATCTTTTACTCTAATACCAGCAGCACTTAAAGGGTCTATCGTTATTTGAGCTGCTACTTTAGTTATACCGACACCTAAATCGTACTTCCACCAAGCAGTGGAAGGAGGCACAATATTTGGAGCCCAATAACTACCAGCATTATTGTCAACAGCATTAGAAGCTGCTCCATAAGCAGAATCTTGAGCTGAAGCTGTACCACCAGTTAAAAAATCACTTCCATATGCCATAAGAATCCCCTATGATTATCAATCATCATCTATAACTCTATTCTTTTAATACCATCGACCCAACCTTCAAGATATTGAGTAGAGGAATTATAGACCCAATAAGTATCTGAACTCATATCCCTATCGAAAATAAGTTTATGATCAGCTAGTAAAGCTATATCGTCATTAAAATTCATTTGTCCTATAAATGTAACTCCAGGTTGAATATAAACATTTTCTGAGATATATACCGTATATAAAGTACCACGAAGCCGAATACTATTAAATTCTGCATCGCCATCAGAATAAATAACAAAACCGGCAGAATTAGGTACATAATTAGTTGATTGAATAGATTCTGGAAGAAGTGCTATATTACCAATTTGAGCACCCTCTTTTGTAAATTTAGCTAAAATATTACTACCTATATCGTAAAAATAGATCCCTTCAGTATTAAATTCTGATAATTTATTAGTATCGCTATCATAAAATTTTAGTGAGTTACTATTTAATTCTAATGTACCGGAAGTATTAATAATTTTTAAATCTTCTGTTAAACGAATATTACCAATAAGATTATCGGAAAGTATAGGAGATATATTATTGCGTAATAGTTCTATAGTATCTTCTTCGAATTTGCCATAAGAATTACCATATAATCTATATTCAAAAAAATTAACAATATAAGCATTTAAAGAATCATCTTTATCATCTTGAATATAAGCCGTAATACCGGGAGAAGGTACTACAATTTTAGCAATGGTTAATTTTAAAGGGGAAAAACTAGCTTCTATACCTATTGAATCTTTATATAAAACAATATAAAAAACAACAGTATTACTATCAAGAGGTATGGTTAAAGTTATAGGTGCATTTAAAGTATAAACCCACCCATCTACAGTACCACTACCAGCTTCCACAATCACTTTATTGGAAATTGGACTAGTAGCTAAAACTGTTAACCCGGTTAAAATTCTATTTAATAAAGCATCCGCTAAAATATTTTGTGTAGAGGTAATAGGAGTAAGATCTTGTCTATTAAGTACTGGAGATATGGAATCTCTAGTTAATTGATTCTCATAGGAAGCGGTTGTAGAAAATGTACTTCTTTTATCTATAACTTCTTCTACATATTGATATAGAGATTTATAAGTAAATAATGACATTATTTTGGTTGAATAGATTCTTCTGATTTTTTAAGCATATCTTTTAACAAAGTTATTTGACCGCTATTTTGTTGATAAAGACTTTCTAATTGTAATTTAATTGTTTCTTTTTCTTTTAATAATCCTTCTAAAGTTTCTCTAGTTAACATCTTATTTCTCCTTACTTTTTATTTCAATATTCATATCCCAACCTTTTGTTAAATCTTCAAATATTTCTTTTGGAAATTTACATCCTATACCAGAACGAGTTGAGATTTTAATTATAGATTCACAGAAAGTACTACCTTCAAAATTAGTATATTGATAATCTATATTGGATACATCAGCATTTTTGAAATTACAATTACGAGCATCACAACTTCTAATAAAAGCTCTACCTTTAAATATAGCTCCTTGAAAATTACAATTTTGTAAATTTGTTTTTAGTATCATTACGTCTACACTTGAAGAATCTTTATCACCAAAAATAACTCCAGAAAAATTACATCCACTAATATTCGTATCTTTTCTTACAAACTTTTTAATAATAGCGTTACTTAAATCTTCATTTCTAATACATATATTTGCAATTAAATCACTAATATCAATACCATTTTTAATTAAGATACGAATTTTTTCCCTTAGAGTATGCGTCATTGAAGTTTCCATATAAATCCTTTATGCTGGGTACCGTGATAAAACCAAACTATACGAACCATTATTATCCTTAATAGATTCCACAAAAAATCTAGTAGATGTATTATTATAAGAATCGACTAATTTTAATGTTTGTCCTATTTGTATATGTGGAGCATATAATACATCTATATTTATTTTATCATGATTTTTAATAAATTCTTTTTCAGTAGCTTTAGCAATATAATCTAGTTGAGTTTGAGTATATAAAGTACTGTCGCTTATATCATTTTTCTTATAAAGTCTATCTCCCAATTTAGGGAGAAGTTCATAATAATCATATAAAGTAGTATCTCCTTCTTCTTCTTTAACAATCATAGTATTACTCGCATAGGTAGTTCCAATACCGGATACTCCAATAAATTCTGTTGATGTCAATCCAGTATAACTAAAACTATCTAAAGTACCGTCTCCTACACTAATATAAGCTGTGAGTGTTTCAGCAGATTCAGGTTCTATAAATCCTTCTGTAGAGTTAATAGGTATAGTGATCGAAGTATCTGTAATTTGAGATGTAGTATAACTAGTAGGTATTAATTTAATATCTGATTTAACAACAATATTATTATAGGCGGCTATTTCTGTAAGTGCAACAACCCAAAGACCGGTTTGTATAACCACTCCATTAGCATCTTTAACTTCTCCAAATTCAATCTTTTTTACATTTTCAAGAATAAGTTTTAAATATCTAGCTTTAAATCCAATTCCTAAATCTTGTTCTTCAAAACTTTGAGATGCTCCACCATTTAATCCAAAATTATGAGTTTTATCACTAATTTCATAATACCCTACATTATCTAATGAATATTGAATAGTTAAATTCATATCAATATCAAATTTTCTTATTGCGTCTGGTTTAAAAAATCCAGCAACTATATCTAAAGCTTGAATATCATAAATAGCTCCTAAATCTAAAATAGCATAATTATAACCTTGAGGAGGTTGAGAATAAAATATAGTCTGTACTTGAGTATCCCATCTACTGTCTATAACAGAAGCCACATCTTTAAGTGGTGTAAAAACTGTGATATATTCGTAAGTAGCTTGAATAAGAGTATCTACTTGAGTTTTTATCATTGTTTTTGCTATTTTAAATTCTGCATTTTCATAATCAATAACTAAATCATTTTGTGAGTATAAAACAAAATAAGAAGCACTCGCTATACTTTCTACCTCTAAATTTTGTTCTGCCCCTGGGATGCTTAAGATACCTTCTCCATAATTCATAACATCACTACTATATGGAGGTATTGTTCTTGAATCACTACCAACAGCATTATATAATATAATAGATTGAGATGGATCAATATTATTATGAGGAAATTTTACTTTGTAATAATAGTATGTATGAGAAGTTGAAGTTGTTTCTCCACCACCTCCACCTCTTTTACAACCAAATAAACTATTTTTACATGCTATATGATTACAGAAAAAGATATTTCTCATTTTCCACCTCCCTCTACCGTAGTATCTGTCTTAGTAGTTACTTCAAGAATGACAGCTTGACTAATAATTTGATGAGATGTATTGTCGATAGGCACGCCATTTATATAAACAACGGGAGTTATTCTATTTCCAGTAATTTTGCCGGAACCACTTATAGCAGACCCATAAATATAATAATTATCATCTGTACGTAATGGAGATAATTCAGTCATTGTGGCAATAGCTTTATACGTTTCGCCAGTAGTGGAAAAATCAATACCTGGTTTAAACATCAAATTAGTAGGGTTTTTATTTTTACCAAACCACAGTGTTCTAGTGTATAAATCTTCATCTTCAAGATAAGTAATACTGGTGGCTAATTCTAAAGTATAATCTTCCACCACTTTCTGATAAAGATAGGATGACCATATTTTATTATCTCCAATTGTTCTAATTATATAATTAGGAGCTAAATATTTTCTTAACTTCGTAATAGCCTCAAATCTATTTTGTAATTCTCTAGAACGAAAACTAATATAATTTAATTCTATTCCAGTTGCTTGCAGTGTATTAAATGAATAATCAACATTACAAGTAACTGTAGTTGTTGTAGCAATAGCATTGGTTAAAATAATTCTACCAAATTTTTTATCTATATAATTTACTGTGGATCCTGGAACTGTAAAATTATCAGATACTAAAATAGTAAATAAATTAGAATATGTAAGATACCATACTTGACCTATTGCATACGTATTAGTATATTTAACATAACTCCCAGTTTTATGAAAATTCAGAGAATATTCTCCAGTAGCTGGGATACCGGTTAAAGTTGTAGAAGTTCTACCCGTCCAACTAAAAGTATCACCATTAATACTACCAGTACCGCTATCTGGAAACCCAGACGTATCTGTTACATTAATTTGTGTAGAATCTATATTCGGATCATAATCAGTTATTAAATTGGTATTTATGGTAATTTCTGAAGCTGTGTAATTTGGAGTTAAATAATCAATTATTCTACCTTCGGTATTTAAAAAAGATGTAGTTAAATGATTATCTATAAATGCTTGAACGGTTGGTTCTCCAAATAAATATTTTCCATAACCATCTGGTTCTATTAGAATCGCTTGCAAAGCATCTTCTACATAAACTCCCTTAGTATAATAATAATAAGATTTTACAGTTACATCGTAATTATAAAGAGCATTTAAAGGAAATCCCAATTTCAATTGGCCTTGATCATAATATATTTCAAATCCATCATATTGAGGATCTTCTACATCAGTATCTTTATTTTTAATCACAATAATAGGTCTCGGATTATCTGCCAATGCATTATTTGCAAAATTAAATACTTGAGCTAAAGCATAATTGGGTGATGGTAAATAAATAGGAGTTAATAATTCATCTGTGATTTCTACTTTAGTTCCTTCCACTTCTAAATCAATATCAAGAAACTGCATTGTAGCAATATAATCTAGACAAGCTATATTCATAACTCTAGAAGCAGCTGTTTTACTTATTGAACGTTGATTGATAATACCATAGAACTTTTTAAATTCTGTTGGGTCATCACCAAAATATTCTAAAAATTCTACAATATCTCCTATCTCTAATTTATATTCACCGCCAGCACTAAAAACACCTTGATCATTATTTAGAGCAAACGTAGCTGATGCAGAACCAAATTCTTTAGAAGATTCAAGAGACCATGTTATTAAATAAGAAGTATAATCTATATTATTTATTTTAAATATAAATTTAATGGGAATATCAGCATTATTAATCATACTTTGAATTTTTTGTGTAAGAGTCTTTGCCATTTTAAGAAATCCACTCTAATGTTACTTGTATATCATAACTATCTGGTTCTACACCAATTAACCATACTCGCTTCATATTCATAAACTTACCTATAAATTGCTCTCCAGTATGGGTAATAATCTTTACACGATCATCAACATCTATATAATCTTGAATTTGACTTCTTAAAGCGGATGTAGTATCTGCAAAAAACATTGTAAAAGGCTGTTTAACTGATTTAGTTTCTGGACTAACAAAAGCACTAGATCCATTAGCTAAAGCAATTTTCTGTCTTGTAGAAATAACCTCGGTCTCTAGATTTTCATTTGGACGAGGTATAGTTCCATCTAAAGTATATGTAAGATTATCACTGTTTAATGTATATATATTCCAATAAGAAATACCCATTAGTTTAATCCTCTACGCATATGTAAACTGAAATTATCTTCTAAGCCGCGTTTTTCTGAAAAATATGCGGAAGCTGGGAGCATATATGTTTCAATAGCTGATTTTAACCCGAGAAGATTTCTATTAATAATTTCAAGATTTTTATTTGTTATATCTATTCTAGAACTAACTCTATTTTCTGTTGTTTTACTATCACTTGTTGTTTGTGTTCCTTTTCTCCCACCAAACATGCCTAAAGCCATACCAACTGCCATAACACCTAAAGCTACCCATCCAACAGGACCAATAGATAAACCTAACCCTAATGCTCCAGTACCTAAACCTCCAGCTGCTGCAGAAATACCGGCTGCTGTACCCATTGTAGTCATAGCTGTAAGAGCCCCTGCCCCTACTAAAACACCAGATCCGATAGATTGACCTAATCCAATACCTCCAGATCTAGCCGATTGATATGCCGAATAACCAGTCATAACACTGCCAACTACATTACCAAATTGATTACTTTGACCTACTCGTTGATTTTTTGTTGCTGGGCCAATTCGTCCTCCGGGTACACCATAAAAATTACTTGTTTGACCTGTATAATAACCTTTAGATTGTCCATATGGAGAAACATAAGTTAATGGATTAGGAAAATTACCACTACTAGAACCTAAACTCCCTCCCCATCCAGCAATTCCAGATTGAGGTATTGTACCTCCACCACCAGACATCCCAACTTGATGAGCCCGAACAATAAGACTAGTACCTTTAGTAATTCCTAATAGATGAGCATTTTCAATCTTCCCTCGTAAATCAGTAAACATATTTTGTATATTAACAATAGATGCACCAAAAATATCTCCTAATCCTGTAGCGTTTACTAGATCGCCTAACCCTTGAGAAAATACATCTCTAAAACTCTTAACTAGTCCTTCATTAATAGCAGAGAAAAATCCACCGCCGGTTTCAAAAAGATTATTAAAACCAGTAGCGAACATATCACCCATAATATCTTTTTGTTCTTTTATTCTATTTAAAACCACTAACTCAGCATCGGCTCGT
>Ga0315284_10009754_pt1 | contig 13676 bp, 7 predicted proteins | sample YL17G09_16_MG_FD_203696 | JGI IMG/M metagenome (GOLD analysis project Ga0315284, IMG submission 203696) | Sediment microbial communities from Yellowstone Lake, YNP, Wyoming, USA - YL17G09_16 | ecosystem: Environmental > Aquatic > Freshwater > Lake > Sediment | place: USA: Wyoming | collected...
AATGCCAGGTAGCCCCATAATCGGTATTCTGGGCCTAAAACGGGTGTTCGGCACGGTCTCGCGACTGAGTTGACCTCGCCGCGGAACGGTGGCGAGGCCGGAATGCCAGGCCTGCTGAGCTCACCCGATTGGGCGGGCCTCGCCCAGGAGGCGTCGCCCGTGCCTGGAGCGCCGAGAAGGCGGGAGTGGCGCGCCGTCGGTGTTGCACAGCGCAGGGAAACGCCCCTCGCCTGCAGAAAGACGTCATGGATTCTGGTCCACTCACGAAGAAGGAGTCTGTCAGGGGCGTGCGCGATGCCAGAGGCGGCCGGGCGAAGCTGTGCTCACATGCCTTCTGACGCGCGGGCCAGCGCCGGAGGTCTCCCCGACCTCCCGGCCCGCGTCCTTCGCGTCTTCGTGAGTGCGACGACGCAGGACCTTGCGACCTGCCGTGCCGCGACCAAGGAGGAGCTGCTAACCGCGGGCCTTCTGCCTGTCACGCAGGAGAACTTCGGCCCGGACTTCCGAAGCCTCTCCGAATTCCTCCGTAGCGAGATCGCCAAGTGCGACGCCGTGATCTGTCTGCTTGGCCAGTTCTTCGGCGCCGGGCCGGAAGCCCAGAGCACACTTCCCCGGTCATACGCGCAGTTGGAGTACGACCTCGCCATTGAGCACCAAAAGCCCGTGCTCATTTTCGTCACCGCTGACGATCATGCGCCCGACGGATCCAGCACGGACAGCCTCGAAGAGCGGGAGCTTCAGCTCCGTCACCGAGAGCACGTGATGGCGGCGGGGCACAAGTGGGAGTGGTTTTCCGACGCTCACGAACTCCGAGTCAAGGTAGCGCGCGCCCTCCGCCAACTCCATGAGCTGTTCCCTCGGCCTTCTGTGTTCTACCGCCATCTACCGCGGATGCCGGGCTACTTCGCAGGTCGGACGCGGGAGATCCGGCAACTGGAGGAGGCCCTCTCCCGCCCTGTACCGTCCGTCGTAGCCGTGGTGGGCATGGGAGGCCAGGGCAAGACGACTCTGGTGCACCGGGTCCTCGTCGAGTCGCCTTCATTCCCGTACGCAGGGGGCTTCTGGTGCACCGCCTACCGCGGAGGCTACACCTTCGACCTGTTCCTCGATGACGCCCTTACCTATCTGCTCGGAGACCGGTTTGACAAGCGCGCCGCGCCGGATGTGACCACACGCGTCTCACGCCTGCTCGGCCTTCTCCAGCAGCAGCCCCTCCTGCTGGTGATGGACGGCATCGAGCGGTGGCTGTGTGGGTGGAACGCGGGCGCGTCGGACCCACAGCGTGTGGAGACCGTTGGCGAGAGAACCGGGTTCCACGCAGGAGTGGACGACTTCCTGCAGCAGGCAAGCGCCCTGATGAACGGTTCCCATTTGATCCTCACTACCCGCGCCCTCCCCGCGGCACTCGACCAAGCGGCCCATGCGCACGTTCCGGTGCGCGAGGAAGATGGCGCACCAATGGGGCTCGAGGGGCTCGACCCCGCCGCCGCGGTAGCTCTGCTGGAGCAACTCGGGGTGACAGGTCCGGCAGAGCGCCTGGCTGAGGCCGCGGCCTCGTATGCCTTTCACCCGTTGGCCTTGACGATCCTCGGGACTCTGCTGCGCAAGAAGTGTGGGGGGCGTCTGGGCCGACTGCCTGAGGCGGCGGCGATGGATCCCGCGCACGAACTTCGCAGGCTGTTCGACGAGGTAAGGTCGAATCTCCCCGGCCGTGAGCGGACCGAGCGTTTCCTGAGCATCGCGGCGCAGTGCATCGAGAACCCTCGTCTCAGCGCCATCGCCGCAGGACTGTCTGAGGATGAGGCCAGCGCGGCCGACACCGCCAACAGGCTCCTGGATGATGCGGTGATGTTGGCCGATTGGAGCCTAGTCGGGTGGGAGGGTGCGACGCAGACCGTCACACTCCACCCCCTTATCAAGCGCTATTTCGGTGCATTGCTCCCGTCAGCCGAGTTGGAGGATGTTCACTGCCGACTGTCCTGGTGGTACAGCGCAAGCCCTGTGGCCGCCAAGGCGACCTCGCTGGCCGATGTGGGTAGCCGCCTCCTCGCCATCAGACATGCTATCCGCGGGCACGACCCACGCCGCGCGGCCGACCTCATGTTCCTCCCCATGGACGGGAAGGATACACTATTCGCGTGGCTAGGGGCTTGGGGACATCAGCTCTCGGCCATAGATCTACTTGACGAGATGGCCGCGGGGGCAGAAGGGGAGTTGCGGGGCACCTTCCTGCTCGCCCAGGCGCAACTGTACCAACAACTGGCTCGGCCGCACCTCGCGACAGACAGGATCGCAGAGGCGATCACCATCTTCACCCGCGCGGGAGGAGATGGTTCCCCACACGCCTTAGCCAACCTGGCCAAGTCTTATGCGGCGCGGGGGCAGGCCCACCGGGAGACGGGAGACTCGGCCCTGGCACTGCCGGATCTTGGCAGGGCGGTGGCTATCTTGGAGAGCATGTCGGAACGACCGCCGGAGTGGCGAGCCGACCTGGCCACCGTGCTTGCCAATCGCGCAGACGCCTGGTGGGCCGTGGGAGCTTTGAGCAACGCGATCCGTGACTACGACCGTGCCTTCGAGCTCTGCCGCGAGGAGGCTGTTGAATGCCCCCGCATCTTGCGCGCCGGGCTTCTGGCGAACCGAGGCCTTGTGTTTCTGCAGGCCGATGATGCTGTCCGCGCAATCGCGGATCTCACGCAGGCGATCCGCCTCTGCGCGCAGACGGACGACGACCGCGGCGAACACGCAACCGAGCGGCTTTTGGCCGCGCACACCCAGTCGCGACTCGCGGCCGCGCTGACGCGGAGGGGGCGTCAGGCGGAGGCCCTGGCGGTTGCCTCGACAGCGGTAGACACACTACAGGCGGCGATTGATAGAGGGCGTAGGGACCACGAGCAATACCTGGCGTCGGCGCTGGAGGAACGCGCTAGGGTACTCAGGGTCCTCTCGCAAGGGCCGGCGGCGCTGCCTGACCTGGACCGAGCGGTGCTCATCTACCGTCGCTTGCTCGGAGAAGCCGGCCCGCACTTCGATGCGTCCCTGGCGCATGCGCTCTGCACGCGGGCCTCCGTCAGGTACGCGTTGGGAGACACGCGCGGCGCCAAGGAGGACCGGAGCCGAGGATTCGCGAGCACCAGACAGCTCATGCGCCGGTGGCCCTCGGAAAATGAGATCCGGGTGGTGTTCCTGCGTGATGCGCTGGAGGCGCTGGAGTACTTGCTCTCCGGAGGAGAAGCGGAGCGAGTTGCGGAGGCCGAGGGCCTCCTGCGCGACATAAGGGAGTTGCTGACAGCAGGGGAACCCACCGAGGCGATGAAGAAAGAGGTGCGGCGGTTCCTCCCCGTGGCAAGGCGGCTGATGCCCCTGGTGGAGGCGGCCGGGCTTGACGCCTCCGGGCTGCGAGAGCTGCAGGCACAGGCCCCAGCGATGGGCTGAGCGCGGGGCCGGATGATGCAACGCCCGAGGCGGTGGGCCGAGCTGGCCTCCGCGGAGAACAAAGGAGGAGTTGGAATGCCGATCAGTATGTACAATGGCTACACCCTTTCCCCTACCCCCTCGTACGAATCCATCAAGCTCCCGGAGGCCTTCCGGCGGGTGGCGAGCGGCCGGCTGAGTGCCAAGTTGGTCTACGGCCAGCTTCCACAGGAGGTGCAGACGATCATCAACGAAGCGTGTCGCGAGTCCATGGGGGGGGAGTTCAAGGACCTAACGTCCGACCGGCAGAGAGGCATCTTCGCGGCGCTCGTGATCGCCCTGGACAACACAGCCGGCAGTGCGACGTCCGGCCCGATCGCGAGGCCGCACCCCAAGAAGTGGTGGCAAATCTGGCGCTAGCCGCCAGCCCCGGGAACGCGGGAGAAGAGTGGGCTACGAGAGTGGCCGGCCGTTACGATGTCCAGGCGCGCGACGATGCCCCCGATCCGGAGTGGGACGACTACCTCACCGGGGTCACGGGGAACCACCACGTGCAGTCCAGCCTCTGGGGGCAGGTAAACCGCTGTCTGGGATGGCGCGCGGCGCGGCTAATTGCCACATGTGGCCGAACCATTACCGCGGGCGCACAGGTACTGTTCAGGCCGCTCTCAGACGAGGCCGCCGTCGGCTACGTGCCGAACGGGCCGGTGTTCGCGACAGATGATCCGGCCCTGCGCAGGGCACTTTTCAGTGAGCTTTCATCTCTTGCCCAGCGCCATCGCATCCAGTTCCTGATCGTTCAGCCGCCGGCCAATGCCATGGGCTGGGTGCATGAACTACCGGAACTTGGCTTCAAGGAAAGCGCCGCCAAGCTCGGGCTGACCGCCACGGTGCTCCTTGACCTCAGCCTCGACCTCGATGCCATCCTCAGCCAGATGCGGGCCCGGACGCGCTATAACGTCCGGTTGAGCAGTCGCAGCGGGATCAGGGTTCGGGAGGGAGCGGCAGACGACCTCGACACGTACTACCAGCTTCTGGTGACCACGTCCCGCAGGCAGCGCTTTGCGATCCACCCGAAGTGCTACTTCGCGGACATGTGGCGGTTTCTGGCACCGGCCGGTCACCTCAAGCTGTTCCTCGCCGAGTACCAGGGGGAGGTAGTCTCGGCCCAACTGGCGGTGGCCTTCGGCGACACTGTCGTCAACAAGCTGAGTGTGTGGTCGGGTGCTCAGTCCGCGGGGAAGCCCAATGAGGCCCTGCAGTGGCACGCCATCTGCTGGGCCAGGTCCCATGGATACCGCTACTTGGACTTGGAAGGGATAGACCCACGGGCTGCCGCCGCTGTGTTGGGCGGTCACCCTCTCCCTCCCGATCTGCAACAATCCTTCTCGTTATTCAAGCTGGGCTTCGGTGGCACGACGCTACTGCTTCCCGGTACCTATGACCATATCTACGACCAGCCCATGCGCGCTTTCTACGACCTCATCCTGGCTCACGCAGGGGCGTTCTCTCTGGGCGCGTGACATGGTTTGGGCGGGGATGACAGATGGTGCAGGCAGGAGAAGGAATGCCTTGCACTGTAGGACAGGAACGCCGACTGGGCCGGCCCTGATTTGATGGACACCTCGATAGGCAGTTTGGTACGACCATAGCCTCGCACATGATCAGGTGATGCGACCTACCTCGAGTCACACGCTGGCGAGCAGCTCCGGAATTCCGCGGACTGTCTCTCTGTCGTACTCCCTGATATCATCCGGGAGCTCTGACCATGTTACCAGGTAGGGACTGATCTTCTTCTCGACGTCTCGGACCGGGCCGGGTTCCCAGCCCTCTTTGAACCGCTCCTGGTTCCACCGCCTGTGCTCCAGCTCTGCCATGGTCTCTATCTCGCCAGGCGTGAACTCCATCAGCTTTATCTCGCGGCCATTCACGGGGTAGATGCTGCACCCGACGCGGCGAAGCAGCTCCTGGAAATGGTCAGCCTGCTGGCGGTTTGACTCCTTCAGGTCCTCCCGGAGAAGCTCCCACTCTGCCATTGACGGGTCGTCAGGCGGCTTCCGTTTGGCCTGGTTGCGTCGGTAGAGACCGTGCACGGCCTTGGCAACACTCTCCCGGATGTCCGGCGGAAGCATGGGCACTCCTCGCATAACATAGGCGTTGACAGCTAATGGTTCGGGGGGCAGATGGAACAGCTCCCCCGACGTTCGCCAATCCTCGTCGGCCAGCAGTCTCGTCGCCTCCCGACCGCTCTCTTCGACCACCGCCACTTTGGCCCCCATCGCGAGGGCGAGTCGGTATTCAGCAGCAGTGATGTCCCCCCCATTGACGCCGAGCACGCGGACATCATGAGGGTCGATATCAGATGCGAAGATGTCGATCCAGCTCTGCAGAGGTTCGAGAGGTGTGAATGCCTCGCCCTTGGGCCGCCGCACTTCGCTGTAGCGCGCATCGATCTCAACGCCATCAGGTACCGACTTGTTGGCGGGCTGCGGGACATAGCCGACGGTGGTAATGGCCTGCTGGTACTGCTTCTGAACGTCGCCGGCGATCCCGCTGATCCCAGCGGTGGTGCCGCCCCCGATGAGCGTGCCCTGGAATCCGCGGAAGGACTCGAGGAGCAGCGGCCGGTATCGCTCCATCTCCGGCTGTATGCTCGCATCACAGCCGCCGGCCAGAATCACGACAGGGCCGGCCATCTTCTCTGCACCCTCGGTGGAAAGGAGCGCTCCAGTCATCTTCGCGGCCTGGTCCGACGACGCAAAGCGAACGGCCAGGCCGAGCATGAGGAGTCTTCGCAGCCACTCGTAGCCAGGCAATTGACTGCTCACCGGGTCAAGCCGCTCCAGTGTGTCCAGGGAAGTGGAGATCATGAATGACGCTGAACTCATTTGGAGCGCCTTGGCATAGCTCGCGAAGCTTCGATACGGGTCCTTGAGGAGCAGATGAAACAGGCCTCGGCTGTAGTGCGCCCAGGGCATGTTCATGCCGACCGCGGCCTGGTCACGGCACCGCTGGATCGATTGCCTGATGATGGGCCCCAGGCACCCTAGGGGCGAAAGGTCCCCGGCCTCTGTGATTTGGCAGTCGAGATGGTTGCAGAGGACATATGGGTCGGCGGGATCTATCTCGAAGGCGTCGTGGTAGAGGCCCGCTGCCTTCTTCTCGTCGAAGCCTTTCCAGGTGCCCGCCAGACAGCAGATGGCGTCGACATCCTGAGGTGCCAACCGTATCGCCTTCTTCAGGAACCCTTGTCCCTGGCGATACTGGGCCTTGGCTTCCTTGTCGCCGCTCCGCGCGGCCTGCTTGTGGATCTTGCACAGGGCGAGGCCCAGATCGCGCAGGACGCTAGGGTTCCTGCTGGCGCTGTGAGGACGTAGGACCGACTCCGCCTTCCTCCAGTCCTCGGCCGTGATCGCCAACTTCCCGATCCGGGCCGCGAGGTCGGCATTCCCCGGGACGTGGCCTAGGATGCATTCGAGCAACCTCATCTCATGGTCGAGTTGGTCCTTCGTCAGGTACTGACCATAGGTTGCAGCGTAGGTCTTCAGCCCATCTTCGATGTCGATGAACTCCCCATCCGCCACCTCGATCATCGCCGCTATGGCGTCGGCTCTTCGCTCCCAGGCATCGGGAATCCTGAAAGCGCCTTTGTAGCTGCGGTCATGCGTGAAATCCGACCAGCCGTGCTCGAGGACCGTCCTGATCTGCACCTCGGCCTTCATTCCCGCGAACCGGGAGGCCAGGCTGCTCCCCGCCTTCGGGCTCACGACATAATGGACGGAGCGGTAGTGGAACTCCATCGGTTTCAGGCGCTGCTCGTTGGTGACCGTATTCCCCCAGTCGATCTCAAAGTAGTCCTCCACGAAACGGCACATCGCCTCCACGCCACGGCGCGTCGGCGTGATAACCCGGGCACCACACAGGTCGGTGAAGGTATCGACGGGGCTCCGGTGTTTGGGCCACTTGTGAGTCGCCTTTTCGCCGAAGCTCTCTATCGTCTTCGCACGCGCTTGCACCGTGGCCAGCGGCACCAGGTCCTTTGCCTCTCTCTCCAACAGGGTCTTCAGCGCCGCGGCGTACTGCTCGTACCGGGGTCGCACCGCCCTGTACCTGCCGATCTGATCGTCTAGCCACTCCGGTATCACGCCTGAACGCATGGTCATCGTGCACCTCCCGGCTCACCAGCGTTTCCAAGCCACTCGGTCTCGTCTATTGTCCCGACCCTCGGAGACACCGCATGGGTCATCGACTTGTCCGTGCGAGAGTGAGGTCCAGACACGTCAACTCCCACCTACTTGCGGCCGGACGTTGGCACGTGGGTGCCTCGCGGCGTACCCAGCCGCGAACTCCCGAAACTGAGGCGCCAGGTCTTGCACCGCGAGCTCCGCGACGGGCACCCAGGCATAGGCTTCGTGCTCGCCTCCTAGTCGCACTGTGCCCTCATCCGTGGTCGCCTCCATGAAGAGATAGGCCACCTTGCGCCGCGGCGACTCGGACTCTCCGGCACCTGCTACACCGGTGGGCTTGATGCCAAGACCCGTCTCTTCCTCCACCTCCCGCACCAGCGCCCGCTCGAAACTCTCCCCCGGATCGGCCTTGCCTCCCGGAAACTCCCACTTGCCAGGATTGCCCCTGCTGCTCAGCGACCGCTTCAGCAGGAGACACCGTCCCTTCCCGTCCAGAACTACCGCCTTGAGCGAAAGGCGAAGCGGACGCTCGCCCCGGGTGCTCGGAAGGGCGTCGTGTACGAGGTCCACCAGGGCCTCCGCCGCCCGGTGGTAGGGGCTGAAGAAGTGGACGTTGGGACGCGTCAGGTCCTTCAGCATCGCCGACAGGCCGCTATGCTTGAGGCGCACCCAGACCTGGGCCTCCGGGTTCATCTTCAGGACCTTGAAGGCGGTGTCGAGGTTGTGCGCGTCATCGCCCGCGGTCAACACGACGGTTGACGCCGCCGCCACGTTTGCCGAATGCAGAGTCTCCCGCGAGGTCATGTCGCCATGCACGTGGTGGAAGTTGGGACTGCGCACCGTGAGTTCCTCGAGCACGCCCTGGTGGGCATCCACGATCACGACCGAAGCGCCCGGGTCGCGGCGAACCAGCTCCGCCAAGACCGCGCGACCGAGTTCACCCGCGCCGCACACCACGATGTGTCCGGAAAGCGTGTTGGCCATGAGCCTATCCCACTCCTCTCGATGGTGTTTGCGACCCAGGTACAGCGCGGCCACCCGCAGCACGCCCTCGCCCAGAATGACCAGAGTCAGCAGCGGCATGGCGAAGACAAGGACCGATATGACGCCGGCGCCACTCGGGGTGGGCAGTGATTCCAGCCGGGCCAGATACAGCGCGTCTACGAGGCGTTCGTGAAAGCTCGATTCGGGATAGCAGTTGGCCAGCCCCATCAGCCCGGCCGCGACGACCAGCAGCAGGCCGAACAGAGCGAAGTTCAGCCAGAGACTGCGTGCCACCACCCACAGTTCACGAAGGGCTCGTTCGGCCGCGCGCATGAGAATACCTCGCCCAGGGGTTTCCGAGGGAACCTTCGCCGCGGATCACGCGCCGCCTGCCCGCTCCCAGCCTGTGAACCGCCCTCTCACTCCCCCCGGCACTGGCCGCCAGCGGGTACCGATGGAGGAGAGGCTGTGCTCAGCGCGCAGACGCGATAGAGAAAGGAGACGATAGCGCTAACTGAGTGGGATCGCGGCTGTGGCTCCATGGCCTATCCTGTCGTTTGTTGGGTGCCGGTCAGGTAGGCGAGAACCCAGTCGTTGAAGTGAAGCTCATCTGCCAGCTCCCTGGGTGGTGGGACGTCTTCCGGAGGAGCGAGGGGGAACGGGTCGATGAAGTCAATCCCCCTCTCCTCCAGGCCCAGGCGCCACTCCCACTCCACCCATTCGGAGCGGCTGGCGGCTCTCGACCAGAACAGGTACATTACGTCACGTGACAGGATCTCGGCTCTTAGTCGCTCCTTCCACTTCTCTCCCGATCTCATACTCGCGCGCGCGAAGAAGACATCCAGACGGGGTAGTGCTTTCTGCAAGCCCTGGATTCGGGGCAAGACTGCGCCTTCGTCCTCGCTGGCATAGGAGGCAAAAGCAGTCTGGCATTTCTCCGTGTGAGTTGACGTGTCCCTCGCGTCAGACGGCTGAAGTCCGGTGTTAACGACGAAGAGGATCCGCGCGACCCGATGACCCTCTACGTGAACGGTGACGACTCCCTGCTTGGCGCCTGCGATCGCCCCCGGCAGGACCGTCACGGCAAACTGGGCCTTGCCGATTTCACCCTCCCAGAGCACGGTATCCTGGAGTGGGTCCACCTTCGCGTCCTCGATCCGCAGCCGGACCTTCATCTCAATCCCTCGGTCTACCCGAAACGGCCCTTTACTGGTGACAGTGATCTCGCGGCTTGCTGCTTCCTCCCGCGCCATCTTGACTGCCTTGCTTCGCTGATGCGCGAGGTACGCCCAGACATCAACCATGGTACACTGCCCGGGCAGGAGGATCGGCGGTGAAGTGACCGCGAAATGTACTCGGTCCACTCTGTTGCCTGGGACAGCGGAGCTGCGGCTCTGCCGTTCTGGTGTGTGTCCCTGCGCCGGCAGCACCGTCGCCCGTAGCGCTCCTCCTCCTGCTGTGGCCAGTTCCAGTCCTGCAATGGCCGCGTCAAGTCCGGCCCGATGTGCGATGTCGATCTAGCACGGCGACGTTCGCGCGCGCCTGGTGATTGTCTTGGTCAATCTCCAGCGCCTGTCTCAGCAGTTGCGCCGCCTGCTCAAGGAGCTCATGGCCACTCCTGCGTAGGGCCGCGGCCGAGGCTTGGTTGACGATCTGGACGGCCCTCGAGGTCAGGATAGCCGCGTGGATCTTTCTGATCTGAGGGTCGAGCGGGTCAAGTTTCGCTGCCTGCCCTATGAGCTCTAGGGCGCGGTCATATCCCTCAGCATTGGCGGCCTGTACGGCCTCGTTGGCGAGTCGCGCTGCCGGGCTGCGCTTGGCTTGCCAATCGTTCGCGTCTGCCCGAAGCGTTGTCGCCGCAGGTGTGCCCTTGACCATCGAACCTGATGTCACCGCGCCAGCCTTGAGAGCCGTGCCTCCTCCCGTCAGACCGCAGGCGAAGTCGCCTTCTCCGGCTCGGAGGGAGGTGATGGCGCCATCGACGAGCCGGTCCAATTCCGACATCTGGGACTGCACCTGCGCGCTGTTGCCCTGGGAGGCAGAGGAGGCGATGCGGCTGATGCAGTCGCCCAACTGGCTGGCGATTCCCGAGTCAACACGGGAGTCGCGGCTGAAGAAGTCTCCCAGTGCGAGCAAGTAGGCACCATGGTGTTGCTCGAACCACCGATCTCCTTTCGCCACGGCCGCCTCCGTGCGCGACCTGTCCTTGTCGGAGTCAGCAGACTCGAGGTCACGATGGATCTGGCGCAGTTCCTCCGTCTCCGCGTTGGCCAGCAGCCAGGTGAACCGGTCCAGGATAGTGGAGCTGAGGTTGTAGACGCGGTAGAAACCGACCACGACGCGCCAGTCGTCATCTTCGGCGTCCGCGGCCTGCGGCGGGTTGCTGACCGCGCCGAGACGCGGGGCGATGCTAAACCGGTACGACTCAAGGTTTCCGAAGTGGACGCGCACCTCACAGTGCAGCACGCCGTCGCGATCGAGCCTGATGCTCACATCCACCGGCGTTCCGGCTGGCACCTGCTCTTCCAGTCTGATCTCGCCCGCCCCGAGGAACTGGTTCCTCTTGATATCATCGAGGCATTCACCTTCACAAAGCGAAATGTGGATCACTTCCTGAGCGGCCGTCGCCGTCACGAATCGCACGGTGTATGGGGAGGGGGAGGGATACGGGGAGTTCTTCGGCATGATCACCTCATACTGCCCACCCTCGACTTCGATCCCGACCGGCCTGACGGTGACCTGGTAGAGGTCCTCCAGCTTCATCTGCTCGCCGCACTTCCCGCACTTCTCCGCCTCCAGCGGGTTCCTGGTCCCGCAGCTGCGGCACTTCACCTCCGGGGTCAACTCGAAGCCACATAGCTCACACTGGGCCGCGTCTAGCGGGTTGAGGTGGCCTGGCTCTTTGCAGTTGGGATTGGGGCAGGTAATGCTGCCGAGATCGCGCGCCAGTTTCGCCGCGCCCACGGCCACGCAGGTCATTGCGTCAGTGTTCTGGCTGATCTTGTCGCCGCCGAAGATCGCGATCAGCGTCTCTCGCACCAAGGGGACGGCGGTGGATCCGCCCACCAGCAGCACGCAGTCCACCTGATAGGGGGCAAGCTCGGCGGATCGCATGGCCTCTTCCATCAGCTTGACCGTCCTGTCAATGTGCCCGCGGATCAGCTCCTCAAACCGCATCCGGGTGATGGGAACGCACACCGTCACTGGACCCGACCTGGTCTGCAGCGGCCGGAAAGGCATCACCTCCGTACGGTCGAACTCCCCCAGTTCTTCCTTCGCCTTCTTCGCCGCCTTGCATAGCGCAAACATGAACTCCCGATCCTTGGAAGGATCCGGGCCGTCGTACTGATGCTTGATCCTCTCCCAACAGTATTCGACGATGGCCTGATCGAAGTCATCTCCCCCCAGCCACATGTCGCCCTCTTTGCCCAGCTCGGCGTGCATGCCGCTCTGTGACATCAGGCAGGAGATGTCGAAGGTCGCGCCGCCGAGGTCGTAGACAACCACAGTCATCGGCTCCTCCTCGTCTTGATCCAGGCCGTAGGCGATGGCGGCTGCGGTCGGTTCGCTGATGATCTGCTTCACGCGAAGCCCGGCGGACTCCCCGGCGATCCGAGTCTGCTCCCGCTGGACGAGATCGAAATAGGCAGGAACAGAGATCACGGCATGGGTGACCTCCTGTCCCAGGTACCGCTCGGCGCTCTCTTTGACCTGGCGGAGGATCATCGCGGAGATCTCCGTCGGCGTGTAGTGCCTGCCACGGAGGGGGATCACCACACCTGTTCCGTTCGGGTTCTGCTCGATCGGGTACTGGTAGCGAGTTCGCGACTTCTGGACGTGTTTGTCCTCATACTGGCGACCAATCAGGCGCTTGATGGAAATCACAGTGCTCTCGGGCTCGGTTCCGGCCCGGTCGTAGGCCTTCGCCCCCACCAGGGGCTGGCCGTCCTCATGCATGTACACCACGGAGCGGGTACTGCTCTCGTGTGCCATCGTGATGATGATCTTGGGCCGCGGCCCTTCCATGATGGCGGCCACGGTGTTGGTGGTGCCGAGGTCAATACCGATTGACAGCCCCATGTCCACTCCTCCTCATTTCGCCCGCGAGGCCTGCTCTCGCCACATCCCGAGCTGTTCCCTAGGGATATCCGCGTACTTGTTGCCGACGACTAACGCGCTTGCACTGAGAGCCGATGGACGCCGTGCAACAGGAAAGCCCGGCACGATCGCGCGGCCGGTTCACTCTCGCGCCGGCGTCCTGTCCTCACTGCCAGCTTGCGGACTGCTCGACGCATCGGGTGGCTCCACCCCCATAGACCGGAGGCAGTCCCGGGCCGCCGCCGCGTGCCAGCTCTCCGCGTCTTGCTCCAGATAGCTCAGGAGCACCGTTTCGGCGTTCTCCAGATCGCCGTTCTGGTAGTACGTCAGGCCCAACTCCCACAGACTGTCCGGCGAATCCGGCTTCTGCTCCAGCACGCGGAGGTACTGGTCAATGGCCATGTCGTGATAGCCGGCCTTGGAGTAGGCCTTAGCAAGCTCGTAACGTGCTCCCGACTCCTCCGGGTGAACGATCACATACAGCTTCTTGGCGATGATCTCGCGCGAGGGCACGAAACCCTGATCGCGAGCTACCAACGAAACCAGCAGCATCACCGCAACTCCGACGAGGGTCCACCAGAACCAGACGGGGAAGCGCTCTGTCCATTCCGAGAATGCGAGAGACCGCTTTCTGTACCACGCCCTGGGCCGGATAGAGCGCCGCCACGATGGGGGCTGACTCGGGGCGACGGATTTCACTGGCTGGCGTGGCAAGACGGCGGGTGAGAGGTAGTCAATCAGCCGTTGGAGCCCGGGCTTGTCGAGCCGGATCGCCTCATAGCTGCGCAGACTGAGCGGCACCTGCGCCGGATCAACGCCCCCGGTGATCACCGACACTAGGTTGCCGTGCTTACGCCCATCGAGCTTCTCGTTGAGGAACGAGCGCCACTCCTTCTCGACCCAGGGCGAACCAGGAGCAGCAACATGCGCCGCCGCGCTCGTCACCACCACCATGTGCTCGGAGTTCTCAATCGCCGCGTCTATCGCTTTCTG